>Ga0187893_10007275_pt1 | contig 18272 bp, 14 predicted proteins | sample MA1701074metaG_FD_139574 | JGI IMG/M metagenome (GOLD analysis project Ga0187893, IMG submission 139574) | White microbial mat communities from a basaltic lava cave in the Kipuka Kanohina Cave System on the Island of Hawaii, USA - MA170107-4 metaG ... | reverse complement strand
CGAAGTCGCCGTACCCCACGTCGTCGGTGATGATCAGGACGACGTTCGGACGCTCGGCGCGATCCGGCGCCTGGGCGGCGGCTGGTTGCGGCGCACCTGCAAGCAGGAAGGCCGCGGCGACGAACGCGTTCACTCGGCGCATGCGTCCCTCCGGCTAGTTGTTCGGCAGCCTGAAGGCGACGAGCTCGCTGCTGTAGTTGCCGCCTCCAATCGCCACGACGATGTACTGCCTGCCATCGAGCATGTAGGTCATCGGCGATCCGGTCTGCGGCGCCGGCATGTAGACGGCGCCCACGTCCTTGCCCGTCGCCTTGTCGTACGCGCGCAGCATCGCACCACGCCGGCCGTCGGGCAGCGTGAAGAATCCGCCTTCACCCGCGATCAACAGCGTCTTGGTCGTCAGCGTCCCGATGCGGCCAAAACGGCCAGTACGCGGGATGTTCAGCCCCTTGAGCGCGGGATGGTTGCGGATGTTATCGGGCGTCTCGCCGTGCGGCACCTGCCACACGATCTCGCCTCTGTTCAGATCGATGGCCGTGATGCGCGCGTACGGCGGCTTGATGAGCGGCAGCCCCTGCACGGTCACCGCACCGCCGCCCTCCTCTCCGCCTCCGCCCGCCGCAGCCGGCTTCGGAGGAGCCTTCGGATCGGGCGCCACGCCGCGGATGTAGTCCATGTCCGACCGCTTGGGATCGTTGATGAGCCCCAGCGGCGTGACCGTTGTGGTGGAGTAGATGTAGAGCACGCCTGTTTCCGGATCGTACGAGGCGCCGGGCCAGTTCGCGCCGCCGCCCGCCGCCGGCAGCATGAGCGTGCCGAGCGGACCCTCGAACCGGCTGACGACGGGCGGCGTGAAGATCGGGCCCATCTTGTAGCGCGACGCCACCTTGATCGCCGCGGCGCGCAGCTCCGGGGTGAAGTCGATCAGATCGTCGGTGCTGACGCCCTGCCGCTCGAACGCGGGCGGCCTGCTGGGAAACGGCTGCGTCGGCGAATACCACTCACGTGCGACGTCGCCTCTCGGGACCGGCCGCTCTTCGATGGGCCACACGGGCTGCCCGGTGGCGCGATCGAGCACATAGACCCACCCCTGCTTCGACGGCTGCGCAATTGCCCGGATCCGCTTTCCGTCGACCGTGATGTCGGCCAGGATGGGCGCGCACGGCAGGTCCCAGTCCCAGATATCGTGATGGATGAACTGATAGTGCCACCGCCGCTGGCCGGTTTTCAGATCCAGCGCCACCAGGCCCGAGGTGAACAGATTGGCCCCCGGGCGATGGCCGCCATAGTAATCGCCGGTTGCATCCTCGACCGGCAAGTACACGAGACCGAGTTCCTCGTCGATCGCCATGTGCGCCCAGACGCCGCCATTCCCCGTATACACCCACGAATCCTGCTCCCAGGTCTCGTTGCCAAACTCACCCGACTGCGGGATCGTGTGGAAGATCCAAAGGCGCTTGCCCGTCACCACGTCGAATCCGCGAATGTACCCCTTCTCGTTCCGGCGGCTCTTGGGCGCCGCACCCGACAGGTGCGCCGCGCCGACGACGATGGTGTTGCCGGCAATGATCGGCGCTGCATGTAGGCCGATCTCGCCGGTAATCGGATCCACGTCCTGGTCGTTGTCGAGCTTGAGATCGACGATGCCGTTCTTGCCGAAGGTCGGAATCGGGCGGCCGATCTTCGCGTCGAGCGCGACAAGCTGATAGCCGGGCGTGACGTAGAGGATCCGTTCTTCCTTGCCGTTGGTCCAATACGCGACGCCCCGGCCCGACAGCTGCCGCGGCGCCGACTCGCCGCGCTTGCCCTCATCGATGCTGAACTTCCAGTGCAGCTCACCCGTGGCGGGGTTCAGCGCGATGACCGAGCGCCGCGTGCCCCCGGTGGCGTAGAGGACACCGTTCACCATCAGCGGGGTCGTCTGGAGATTGAACTCCGGGCGCGGACCGAGGTTATCGGTCTTGAAGCGCCACGCGACCTCGAGCTTGCTGAAGTTGCTCGTATTGATCTGATCGAGCGGGGAGTAGCGGGTCTGGCGGAGATCGGAGCCATACGATCGCCACTCGCCGACCGGCGTCTGCGACTGTCCAGTCAAGCCGCTGGTAAACACCAGAAGCAGACAGGCAAGGGATCCGACACCCACGACCAGACGAGAGAGCGTACGCGTCATCGTTCCTCCTCGAGCAGCGCGGCGCTCAGGGCGCCAGTCCTTCCGTGACCTCGATGTAGGTTCCCCATGGATCGGTCAGAAACGCGATCTTCGTATGCGTGTTCGGCACCTGGCGGATCGGTGCGTCGAACTTCAGGCCGTGGGCCGCCAGCTGCTTCTCGAAGTCGGCGATGTTCTTCACCTCGAAACCGAGATGATCGATCGCGCGGCCACGCGTGCCGGCGAGCTTTCCCGCGCCGGCCGAGAAGGAGAAGTTGAAGCGGTGGAAATAGTCCGTCTGGATGACGCCGGGCCGCGCCACGCGCTGGCGCGAGCCGGGGAAGCCGCCAAACACCTTCGCGTACCATGCTTGCATCGCCGGGATGTCCGCTTCCGGTGGATACAGATGCACGTGATCCATGCTGACGGCCCCAGGCAAGGACGGATCGCCGAACACCTCGACCCGGATGCCGCTGTCGGGAGCATAGACGTATCCCTGGTTCGGATTCACGTCGCCCACGTCGTACTTCACGCCGCCGGCCTTCCAGCGGGCGCGCATGGCAGCAATGTCCTTGTAGACGAATCCGAAGTGATCGACAACCGACCCGGCGGACGGTTCCACCGCGTCGGCTTGCCGGAGCATGACGAAGATGCCGGGAAACTGGATGAGCGTCAGCGGCCCGTGGGTGACCAGCGTGCCCCCGAGCATCTCCGTCCAGAATCGCTTCTGCGCCTCGACGTCCCTTACGGTGACATGCATGTGACCGAGCGAAACACCCAGGTCGTTCGCCGGCGCCAGCTGCGCGAGCGCCGGGGTGGACCATGCAAGTATCCAAGTGACGAGCGCACAGGTCCGGCTGAAGCCGGACGCCACGTTATATCGTGTCTTCATGGCGCACCAGTGTATCAACGAGTGGCCGATGCCGGCGCGCGCTGCGACGCCTGCGCCTGCGCGATGACGTAGGCGCGGATCGCTTCCGCCTCGTCGGCATCAATCACCGGCGCGAAGGATGCCATCCCGTTCGCCTTCAGCACTCCACCCAGAACGATGGCCGCCCACGTCTCCTTCGACGCCAGCGCCGCGCTGTACCGCAGATCTGGAAGGATGCCAAAGTTGATGGCGCCCTCGCCGCCGTGACAGCGGCCGCAGTAATTCCGGTACTCTGCCTCCCCGCGCGCGACGACGGCGGCGGACGCGGTGGCCGGCGGCGGGGCCAGCGTACGTTCAGGCCGCGCCGGAGGCGGCGGCAGCGCCGCCTTGCTGTCGAGGGCGTACACGAGCAGGCGGGATATGTTCGGAAGAGAGTTTCCCTTGGCGTTTGCGCGCCCTCCCCCCTGCGCCCACGAACCGCCGGTGCCTACCGCGAGAGCCACGTACTGCGTGCCACCCATTGAATACGTAATCGGCGGAGCGATCACGCCGGTCTGCGTTTCGGCGGACCACAGTACATTGCCGCTTGCCGCGTCGAGTGCCTCGAAGCGTCCGGTCCCGGTGCCCTGAAACACGAGGCCGCCGGCCGTGGAGAGCAGGCCACCATTGGCAGGGCCTTCGCGCTCCGCCCGCCAGACTTCGCGCTGCCGCACGGGATCCCACGCGACGAGCCGGCCGCGGACGGTCGCCATGGTCGCTTCGCGCGTCGCCGGGTCGGTCACCGCGGTCGCCGCCCGGCGTATTCCAAGATTCGTGGTCAGCGGCGACGGTGTGAACGCGGCGTCGTGCGCGAACGTGAAGTTCCCCATGTGCACCGGGATGTAAACCAGTCCCGTCCTCGGACTGAACGACATCGGATGCCACGTGTGGGCGCCGTTGGGATTCTGCAGCGACAGGAACGGCTGGCCGGTCCTGTAGAACCGAGCGTTCGGCGTCTCGACGGGACGTCCGGTCTTCACGTCGACGTGTGTCGCCCAGCTGATCTCCGTGAACTTCTCGGCCGAGAGCAGCTGGCCGGTCTTCGCGTCGAGCACGTAAAAGAAGCCGTTCTTCGGTGCCTGCATCACCACGCGGCGGGTCGTGCCGTCGATCGGCAGGTCGGCGACGATGATGTGCTGCGTCGCGGTGTGATCCCACGTCTCGCCCGGCGTCGTCTGGTAATGCCACACGTACGATCCGTCGTCCGGATCGAGCGCGACGATCGACGCAAGGAACAGGTTGTCGCCCTTCCCTGCGCTCCGCAGCATGTGGTCCCACGGCGAACCGTTGCCGACGCCGACGTACAGCAGGTCGAGCTCCGGGTCGTACGCCATCGAGTCCCAGACCGTGCCGCCGCCGCCGAGCCGCCACCATTCGCCGCTCCAGGTTTCCGCCGCCTTCTCGAGAATGGGCTGCTCGAAGCCATCGGCCGGATTGCCGGGCACGGTATAGAAGCGCCACGCCAGCGCGCCGGTGTGCGCGTCGTACGCCGAGACATAGCCGCGCACGCCGAACTCGGCGCCGGCGTTGCCGATGAGGACCTTCCCCTTGACGACGCGCGGAGCGCCGGTGATGGTGTACGGCTTGGTGCGATCGATGGTGTTGACGTCCCAAAGCTCGCGGCCCGTGGCCGCATCGAGCGCGATGAGACGGCCGTCGAAGGAGCCGACGAACACCTTGCCGTCCCATACGGCTACGCCGCGATTCACGACGTCGCAGCAGGCGTTGACGGCCCACTCGCCGGGGACCTCAGGGTCGTAGGACCAGAGCGGCTTGCCGGTCGCGGCGTCGTAGGCCTTCACGCGGCTCCACGCGGTCGACACATACAACACGCCGTCGACAACGATCGGAGTCGACTCCTGTCCGCGCCGGGATTCGAGATCGGCGAACCACGCGAGGCCGAGCCGGCTGACGGTACTCGTAGTGATCTGGTCGAGCGGGCTGAACCGCTGCTCGCCATACGTGCGCCCGTGCGCCATCCACTGCCCGGGCTCGGCGTCCGCGCTCGCGAGGCGAGCGGCGTCGACCGCGGCGGGACCCTTCGTCGTCGAGCCATCGGCCGCAGAACCGCGCGGCGGCGTACAGCCGGCGGCCGAGAGCGCCGCCAGCACCAGTCCGACGACGCTCACGCGCTGAATCATGGTGAACCCTCCCCGTAAGCGCCGCAATTGTATCCCTCCTGTGCCCCGGTGTACGATGCTGACCGACCGTCATCCTGCGGAGGTTTTATGACGCGTGTCGGGGTTGGTGCTCTCGCGGTGGTTTGGATGTGCGGCATGTGGCTCGCTGGATCGGCGTCCGCCCACCATTCAATCCAGGCCCAATTCGACATCAACAGGCACATCACGGTCAGCGGCACGGTGGTGCGCATCGAGTTCATCAACCCGCACTCCTACCTGACCGTGAACGCCAAGGACCCCGACGGCAAGGTCGTCCGGTGGGCGTTTGAGATGGGCGCCGCGGCTCAGCTTCGCCGGGCCGGGTTGAGCCGCGCCGACCGCGGCGGGGTCAAGGCGGGCGACGAGGTGACGGTTGTCGCGCTGGCCGCTCGGGACGGATCGAACAGCGGCCTGCTCCAAGAGTTGAAGATGGCCGACGGCCGCGAGTTCAAATTCACGCCGGATCCCAACGGCAACTGAGGAGGACGCCCGCATGCGTCGAGCCGCATCTCACCGCACCGTCTGGGGCCTTGCTGCGATCGCCCTGCTGACCAGCACGCTCGCCGCGCAGCAGGGCGGGCCGCCCCGCCGGACCACCAACGCGCCGCCGGCACCCTCCGGCCAGACACCGCGCACGGCCGACGGTCGTCCCGATCTGACCGGTGTCTGGAACGCGCTTGGCGACAACCTGAACGGCATTCCGAACCAGATGGCGAACAACGGCGTCGTCATCGACAGTGCGACGTCCGCGCGCGACCTCCACAGCGGGCTGCGGATTCCGGTGTTTCCGCGCAACACCACGCGGCCGCACAACAACGAGCAGGCCGAGCGAGCCGCATCGCTGCTCCGCCGCATCGGGGCCAACCGGCCGATCTACAAGCCGGAGTACTGGCAGATGGTCAAGGATTTCGACCACAACTCCAACGTGGAGGATCCGTCGAACAACTGCATGCCGGCCGGAATTCCTCGGGGCGGCATTCCGTCGTACATCGGCCAGCAGAAGGACCATCTCATTTTCATCTACCCGGGCCAGGGCGGCTTGATTGCGACGCAGACGATGTATCGCATGATCCCGCTCGACGGCCGCGCGCACACGCCGATGCAGGACCTCGACGGCACCTACACGGGCGAAGGGATCGGCCACTGGGAGGGTGACACGCTCGTCGTGGACACCTGGGGGTTCACGCCGAACACCTGGTTCGATCAGATCGGCGGCTACTTCCACGGCGAGAACATGCACACGATCGAGCGTTTCACGCGGAACGGCAATACGCTGACGTGGACCGTGACCGTGCACGACCCCGACTATCTGTTCGAGCCGTGGACGGCGACGCCGCGGGTGGCGGTGCTCAACCCGAATCCCAAAGCGATGCTGCCGGAGTCACTCCCGTGCAGCGAGCGCGATCTGGATCACCTGGTCACGAAGGAACATCACTGAAGCGAGTGCCTCAAGTGCTAAGAGTGCCTGGAGTGCCTAGGGTGCCTCACGTGCCTGGAATCGCGCGCGCGGTCGTCGTCGTCGCCGTGGCGGGACTCGCCGGCGTGCAGACCGCGACTGCTCAGCAAAAGCCGCCGGACCGGGCCACCGTCCTCCGGACGGCGGCCGATGCGCTCGGGATGGTGCGATGGTCCGACATCGGCGCCGGCACCACGCGCCTGCCGGGCATCGATGTCGTCAACACGATGGAGTTCTGGGCGAACGGCACCGTCGACGTCGGCGGCAAAGCCGTCAAGACCGAGTACCACGCGGCTATTGGTTACAACCCGACCGCGATGCGCGTGGAGCTGACCGCCGGCGGCAAGCGACAGGGACCGTTTCAAACCGTGCGCGACACGTTCGCGTGGGATGAGTCTGAGCTCGGGGCCGGACTCGCTCCGGGACAAGGGACCGCCACGCCGGCGATGGGCGCGGTCAGGGAGCGGCTTCTCCACCTCTGGACGTTGCCGTACGGCGTCGTGAAGGCTGCGCTGGCGGCTGGCGACAAGACGACGGTTGCCGTGGAAGGGGGAGCGACCGTTATCACGTTTCCGCTGACAGGGGCGCTTGCTGGCGTCACGGTGAAGGCGACGCTCGACTCGAACAGTCTGATCACGAGGGTCGAGACGCGGGCAGACGAGGCAGGGCTGACCACGGTGACTGAATACTCGAACTACGCCGATCGCGCCGAGGTGCTCACCGACATCAAGTCGCCGGGCCGCATCGTCCGCAAGCAAGGCACTCGCACACTCATGGACATCGAAGTGAAGATGTGGGAGACGAATAATCTCTATCTGGTGTTTCCGGTTCCGCCGAACGTGAAAGCGGCAGCAGTCGCGAATTCCCGCTGAGCTTCACACGTTCCCGGCAGCTCTTCGCTGTCCAGTACTTGTGGTCAACGTCGCTTTCGGCCTGTCCGCAGCAGCTGCAGGTTAGCGGCTGCGCCGACGGCAGGAGCACGTGGATCTGTCCTTACTCCTCGTTCCCCGCTGTGCGATCGCGCGTGGGGAGAGAATCGCGAAAGCTGTCAGATGTCTTCCACGCAGGAATTGGAGGCGTGTAGTCGGGCCGCGGCGCATACACCGAATGCTCGACCAGCTGCATCTTGTGAAGATAGCGTGGGCAATTCGGAAAGATCTGCATCGCGGTGACGCGTACCACGAACACCGCGCCGGGACAGTGTGCAAGCAAGGGGTCGCCTTCGTTGAGCTGCGCCGTGCCATTGATTCGGATTCGCTTTGGCTGCTCGAAGTCCAGAAAGAGCAACCCTATGTGTGGATTCACGAGCACATTGCCCCACGTCCTGTACATCCCGTTGCCGTCGTAATCCGGAATGGCAAGCGTACGATCATCGAGGAGCCGCACGAACCCGGGCAGGCCACCTTTGTAAGAGCAGTCGGGGCGACCGTGGGCATCGGCTGTGGCTATGAAGAACATGGAGCAGCGCTGGATGAAAGCGCGGTCTTCGTCGGTGAACGCCGCGCGCACCGTGACGTGGTTGAGGCGATCGGCCAGAGGACGCGTCTCGCGCAGGTCCTGAAGTCGGCGCATCCCATCGTGATACAAGTTGTCGACCGGCACGTGCCCCTCCATGATCGGCCCTAACAGCAGTCGGCCGAACTCCATCGAACATGCGCTTCTGCGACTGTCGCAGTGAGGCGGGGCCCCCAACGCGCGAGTTGGGGCGCTCGTGCAGGAGCCGGCCCGGGCCTGATGGCAGCCGCGTGGCGATTCAGGAATCTCAATCGACCGAGACGTTCCGGCTCCAGTACACCCAGGCGCGCCCCTCGGGTGGCCCGAGCGGCGCGTTCCCGCCAGGCGCGTTTGGCGGCGCGGGCGCCACCCGCATGTCGTCGAGATACGTGACCTTGCCGCGCAAGGCAACCGCCTGCTGCTGAATCCGGGCATTCAGGCGCAGCGAATACGCGCGGTTCGTCAGCTCGTAGATGGACGGCGCGGTGAGCACGAAGCCGTGACCCGACAGCAGCACGCCGGTCTGCTTGCCGAGCGCGGCGACCACCCGCCCCGGGCCCGGATCGGCCAGGATCGGCAGCCCGTCGCGGAGAAACCCACCGCCATTGACGATCGGCCGAAGCTTCATCGACTCGTGCGAAAAGGCGACGACTTCAGGCGTGCGTGCGTACAGCATCGCCATCACGTCCGGCCGTGCGCGGTACACCTCGGCGTGCAGCGCGAGATCCCAGCCGCCGGCCTCGGTATCGGTGGTTGTGCGCTGCAGGACATCCTGCGCGGTCACGGCGCCGGCCGCCACGCCGGGCGCGATCAAATACGTGTTGGCATCACCCGGATGTCGAAGACTGACGTGACCCGGCGACGTCAGGACACCCAGTTCCTCGGATGCGAGAATGCGATTGGCGAGCACGAGATCGCGCGTGGCCGCCGCCACTGGATCCGAGGGCTTGATCGGATCGGGCGGAGGTGATGTCGGCACGCGTCCACCCGTTTTTTTCAGCGCCACTCGCTTCAGATGCTCCCAGGTTCGGTCACGGGCGGCGGCATCATCCGTGCGCGCCTGCGCCTTCCACGTGCCGCCCACGGCGACCGTGGTTTGCTGCAACCGCGCGGACTCACGGAGATCGAGCACACGGCTCACGACGTCCTTCACTGACGGGGCCGTCAGCGCGATACCGTGGCCCCAGAGCAGGACGGCGTCATGTTTCCCCAGCGTCGCCGCCATCGCCTGCCCCAACTCGGGGGTATTCACGATCCCCGAACGGCCCTTGCTGAATCGGCGGATGTCCCAGACCGGCGCCTGCGCCTCGCCGTTCCACAGCGGCACCGAGCTCGATCCGAAGGCGACGAATTCGGCCGTGTGCGCGTGCACCACCGCCATCACATCTGGGCGGGCCTTGAAGATCTGTCCGTGCAGGTGCGTCTCGCGCGCCTGATCGTTGCGCGGGCCGTGCACGGAGTTGCTGTCGAGATCGTTCTCGATGAAGTCGGCCGTCGAGACGCCGCCTGGGGAGAGATACCGCGCGATGTAGTAGTGATTCGGGTTCGTGCGGCTCCGCGCCGTGACATGGCCCTGACCATCGAGAATGCCGGCCTCCGCGAGCATGCGGTTGGCCAGCGTCAACTCTTCGAGGAGCGCCTGCTCGGGATGCCCCTCGCCGGGGGACGCCGCGGCCGCGCCGGGCGTTTCCTCGGCGCGAGGCTCGGACGCGCAGCCCCAGAGAAATGGTATGCACAGCACGACCGGCGCCACCGCGCGGACGAACCGAACGCGCATCATTGTCACCTCCAGGCGGGGCAAGTATAGTATCGCGACTGTCGTGCGTCTGGCACTTGCATTCCCGCCGCTCCCGCACGTGCGCTGACCGAATGCTCATCTCGATCGTCAATCACACACGAGGCCGACTCAAGGACGAAGACGTGCAGGCGGCGATCCGCGCCATCAACCGACAGATCGCGCACGACTTCGAGCCGTACTGGAACATGTCGGCGGAGCTGCGGCTCGAGGGGCCCGTCACCAAACGTCCGGCAAAGGTCACCTTGCCTGAGCTGCGCGGCGACGCCGTCTTGTACCTGTGGGATACCGTCGATCCCGACGGGGCACTCGGCTACCACGAGGCGAATGCGAGAGGCATCCCGTTCGGCATCGTCTTCATCGATTTGACGGAGGAGCTCGAGGAGCCCTGGTCCGTCACGCTCTCACACGAGGCGCTCGAGCTCATCGGCGATCCCGCGGTGAACCTGCTCGTGGCCGGGCCCCACCCGGGCGACCAGCGAAAGCAGGTCTTTCATTGGTACGAGATGTGTGACGCCGTGCAGGCCGAGTCGTACACGGTCGACGGCGTCAACGTGTCGAATTTCGTGCTGCCGTTGTATTTCACGCACGACACGGAGCCGGGGAGCCGCAACGATTTTCTCGGCCGGCGGCACAAGGGCCACGCGCTCGCCTCGTTCGGCATCAATCCGGGGGGCTACATCGGCTTTTTCAATCCGAAGACCCGCAAGCACGAGACGTTCGGCATCGAAGGCGACGAGCAGGCGAAGCGCCGACTGCGGATCAAGAGCCGGGCGCAGCGCACGCGGCGGTCGATGCGGTACCGATCCATTTATGCCCGGGTGACACGCGCCGATCTCACACAGCGCCGTAAGGCCACGGAGCTACCGCCCGTGGAGCAGATCAAGTCGAGCGCGCGCCGGTCCGGGCCCGGCGTCGACTAGAGCTCTTGTTGCGCGGCGTCCGCAACACCGGGCGCCTCCCGCTCAACTCGACTCCTTGCAGTGGTAGCATTCCCGACCAGCCATGTCTCAGATTCTAGTCACCCTCCTGCTGGCCGGCTCGTTCCTGCTCGTGCTCCACGGCGCGCAGACGCCGACCGTTGTCGGCTCCGCCGCCGATATTCCCGGCGTCGTCCGGGGCGGTACGCCAATCGAACGGATCGTGACGGCGTTCGACGGGCTCGACGATCCAATCGGGCTCACCGACGGCTCGCTCGTCTTCTCCGAGCCGGGCGCCCGACGCATCCATCGGCTGAATCCGAGGACGAACGCGGTATCGGTGCTCGTGGCCGAGTCGAACGAATCGCACGGGGTCACCGAGGACAGCAAGGGACGACTGATTTCGGCGCAGGCATGGGACGGGTCGACGCGTATCGGCGTCATCCATCCACCGGCCGCGGTAACGACGCTCGCAGATCGGTACGACGGACAGCCGTTCAGCCGGCCCAACGACCTCATCGTCGCACGCAACGGCGGCGTCTACTTCACAGATCCTGGACTCACGAAGCAGCAGGCCGAGGCGCTCGTGAAGCGGCTCGGCACGCCACTCGGGCCGAGGCTCCCGCCCGCGGTCTACTACATCCCGCCGGGCGGCCGCGCCATCCGGATCGAGGACAAGACGATCCGGCCCAACGGGATCCAGCTGAGTCGCGACGAGAAGACGCTCTACATCAGCGACTCGAACGGAACCGCCGTGATCGCGTGGGACATCCAGCCGGACGGCCTCGTACGCAACCGGCGCGCGTTCGGGATGCTCACCGGCCGCAGCACGCGCGACAACGGGCTGGGCGGGGTTCCGACTTTCGCCGACGGCATGACGATCGACAACGACGGCCGCCTGTACGTGGCAACCGGCGGCGGCGTCGAGGTGCTCAACGAGCAGGGACGGCACCTCGGCACGATTCCGGTGCGATGCCCGCCGGCCGACTGCCAGAACCTGGCGTTCGGCGGCCCCGACAAGCGAACGCTCTACATCGCCGGTGCCGGCTCGCTATACCGCATCGAGATGATCGCGCGTGGGTTCACCGGACGGGCGAAGTAGAGCCGGCTGGATTCGATCCGGATCATGCCCGCGACCGACCCGGCACTGCACGGACTCTCGGTCCATCGCGCGGCCGGGTATCGTACTTCCGATGGATAAAGCCGTGTCCGAGCGCGACGGGGCTCGCTCGTCGCGCCAAAAAAGAAAAAAGGAGACGTCATGAAACGCAACCGATTGCCCGCAACGTGTGTACTTGTTGGTCTCGTAGCCTTTGCCTCCGCACCAACGCGAGCGGAAGATGACGACCGTCGATCCAGATCCGGCTGTGCGGTCCTGCCCACGTGGGCAGAATTGAAAGGCGCCCTCACCGCCGCAACCGCGATGGCCAACGGCCTGCTGCAGAACCACATGTGGGGCACCATCGTGGATCGCAGCGGGGTGGTCTGCGCCGTCGCATTCACCGGCCCCGACAGAACCAATCAGTGGTTGGGCAGCCGCGTGATCTCAGCCCAGAAGGCCAACACGGCCAATCTCTTCAGTCTGCCTGCCGACAGCTCCGGCGCGTTTCCGCAGGGGCTGGCGCTCTCGACCGCCAATCTCTATACCGCCGTGCAGCCTGGCGGCAACCTGTTCGGACTGCAGGAAAGCAATCCCGTATCGACCGATGTGGCCTACAGCGGCAATCCCAACCAGTACGGCCGGCGGAATGATCCAATGGTCGGCGGGCGGATCGGCGGGATCAATGTCTTTGGCGGCGGACTGCCGCTGTACAACAGCGACCGCGTGCTCGTGGGCGGCATCGGGGTGAGCGGCGATACCTCGTGCGCGGATCACAACGTCGCCTACCGAACGCGGCACGCGCTGCATCTCGACTACGTGCCCGCCGGCGTCAGCGGCAACCCGAATCGCCTCGACACGATCGTGTACGACATCGCCTCGCAGCCGGGTCAGATGCCGGGGATCAGCCCGAGCGGCTGGGGCCACCCGAAGTGCTTCGACCCGGACGTCGCGGCCGAAGCGGGGCTGCCGAACAACCGGTAGGAAATCTCGGAGCGCGTTCATGAAGTTCAGGAGTCCACCGATCGTGGGTCCGGCTGAAGCCGGACACTACGTGACGTGGGTCCGGCTGAAGCCGGACACTACGTAAGAATTGAAACCGCACGAGGACGAAAGATGCTGCGTGTCCGGGAAGTAACGGGACCCACGAGCGCGACTGTCGGCGAGCACGTGCGGTACCGCGTGGCGCGATTCAACGAGGTTGATCCCGCACCGGATGTAACAGCAGGCGTCTCGTGGCTCGTGAGGACCCCGTCGGCCGCCGCGCAGTGTGCGCGAGCAGAAGGAGAAGCTCGCGCGACACGCGCGCAAGCTCCCGCTCGAGGGTGTCGTCGACACATCGTGCATCGTCGTGCTCGACATCCTGCACCAGGGCCGCGGGAAGTGCAGCGCCATCAGAGCGGCGCTCGCGGCCGACGACCCCTTCGACGCGTTGCTGGCGATTGGCGCCTCGCATTACCGGGAGCGGATCTCTACCCTCAGAGCGGGCCTCAAAGACCTCGAGGCCGATGGCCGCGTCGGGCGGAAGGTGTACGAGGCGGAGTCCGGCGACTTCGTCGCGCCGTCGGACGTGTAACGGCAGCGCGCCGCAGGGTCATTGGCCCCGCAGTTACCTCGTCTGCCGAACGCCCGCGCCGGTCCACTTCGCCCGCAGCGCCGCGCGGTCGACGGCTTGCCCGCGCAGATAGACCGCGTTGATCCGCCGCGTGTTGTGGATGTTCTCGAGCGGGTTCGCGTCGAGGACGATGAAGTCGGCACTCTTGCCGGCTTCGACGCTGCCGAGCCGTTCGAGCCCGAGGAACTCGGCGGAGTTCCGCGTGGCGGCGGTGATCGCGTCGGCGGGCGTCAAACCCGCCTCCACCATGCTCGCCATCTCCATGTGCGCGCCGAATCCGAAGTACTGCGCCCCGTTGGTCGCGCCCGCGTCGTCGCCCAGGCCGAATCGGACGCCGGCCGCCTTCAGCCTCGCGACGCCGCGCGGCACGACGCCGGACCGCCACTTCGCCGGTGCGTCGGCAGGAATCTTCGGATTCTCCAGCAGCCGGATGTCCTCGTCGGTGAACGTCTCGCGCAGCAGGGGTTCGTCGATCCACGACGGACGTGGCCCGAAGATCTGATTCCGCGTTCCCCAGAGCGTCAACAGCACGAACACGTGCGGCCGCTCCTTGAACAGGCCAACCAGTTCGTCGTCGACCTCCTGCCCGAGGCGCCACGGCGGATGGGCGAGGCCGTCGATGCCCGCGCGCAGAATCGCCTTGACGTCCTCGCGGTCCTGCGTGTGGGTGATCGTCTTGAGTCCGAGCGTGTGCGCCTCGTCGATGGCCGCCGAGTACAGGTCTGGCGTCAGCTTCTTGACCTGCCCTTCGCGGTCGTCCACCCAGATCTTCACGTAGCGATCGATCTTCTTCGCGGCGAGCTCCCGCACCGCCGCGCGGGCCTCGTCCGGCGTCGACACACTGTAGGGGGAATCGCGCAGCGGCGGGGCGGGCCCGCCGTTCGGCATCGCCAGTCCGCGTCCGGCCGTCAGAAAGAGCGCCAGGCCTGCCTGCGGCTGCGCGCGCAGCTCGTCGCGGAGCGCGTAGCCGAGGTCGCGTTCGGTTCCCATGCTCATGAACGCGGCCACACCGTGATAGGCCTGCCGCTCGAGGTGATCGATCAGGTTGTCGCGCGTGTAGTTCTCCACCAGGAAGCTGGCCCCCCGGCGGTAGCCCATATGGCCGTGCGCGTCGATGATGGCGGGCATCACCGTCTTGCCCGCGAGATTGACGCGCGTCGCCCCGTTAGGGAGCTGCACCTCGCCGGCGCGGCCGACGGCGGTGAACGAGCCGTTCTCCACCACGAACGCCGCGCTCTCGATGGGCGACTGCTCGTCGCCGACGATGAGCCGTGCGCCTTCGAAGAGAACGGCGTTCGACTGGGGCGCCGCCGGGCGCGGCGCACACCCGCACGCAACCAGCGACGCGAGCAGGATCAGCGTGAAGGCGTGGACAGCCGCGCCCGCCCGCGGCACGAAAAAGCGGCGGCATGAACCACTGTCCATAGGGGACTCCTGCGGCCTCAGAGCCGGAACAGGTACTGCAACTTGGTGAAGAACGCGCGGTTCTCTCGGATCAGTGACCGGGTCGGGTACAGAAATTCGTCGATCATGCGCCCTTCGCGGTAGTGATCGTCGTAGCCGATGAAGAAGACGGTGCCGGCGTTCACCCGGTAGGTCAGCAGCACGTTGGCTGCGACCGTCTTATCGAACGTGTTGTATTCGAGAATGTTGCGCGCCAGCAGCCGGTTGGTGAACTGGTACGTCGCGCGGCTCCGGAAGATCTTCACGTCGAACTCGCGCGTGTCGGTCCGGACATCGTTGAACGCGCTCGTATTCAGGACCAATTCCGATTCGAGCCGTGAGAAGGGGCGGACGTTCACGTTCATATTGATCTGCCGGTCGGCGCCGAGAAACGGGTTCTCGATGAACCGGATCTGGTCGCCCTGCCAGATGGAGCCACCGAAGCCGAACTTACGGCTGGTGTTCATGTTCCAGCCGACGTTGTAGCGGGTCTTCCAGAAATCAATGCCGCCGTACCGCTCCATGTCGCGGTTCACGTTTGTGTAGAAGCTGATGTTGTTGGCGAACTGGACGTTCACCCGCGCCCACATGCCTTCGTCCTGCAGCACGCCCGCATAGTCGTAGTTGCGCTCGTACTGGACGCGCGGCTCCCAGTTGATGATCCAGCTCTCGGGCCAGAACCGGTACGAGAAGGTGCCGTACGACTGCTTCTGATCCGTGCGCCGGACGAAGCCGAGGTCGGTGCCGAAGTCGGGATTAATCTCGTTGTGCCGCACCTCGTAGATGACGTGCCGCCCCTCCTTGCGGAGGCGGAAATCGACCAGCGACCCGGTGCTCCGCTGGCCATCGAGCGTCTGTCGATCGGCATTGATCGCGGTGAAGCCGAAGCGATGATTGGCGCCGAAGCGGAGCACGCCGTCGAGACCGCCGACGCGGCTGTAGCTGTCGAGGAACTCCCGATCGGTGAAGATGGCGCCGATGTACGACTCCGAGTACAGGTCGTAGCGCACACGCCCGAGCACCACCTGCGCCGACTGCTCGAAGCCGGGTGACTGAGGATCGTCGACCTTGCCCGGCGCCTCGTCGTCAGCCACCAGGAAGCCGACCGACGTCCGTCCGACCTTCCCCGTGAGCTTCGCGCCGAACCGCGGATCGACGAGCGTGCGCGTGTGCACCAGGGCGAGCGGCCACGGCGCCTCGATCTGGTAGATCTCCTGCCCCTCGAGGAAGAACGGGCGCAGCTCCGGGTAGAACACCGCGAAGCGCTGGTTGACCTCAATCTGCGGGCGGTCAGACTCGATCTGTGAGAAGTCCGGGTTGTAGGTGAAATCGAACGTCATGTTCGGCGTCAGCCCGTACTTCACATTGAGCGCGCCTTCCGAGAGCCCGTCGCCGTGGCTGTGCACGTGTCCGTGGTCCTGGTGCACCTCGATTGCATCCGCCCGGATCGCCGTGAACGTGGGGAGGAACTCGAGGTTCCGGCTGGTCGACAGGTTCGTCATGCCCTCGAGCACGCCCATCTGCCGAAGCATGCCCATGACGTTGCGCGAGACCGGTGCCCAAACGACGCTCTCGTCCTTGCTGTCGATGGTGCGCTCGATCTGGAAGCCCCACCGGTGCATGTCACTCGCCGGCCGTCCCGGATAGCGGAGGCTCTTGAACGGGATCGCGACCTCGGCGGTCCAGCCGTCCTCGACCATCCGCCCGGACGACTCGAAGAGGGCGTCCCACGAGGCATCACCAGGCACGCCGGCGCGCGCCGCGCCGCTCGTGTGGTTCTCGGGCTGGATCTTCTTCAGGAGCCGCTCCCAGAATCCGTTCGCCGCGGTCGTTCCGCGCGTCCCGTTCACGATGGCCGCAGACGGGCCGGCCTCGCCGAGGCGGACACCGCCTGGCGCGCGCTGGCCGGCGGTCGTGCCCGCGCCTTCGCTGCTGTTGATCACGGCATCGCTCTGCACACCGTAGCCGTTGATCGACAGCGCGTAGGCACGCTGCTGGTCGAGGAAGGGATCGAAGTAGAAGCGCACCGTATCGTCGCGGCCGGTCTGGTCGCGATCGACGCGATTGGCGCGGATGAGCCCCGGATCGGAATAGTGCGCGTGGACGGCGAAGTAGAGATTCTGGCTGTCGTAGGCGATCCACACCTCGGTCTGTTCGGTGGCGGGCGCGCCCTCGAGCGGCCGCTGCTGCACGAAGTTCGTCACGCGCGCGGCATTGCGCCAGATCGCATCATCGAGAGCGCCGTCGATGTCCGGCGGCGTAGTCGTGCGCGTGATCGACACGGTCGGGCGGCCGGCCAGCACACCCACCGACACGCCCCCGCCGGCGGCCGCGGGATCGGCGCCGAGAACGAGCTCGCCGTTACCCGTCTGCGCGTTCTGTGCGAAGACGGGCGCGGGCATCGCCAACGCCGCGGCGAGCGCCGCCGCGGCCCACCTCATGGTTCCCACGCTTCGTCCCTTCACCGGCGCTGCGACTTCCGATACTGCTCATATCGGCGGTCGCTCTCATTGAGATAGGTCCGCCATGGATGCGGATCGGTGGAATCCCAGTACAACGGATCCCCAGGGAGACGCTCGTTCAGGACGCCCCGCTCGTCCATATGAACCTTCGCCGACGGGCCGTTGGTATCCGTGCAGGTGTTGTACAGCGGCCGGAGCTCGGGCCGCGTCTCCGGGTCGAGCTCGTAGCGAACGCGCGCGTGCACCGGCCGCAGGAGCACTTCCGGGTCATACAGGGTGATCTCGCCTTCGAGCCGGTTGCCGACCCGGCGGTAGCGCTCCACGGTCTCCAAGCCGTCGGAGAACTCCGACACGCCGCCCTTCCACCCGCGGATCTGGTTGGTGTGGATGATGAGGGCATCGCCATTCCAGAAGCCGACCGACTCACCGTGCCACTTCGAGAACTCGGTCTCCTTCGCGCTGTGACCGCTGCCGTCGGTATAGATCCAGCGGATGTAGTTCTGGCCGTTGCCCGCTCCGAGCATCCATACGCGCGCAGGCGTCACGATGAATTCCTCCACCTCGAGCGCGGCGAAGAAGCCGCCCGGCAGACAGAATGAGCCGGGCCCCCAAATCCGTCCTTCGGTGTACGCCTTCAACTCCTGCACGAAGAACTCGCGATACTCCGGCCGCAGCAGCGCCGCCACGGAGCTCGCCGGATTCGGGCCGCCGTTGAGACCAGACGGCCCCCCCACCCAGCGGCCGCTCCAGTCAGGAATCGTGTCCTTGGT
>Ga0187893_10007274_pt1 | contig 18272 bp, 15 predicted proteins | sample MA1701074metaG_FD_139574 | JGI IMG/M metagenome (GOLD analysis project Ga0187893, IMG submission 139574) | White microbial mat communities from a basaltic lava cave in the Kipuka Kanohina Cave System on the Island of Hawaii, USA - MA170107-4 metaG ... | reverse complement strand
TCGCCCTCACCGGCGTCCGCGCCGACGCGCCGGGACGTCGAGGCGAGGGGCCGACGCTCGCGCTACTCGGCGAGCTGGACGGTCTAGTCGTGGTCGGGCATCCGGGGACCGACCCGGAGACGGGCGCGGCTCACGCGTGCGGACACAATGCCCAGGTCGCCGCCATGCTCGGCGCCGCCATGGGTCTGCTCGATGCTTCGATCACCTCTCGGAGCGGGCGGCCTTCATGGCGTCCCCGCTGAGGAGTACGGTGACGTCGCCTGGCGCGTGAGCCAGCGCAACGAGGGCAAGCTGGAATTCCTCGGCGGGAAGCCCGAGTTGCTCCGCCTCGGTCACCTCGATGACGTGGACATGGCCATGATGATCCACGCCACGCTGAGGCCCGAGGAGGGCAAGCTCGCCATTCCCGTCTCCAACAACGGCTGCGTGGTGAAAACCGTCCGCTACGTGGGCAGGGCCGCGCACGCGGGCGGCGCGCCGCACCGCGGGATCAACGCGCTCTACGCCGCCCAGATCGGACTCATGGCCATCAACGCCATCCGTGAGACGTTCCGCGACGAGGACACGGTGCGCGTGCATCCGATCATGACCCATGGCGGCTCGCAGGTGAACGTCATCCGCGCCGCCGTGCGCCTCGAGACGTTCGTGCGCGCCAAGACGCTTGAGTCCATCGCCGACGCCGATGCCAAGGTTGATCGCGCCCTACGCGCCAGCGCCCTGGCCCTCGGAGCCGTGGTGGAGATCGAGACGCTCCCCGGCTACATGCCGATGCGCTGCGACCCCCTGCTCGTGGATCGCTTCCGCGCCATCGCGGGCGAGCTGGTCGGCGCGGACAATGTGCGCACCATCGCCCATCGCACGGGCTCCACCGACATGGGCGACCTCGCCCAGGTGATGCCGATCCTCCATCCTACGTCGGCGGTGCCAGCGGCACCATCGCACGGGGCCGACTGGCAACTCAGTGACCCATCGCTCGTCTATCTCACCAACGCCAAGGCCCTGGCCTCCATGGTGGTGGACCTCCTCGCGGACGTGGCCACCGTCGGGCGCGAGGTCGTGGCCAAGGCCAAGCCGCCGATGACGCGGGCGACCTATCTCGAGTTCCAGCGCCGCGTCGGCCGGCGCGAAGTCTACGAGGGCTGAGCAATGATTCGGGTCCTAACCGGAGCGACGTTGATCGACGGCACCGGGGTGGCCCCGGTGCCGGATGCCGTCGTGGTGATCGACAGCGAGCGCATCGCGGCCACCGGTCCCCGGGCGGCCGTGACGTGGCCGCCCACCGCCGAGGTCATCGACGTCCGTGGCCGCACCCTCGTTCCCGGGCTCATCGACGCCCACGACCACTTGGCTTCCCACGGCTACGGCCTGGCGACGCGCTTCGGCCTGGACGAACCGGCCAGCACCGCGCACCTGCGCACCGCACGCGTGCTCGCCGAGACCCTGGCCATGGGCTACACAACCGTCCGCGACGGGGGCGGGCTCGACGCGGGCTTCAAGGTCGCGATCGAGCAGGTCTCATCCCAGGGCCGCGGCTGGTCCTCGGCATCCAAATCGTCTCGCCCACCGGTGGCATCGGCGATCGCATGAGCCCGTCCGGCCACACCTGCTGCGCCGTCTACGATCCGCTCCTGCCCACTAGCGGCGGCAACGGACCCGATGGCGTTCGTGACGTGGTGCGCACGATGGTGCGCGCGGGCGCCGACGTCATCAAGACCGCTACCACCGGTGGCGCCAGCTCGCGCGCCGGCCACGGGCCGCGCGACGCCGCCTTCACGCTCGCCGAGATGCAGGCGCTGGTGGGGGAATCGCACGCGCTCGGGCGGCGGGTGATGTGCCACGCCCTCGGCGGGCCGGGGCTGCGGACGGCGATCGAGGCCGGCGTCGATTCAACCGAGCACGGGTGCTACCTCGACGAGGACCCGGAGCTCTTGAGCCGCATGGCGGCCCAGGGCACGTTCTTTGTGCCCACCCTCCTCGTGTACGTCTACCACCGCGAGAGTCCTACGCCCCACGTCCGGCAGCGCGCGCTCGAGCTCTACAAGCATCATCTGGTCAGCGTGCAGCGCGCCCTCGCGCTGGGGATGCATATCGCGGCCGGCACCGACGCCGGCGGCCACGGCCACCCGCAGAACGCGCGAGAGCTCTCTTGCCTGTGGAAGCGGGCCTCACGCCGATGCAGGCACTGCGCGCCGGCACGCAGTGGGCAACCCAATGCCTCGCCCTCGAGCGGGAGGTCGGCACCCTCGAGAAAGGCCGCCTGGCCGACGTGGTCGTCGTCAACGGCAACCCGCTGAACGACATTACGATCCTCGCCGATCCGGCACGCATCGAGCTGGTGCTCAAGGACGGCGCCGTCTGCGCCGACCGGCGCGCGGGTCGGGGCTGAGGGCCGCGGCGACACGGGGTTCTGCAGCCGCGGGTCCAGCGCGTCGCGCAGGTAGTCGCCGAGCGCGTTGACGGCAAGCACGGTGACAAAGATGGCCTGTCCCGGAACGCCGTGAGCCACCAGACCGACTTCAGGTAGCCCGCCGTGGAGCATGCTCCACTTAGCGCCGCTCTAGCAGGAAGCGGTGCAGCTCCGCAGCGCAGCGGTCGGGCACCGCGTCGGTGATGTTGTGGGGCAAGCCGTGGTAGACGACGAACTTCACGTTGGGCACCCGATCGCGGATGACCTCGTACTGGGCCATCGAGCTGATAGGATCGTGATCGGGCACGACCGTCAGCATGGGGCAGCGGATCCGGCCGAGGTCCTGGGTAAGATCCACGCTCCGCATGAGGGGCACGAAGCGAGCGAGCCAGGCGGCGCTCGTCTTGGCCGACTCGTCGAGGAACCACTCCACGAAGCGCGGATCGACTGCAGCCAGGTCGAAGCGATCCGCGATCGTCTCCGACAGGAAGCCGCGCACCCCGCGCCGTTGGATGTGGGCGACCCACTTCTCCGCATCCACGTTGGAGGGGCCCAGCCCCGGGGTGGAGGCGAAGTTTGCCAGGGTTTTGACGCGCTCGGGGTGGTCGATCGCCACCTTCATGGAGATAGTGGCGCCGGCGGAGGAGCCGGCTAGGTGAATGCGGTCCACGCCGAGGTGATCGATCAGCTCGATGACGTCGCGGGCCAGGCGCTGGAGGGTGAATGGCAGCGAGGCGTCCGGCACCTCGGACCCGCCGTGGCCACGCAGATCGAGGCGCACCACGCGAAAGTCGCGCGCGAGCCGGGGCACCCAGGCGTAGAGACGGCGGGAGCTGCCCATGGCCGCGTGAACGAGCACCAGGGTCTCGGGCGACCTCCACGGGTCGGTGAAGTCGTCGATGAGGTAGCCCAGATGGACGCCGTCGCTCGCGGTAAAGTGCTGCATCACGGCCGGCGCCGCCGGGCGCGCGGGCGACCCTTCCCCGCCGCCTTCTCTGCGTCCATCTCTTTGAGCACGTCTATGAGCGCGACCATCCCATGCACGAGGGTGAGGGCGCCGGTGTGAAAGTACGCGTTCGGGAGCACTTCGGAGATCTCCTCCTTGGTCGCGCCCAAGCGCAGGGCCGCTGGATGTGGGCCCTGATGCCGGGCAGGTAGCCGCCGATGGAGACGGCGGCGACCACGATCATCTCACGGAACTTGGAGAGGCACCTTGCCGCGCCGTACCGCCGTCACGCGGTAGAGGCGCTCGTACTCCTCCAGGAAATCCAGGTCCACATCGGCCAGCGTCTCGCAGACATTGACGATGATCGAGCCCGTCAGCACCGAGCGGAACTGGTGCGGGTCAATCGTCTCGTGATTGGACCGCGGGGCGATGGTGGGCCCGGGCTTGGGTCCGCCCTGGGCGCGGGCGGAGCCAGCGCCACCACCGCCCCGGCCCCGAGCACCCCCGCGCGCTGCAATACTTGGCTGCGTGTCAGCCCGCCGTTGGCGGTTCGGGCGGAGCGGGCGCGCCAGCGCAGGGGCTCGGCGCGCCGCCGGCCCCGCGAGCTACGTCAGGTAAGCCCCCGTCAGGATCAGCCACTCATCGGGTCGAGCCTCGAACCCCTGCAGCCGTCTGTTAACCGCGTTCAGGTCGGGCTGCAAGTGCAGGAAGATCCACGGGCACTCCTCCCATACGATTTCCTGGGATTTGAAGTACGCCGCCTTCACCTTGACCTCGTCGAAGCTCTCGGCCGCCTCGTCCACCAGCCGGTCCACCTCCGGGTTCCGGTAGGCGTTGCGTCGCGTGAACTTGGAATGGAAGTGCTCGCGCATCAGCATGTCCGGCTCGCCCGTCACCACTCCCCAGCCGAAGAAGTAGCCGTCGTACTTGGCCTTGTCGAACTTGGAGATCTCGGTCACGAACGAGCTCCAGGTGGGGGTCTCGAGCTCGACCTTGAGCCCCACGCTGGTCAGGTACCCGGCGATCGCCTCGCCGATCTGCTTGTCCAAGAGGTAGCGGCCGTTCGGCACCCCGAGGTGAAACGTGGCGCCGGCCGCGCCGACCTCGGCCAGCAACTGCTTGGCCCTGGCCGGGTCGTACGGGTACGCCTTCAGCCCGGGATGCGACCCGAAGACCGCTGGGGGCAGAGGAGCTTGGGCGATGGGCGCCAGGCCGCCCAGGATGCCCTTGGTGATGGCGTCTTTGTCGATTGCGTAGTTGAGGGCTTGACGGGCGCGCTTGTCCGTCCACGGCGCCCTGTCGGTGCGCAGCGTGACGAACATGATGCGGTTAGTCACCGATGTGCGCATCTCCAGCTGCGGATTGGCCTGGAGCCGTTTGATGCTATCGGGCGGCACGTTGGTGACCATCTGCACCTCGCCCGCCTCCAGGGCCGCCATCCGGGTACCGTTCTCCGGGATGAAGCGGATCTTGAGGCGGGTCGACTTGGGCTTGGGCCCCCAGTATTGTGGGTTCGCCTCCATCAGGATGTGCTGGCCGGGCAGGTACTCCACGAACTTGTAGGGGCCGGTCCCCACCGGGTTCGTCGCGATCCTGGGGCCAAGCTCCTTCAGCGCGCGCGGGGACATCATCGCCTGGAACTGGAGGATGCGGAGAAGGGGCCGGCTTGGCGTCGAGGTCAGGAACTCGACGGTGTACTTGTCGACGATCCGGACCTCGCGCGTTACCATCATCGACGACTTGACCGGGAACTTCGAGTCCGGGGCAGTGAACAGGGCGTTGGTCAACTTGACCGCCTCGCCATCGAACTCCTCGCCGTTGTGGAACTTCACGCCCCGGCGCAGGCGAAGGCGCAGGGTGGTTGGATTGACCTGGTCCCAGCGCTCGGCCAGCGAGAGGCTCGGGTCGGGGGCGATGTCCTTCCGGCGCCAGACGATGGTCTCGTACATGTGCGGGTACATCATCGAGAAGCCGGGCACCCCTGCCTCGACCCGTGGGTCGAAGTGCCCGGGATCCACCGAGAACGCCACGACCAGCTCCGGCGTCGGCTTGATCACCCCGGGGGCCGCCGTCCCAGCCCCGGGTAATGCGCCCAGCGCCGCCGCCCCGGCCGAGGCGCCCGCCCCGCGCAGAAAGCCTCGCCGGTTCAACCCTGCCTGCGTGCCGCCCGTCTTCCCGCGCCCCTGACCGCTAGCCATGGCTGCCCTCCTCTTCTGCCTTGATCCGGCCCTCTCATGCCTCTTGCCGATGGGGCCGTCCATCGCCCGCCAGTACCGCTTGTCGCCGAAGGGGCGTTCGGTCCGTGCGCACCCGCCCGCGCAGGATGCGCTCCCGTCGGGCCCGTGCTGACGCCGTCAACCGGGGATGGTGAATGTCCCGGTCGGTCTCCCCTTCGTGCATCCGCTCGCCGGGCACCGAGCCGTCCAAAATATCTGGGTTTCCGCGCAGCGTCAAGGTCGCGTATCGCACCGTCTAAGATGTTACCGAGCGAGAATCGTCGCGCCATTTACGATGTAACTTTTGGCCGGGCCCCGGCCAGAGGAGCCCTACATCGTGAGTGTCCAGGCGAAACGCGAGTATCTCCAGGCCATGGTCATGCGGTACCGACAGGCGTCACGCCGGGAGAAGCAGCGGCTGCTGGATGAATGCTGCCGCGTCACGGGCTATCACCGCAAGTACGTGGTGCGCCGGCTCAACGACCCCGGCTTGAGCGGGCCGCCTCGCGCGCGCCGACGGGCCGCGAGCTACAGCCCGGCCGTCATCGACGCGCTCGCGGCGATCTGGGAAGCGGCCGGCTACCCCTGGTCCCTTCGCCTCAAGGCCTTGCTCCCCCTGCGGGAGGGAGCAGCAACGATTTGCTCGCCGCTCGCCCCAGAACGCTTGTAACTCCGCCGCGGCCCCCTCGATGAGTTTGACGACGCTCGCAAGGACGCCCCGAAGAGTCTGTCGGCGCTTCCGTCAGTCCTGAGCCAAGCCCGGTGTTGAGGAGTACCTCGACATCGGAGCGGACGGGGTCCCTCGGAAGGGTGGAGGAAGGAGTCCATCCGGGGCGGCTCGACATAGGGCGCGCGCGACTGTTCCAACTGAGCAGACGCCGTTGACGCGGGCACGCGCCAGGGCTCGCGTACGGGGCGGGGCGGCCTTTCCCCCGCTGAAGCCAGCCGGGATCGCTCAGTGACGAGGCTCCTGGGCGCGCTACGATCGCGCTCGGGCAGGGCCCGCGCAGTATCCTTCTCACCCGCCACGTCTCCAAACGGGTGTTCCCGATGGTGGCCACCAGTGCGTCACGACGTCGTCAGCATGCGGCTTTCTTCCTTGGGCGCGCCGAATGCGTGACGATGACGTTGACGCGTTCCGGACCCGCAGCGTAGCATCGCATCACTTTCGCTTCGACAATGGGTCTTCCGACGCCACCTGCTGGAGCGAACGAAGATGGTCGCCGCCTTCCGGGCGCGCTGGGCGACGGAGTTCGACATCTCACCGACAGAGGAGACACGGAGGCGATGAGCATCACGATCTACGGAGCCGGGGCCATCGGAGGGCTGGTGGGGGCGTGCATGGCCCGCGCGGGCGAGGACGTCCTCCTGGTGGACAAGGTCCCCGAGCACGTCCAGGCCATGAACGACAAGGGGTTGCGCATCAGCGGCTTCGACAACTTCACCGTGCGCGTGCGCGCCTGCCTGCCCGCCGATCTGCGGGGCCCGCTCGGGGTCACGTTTCTGGCCGTGAAGTCCCAGGACACCGAGGCCGCCCTCGACGTGCTCGCGCCGCTCACCGGCCCCGAGACCGTCGTCGTGTCGCTGCAGAACGGCATGAACCCGTCGCGCCTTGCCGTGCGCCTGGGGGCCGAGCGCGTGGTGGCGGCCTTCGTCAGCTTCCCCGCCGACTGGCAGGAGCCTGGGCACATCGAACACGGCGGCGCCGGCCACATCTGGCTGGGCGAGCTGGACGGGCGCATCACCGAACGCCTGTCGAGGATCCAGCGGCTCATCGCCCAAGCCGTGGATGCCCACATCACCGACAACATCTTCGGCTACCTCTGGGCGAAGCAGATCGACTGCTCGCTCCTCTTCGCCCAGGCCGTCACCGACGAGACGTTCGCCGACGTCTTCGGCGACAAGCGCTACCAGCCCGTGCTCATCGCGCTCGTGGGCGAGGGCGTGAGCGTGGCGCAGACGGCCGGGATTCGTCTGCACAAGTTCGATGAGTTCGATCCGCTCAAGCTGCGCCCGCAGACGCCGGCGGAGGTGGAGGAGGCGCGCGCGGTGCTCGACCGCTTCGCCGCCTTCTGCCGGCCGCGGGTCAAGGTCCGCTCGGGACCGTGGCGCGACCTGGCCGTGCGCAAGCGGCCCACCGAGGTGGACCACATGGTCGGCTGGGTGATCGCCGAGGGGCGCAAGCACGGGATGACCATGCCCCTTAACGAGCACCTCGTGCGCCAGGTGAAGGAGATCGAGGCGGGACGCCGGTCGCGCGGCCTGCACAACCTGGACGAGCTCGAGAAGGCTCGCGCGCAGCTGTACGGCGCCGCGATCGGGCCGCGCTGAGCCGGGGGCGGGGGGACGACATTCATGACCACACGGATGCGCGTGACTCGACGCGAGATGCTGAAGCTCGCCGCCGTCGGCGGCGCTGCGGGCCTGAGTGGGCTCCCTACCGGCCCTGCGCGGGCGCAGGGACCGGAGCTCGTGGTCGGCCTGTCGCTCGACCCGGGCCACCTCGATCCCCGGGTGGAGGCGGGCGGCCCGGGCTGGTCGATCTTCTCGCACATGTTCGACGGCTTCGTCTTCCGCGACGAGCGGACGAATCCCATCCCCTGGCTGGTGACGAAATGGGAGCAGCCCTCGCCCACCGTGCTGCGCTGGCACCTGCGCAGGGGCATCAAGTTTCACAACGGGGAGGACTTCACCGCGGAGTCGGTCAAGTTCTCGCTGGAGCAATACGCCTCGCCCACCTCGCGCTCGCCTTGGAAGAACCGCATCGGCGTGATCCGCGAGTACCGCATAGTGGATCTCTACACTATCGACCTCGTCACCGAGCGCCCGAACCGGCCGCTGCTGCGCAACTCCACCTCGGCCATGGCCCTCTCGCCGCGCGCGTTCCGTGAGCTGGGCGATCGCTTTCCCACCAACCCCGTCGGCACCGGCGCCATGAAGTTCGTCGAGTACCGGCCGGGCCAGCACGTGGTCATGCAGTCGCATCCCGGCTACTGGGGCAAGAAGCCCGCGTTCTCGCAGATCCGCTTCCGGTTCATCCCCGAGAACGGCACCCGCCTCGCCGCCCTCGAGGCGGGCGAGGTCATGGTGGTCAACAATGTCCCCCCGGACCAGATCCCGCGCCTGCGCGCGAACCCGAGTCTGCAGATCCTCACCTCGCCCACCAACCGCGTGACCTTCATTGCCCTGCGCACGGACCGCAAGCCCTTCAACGACAAGCGCGTGCGCCAGGCGCTGAACTACGCCATCGACCGGGAGGCCCTGAGCAAGGGCATCATGGGCGGGATGGCGCCGATCGCCAGGGCGCCGCTGCCCAGCGCCGTCTTCGCCTCGCATCCGAGCCTGCCTCCCTACCCGTATGATCCGGAGCGCGCGAAGAAGCTGCTCGCGGAGGCCGGGGCGTCGGGCGCGCCGTTCTTTCTCGGCGTGCCCAACGGCCGGTACCTGCTCGACAAGCAGGTGGGCGAGGCGATCGCGGGCTACCTCGAGGTCATCGGCCTCCAGGTGAAGTTCGAGAGCCCGCTGTGGTCAAGCTTCGTCAACGAGGTCACCAAGTACGAGAAGTCCAAGTACGACGGCTTCATGTTCGGCTGGGGCGTCATCACCGGCGAGCCCGACCAGCTTATGGGCGACCACTTCCACTCCGGCGCCGTCAAGCGCACCCTGTACTCCAACCCCGAGGTCGATCGCCTGATCAACGAGGAGCGTGAGAGCTTCGACGAGACCCGGGTGCGAGCTGCCCTCTTGCGCGCGCAGGAGATCGTCTGGGAGGAGTGCCCATGGATCTGGCTCCTCGAGCAGCCCGACATCAATGCCATCAACAAGCGCCTCACGTGGGCCGCCGGCCGCCGCGACGAATATCTTCTGTTCCACGAGGCGACGCTGGGGGTCTAACGGGAAGAGGGCATGCCCCCAACCGGAATCGACGTGCCGCACGATGTCGTGTCCACCCCGTTCCTGAAGGCACCGTCACCGGCGGCGAGGCGGCGTGCGATTCACGAGAAAGCGTCGCCGGTCTTCGGCGCACCGTTTCGGGCGCGGCATCCGAGATGTTGTGCGGCAGGCCGTCGTAGAGGACGCCCGGGCGCGAATCGACTCAACGACAGGCACCTCACGGCGCGCTTCGCCTATCTACTCGGCAATCTCCACTGCCTACGCGGCAACCTGGGAGAGGCCAGGCCGTGGGCCGCGCGCGGTCAGCGATGCTGAAGCGGTGGGCGAGGTGGCGACGCTGGGTCGCGCCTGTCACGTGATGGCCTACGAATGCTGGTGGTCGGGCCGACCGCGAGAAGGCATCAGTTCGGACCACCGATCCGTCGCCTGCCTGGAACGGAGCCGCGACCGCGGCTGGCTCGTGACCGCCCACTGGGTGTGAGCGTCAACCACTATCTGCTCGGCGAACTCGGGCCGGCCCGTGAGCAGCTGGGCAAGATCATCGCTGGCGCTGATGCGGTTGCCGGTCCGCGCCTGCTGATGCTGGGAGCCTGGTGGGCGGGGTTCCTCGCCGCGGAGATGGGAGACGCGGAGACGGCAGCCGCCGAGGCCCAGCGCGCGCGGCCTCGTCACCGACACGTACCACCGGGCGGTCTTCTCGGCGACTCGTACCTGACGGTCGGCGAAGTCGGGCGGGCTATCGGGCGGCTCGAGGAAGGCCTCACCCTGTCCGCGGAGGCCGAAGTGCGCCCCCACGAGAGCTGGTTCGGCGCGTGCCTGGCCGAGGCGTGGTCTCTCGGCGGTGAGCCGGCCCGAGCACGGACGCTCGCCCAGCGGGTCCTCGACCTTGCGCGTGAGATCGAGCTTCCCTGGGTCGCCGGCGTAGCCCTCCGAGCCCTCGGTCACGCGCGCTCGGTCTCCGGGACATCGCCGGGCGCATTGCGCGAGGCTCTCACTGCCTTCGGCGCCATTCCCCCCGGGAGTGTGTGGACCACGCGGACGCGGCTCGACCTCGGAGAGCTCGCCCTGGCGCGGGTCGACCGGGAGTCAGCGATCGCCCACCTCGGTGAGGCGCGGTCCGAAGCCGTGCACATCGGACTCTCTGCGCTGATCGACCGGATTGACGGGCTGCTCAGAGCACTCTGCCTCCCTGAGGGCTGTCCCTGGCCATATCTGAAAGCGCTGCGCCGTCAAGGGGTCGCCTGCCGCGCCACCGTCGGTTCTCGGGATACCTAGCCCTGGGCGACCGCGGCCGCACCGCCTTCAAATCACCCGCTTCTCGCGCAGCGCGCGCACCTCGTCGGCGCTGTAGCCCGCGAGGCCCGTCAATACCGCCTCGGTATGCTCGCCCATCAGCGGTGCGCGCGAGGGCGCGAACGGCGAGTCGGACAGGCGCAGCGGACAGCCGATTGTCGAGAACCGTCCACGCGTCGGGTGATCGATGTCATAGACCGTGCCACGCTCGCGCAGATGCGAGTTGGCCAGCACCTCGGCGGTATCGAGCACGGCGCCGCAGACCACGCCGCGGCTGGCGAGCGCCTTCATCACCTCGTGTTTGCTTCGCAACCGCGCCCAGCTCTCGAGGATCTCGGTCAGGGCGGCGGCGTTCTTGGCCCGCGCCGGCGGCGTGGCAAAGCGCTCATCCTTCTGCAGTTCAGGTTTGCCGATGACCTCGGTCACGGCCGTGAACATCTCGGGGTTGTCGGGCGGGATGATAAGGTAGACCGCCTCGTTCGAGCCGTCGCCGGCACAGCGGATCAGGTCGGAATAGCCACCGGTGGCCGAGCGGTTGCCAGTGCGCCCGAGCGGCTTGCCGTCGTGCAGAGTCGGGGTGAACTTGACCCGGGTCAGATTTAAAACCGCCTCCTGCATCGCTACCTCGACGAGTTGCCCCTTATCGGTGCGGCCGCGCTGGACCAGGGCGGCGAGGATCGCGATCGCCAGGTGCATGCCGGTCCCGCTGTCGCCGATGTTCGCGCCGTTGAGCAGCGGTGGCCCGTCGGCTTCGCCGGTCACGCTCATCGCGCCCGAGGTCGCCTGCGCCACCGGTTCGAAGCATTTGTAGGCGCTGTACGGACCGTAGGAGCCAAAGCCCTTGACCGAGGCATAGACCGCGCGCGGGTTCAGCGCTTTCACTGCCTCGTAGCCAAGGCCGAGGCGCTCCATCACCCCGGGGCCGAGATTCTCGGCGACGACATCGGCCTCGCTGACCAGGCGATGGGCGATCTCCTTGCCCTCCGCGCTCTTCAGGTCGACAACGATGCTGCGCTTGTTACTGTTGAGCAGCAGAAAGAAGTAGCTGTCGGCCGGGTCGCCCGGCACCGCCCACAGCCGCCGCGCCCGGTCGCCGTGCGGCGGCCGCTCGATCTTGATCACGTCGGCACCGAGCCAGGCCAGCATCTGGGTGCAGGACGGCCCCGCCTGGTCGTGGGTGAAGTCAATCACGCGAATGCCTTCAAGCGCTTGGTTCATCTTGTCTCCCCCATGACATGGTGTCGTTCGGCGGCGAGTGCCGAGCCGATGTTTCCGGTCGCCGCGATGACGTCAGCTTCGGGTCCACCAGTTCGGGAGCGATGGCCGGTAGCCGATGGTAGGCGTCGGCCGCCCACCGGTACCGATGACCGCACTGCCTTCAACCACGAACCGCCCCAAATCCTTTCGCCGAGCGCCTGATCGGTTCGATCCGGCGCGAGTGCCTGAATCACGTTCTCGTCCTCGGCCAAGCACACCTGCGCCGCACTCTGGCGTGCTACTTCGACTACTATCATCCATCAGAGTCGGAAGAACCGAAAGCCACGAACCGACGTCATCCCGCCGGTTCCTTCCGCCGCCCGCCAGCCTCCTCACGACCGCCCCTGCCTCCTCACGACCGCCCCTGCCTTACGCTGCCGCGATGGAGCCAGTTTCGGACGTCGAGATTCTACCAAGCCGATGACTCTTGGGCCTCCCAGACGAACCGCAAAGATCGGCAGCCGAGGCGGGCGAGGTTATGGCGAAGGGCAAGGTGGTAGAGTGCACGCTGGGACCTCACGAAAACCCATGGTCGCCGGACTCTCGGTGTCGCTGAGTGGACCGCTGCACCGCCAGGGGCGAGACGCGTGCGACGGGCTCCGCCTCTGGGTCGACCACGTCGCGTGCGCCGGAGGCCTGACACTCGGTCGGGATCGATCGAACCGCCCACTCCGCCTCGTCACGCTCGATGACGAAGGCAGCGCGACGCGCGCGCGGGAGAACGTGGCGCGGTTGCTGACCGAGGAGCGCGTCGATCTGCTCCTCGGTCCGTATGGGAGTGGATCGACCCTAGCCGTCGCGCCTCTCGCCGCTGCGCACGGGAAGATCCTCTGGAATCACGGCGGCGCGTCCGACGCGATCACCGAGACCGACTCCGCGGATGTCGTCAGTGTGCTGAGCCCGGCCAGCAACTATCTTCGAGACCTGCCGAGACTCGTCCGGCACCGCACGGGTGCGCGCCGGGCCACGATCCTCTACGCCAAGCGCGGCACCTTCGCGACGAGCGTCGGGCGCGGCGTAGCAGCTGGAGCCCGAGCGGCCGGGTTCGATGTCGTTCGCGCGATCGCGTTCGACACGCCGTTTCGGGACACGAAGACGCTCCTGGGCGCCTCGCTCGCCGACAGTCCCAACCTCCTCGTGGTCGCGGGGCGATTCGAGGACGACGTCGCCATCACCCGGGAGCGCGGGCTGCTCGAAACGGTCGAGGCCGTCGCGTGTGTCGCGGCCGGAACGGACGCCTTCCACCAAGAGCTCGGCGTGCTTGCTGAGGGCGTGATGGGACCGAGCCAATGGGAGCCCCAGGTCTACGAGCGACCTTCGATTGGGCCGACCTCGGCCTGGTTTTGCTCCGCTTTCCGGCGGGTGTTCCAGCGCGACCCTAGCTATGTCGCCGCCCAGGCGTACGCGCTGGGCATCATCATCGGCGAGTGCATCCGGCGCGCAGACAGTTTCGAGGACCGAGAACTGTTGGCAGCTGTTCGTCGGCTCGACACGACGACGTTCTACGGTCGATTCCGACTCGACCCAGGCTCGTCACGCCAGGTGGGACACGAAATCCTCCTCGTCGAGTGGCGAGCCGGCCGGAAGCGTCTGCTCGCACGGACCGACGTCACGCCAAAGCGCGGTCGGCCGGCCGAGGAACACTGAGCGCGATAAACGGAGTCGTCGCTGCCTCCCCCCAGCGGCGAGGGGAGGCAGGACGAACAGAGAGGTTTCTACAGATTCGCCTGGAAGTCGACGTAGTCGCGAACCTTGCGGTAAACCTGTAAACGATTCCGCTGGCTGTCGGCTACGATGATGCGGTCAGTTTCAGCATCGAAGTCCACCGCCGTCGGGAAGCAGAAGCGATATTCGGGCTCCAGGCTTCGTACCCGACGTCGAGCCTTCATCATGTCGGGGTTGGCGTCGATGCTCATCTGGCCCCACTTGGACATGATCTGGGCATCGCCGATGAGATTGGCGACAGCGCCGCCCCCAGCGTCGAAGATGCAGACTCGATGGTTGCCCCAATCAGCGACGTAGATGTCACCGTCGGTATCCACCGCGACGTCGGTAGGATGATTGAGCAGGCCCGCCTTGGGATAGCCCGGCGTGCCCGAGGCCGACATGTACGGTCCCATGTAGGTGACAGCGTAGGCCCCCGCCGGCGCGGGGATCGTCCCGTACTGGCCGATCTTCATCAAGAATTTGCCCTGGGGAGAGAGCTTCTGCACACGGTGGTTCTTCCAGTCCGCGACGTAGATATTGCCCGCCTGATCGAGGGTGATCCCCCACGGCTGGTTGAACTCTCCGTCTCCGCTCCCGCCTTTGCCGCACTTCGCCACGAAGTTCCCGTCGCCGCTGAAGACTTGGAGGCGATTGTTCCCGCTGTCGACGACGATGACGTTACCGTTTTTCTCGCACACCAGACCCGCCGGACGCAGGAGCTCGCCATCGCCACTGCCCGTCTTGCCCCATTTCCGGAGAAACTTGCCGGCGCTGTCGAATACCGAGATGGTGTTGTTCCAGTCATCCGAGACGTACACCCGGTCCCGGCCGTCGGTCGCGACGCCGAACGGCCAGGTCGAACGGCCGTCCCCTTCGCCCCACGGGAAGAACTCAGCGAGCAGTTCCTCTTCGCCAGGACCGCCGATCCTCACCTCGTTGACACGCATCCCGAAGTTGTTCTCGTTGCCCCGGTTGGCGACGTAGGCGACGCCACCGTTCGCGAGGCACATCGTCTGGGGATAGTTGAACCCCGTGCCCGACGCCGCGCCGCGCCCGACGGCGTGGCTCCACTCGTAGACCCTTCCGCGCGCTACCGTTGTCAGCGGCATTGCTCCCCTCCCATCTCACGCCCACCCTTCCGTGGCGGAGACCACGGGAAAGAGGGCCGAAACTGCAAACCCTCCCGCTAGTTCAGGAAGGCCGGCTGCTCAAAGCGGCCACCGGTGATCGGTTTTGGATCCAACTTCAGCCATTTCTCCAGAATCGTCGAGTAGATGCTGCGGAAGTCCGTGCTCGGGTTCAGGTCGCCCTGAACCAGCTTCTCCGCCTTGAGGGAAGGATATTCGCCGTAGTGACCACCCTTGACGTTCTCGCCGAGCATGAAGACCGGCCCCGCTGCACCGTGGTCCGTCCCCGAGCCGTTGTCGTGCACGCGGCGGCCGAACTCCGAGAACAGCAGGATGAGGACGTTATCGCCGTGATCGTGCTCCCGAAGGTCCGCCATGAAGGCCTCGAGCCCACCGCACACGTCGCTCCACAAGTTGCCGTGGCCCGGGTTCTGACCGGCGTGGGTGTCGAAGCTGCCATGATCGCAGTAGAAGATCCGGCTACCCAGGTCTGCGAAGTGCACCTGGGCAATCCCGCGGAGCTTGCGAGCGATCGGGGTATCGGGATATTTGACGGTGGACGCGTACTTCTGCGGCGCCACCTTCAGGATGTCCGCGCCCTTCAGGGAATCGAGACCGGTGGTGCCAAGGTATTCCATCACACCGCTCCCCGCGATGGGGGCGTACATCTTCGCGAAGCGATCGAGCACTTGCAGGCGCTGCGCCCGTTCCTGGATGTTCGGCAGGAACCCATACTTCTCCAGAGGGCCGGCCACGCACGCTACCGGAACGCCCGGCGCCACCAGAGCCCGGAAGAGGCTCGGTCCGAAGCTCACGACCGTGACCACGTTCTCTTTCTTGGGGTCGTATTCGCGCGCCACCTGACCCAACCAGCCCTGCGTCCCCACTTTCTCGGGTTCGCAGGTATGCCAGATGTCCATCGATCGGAAGTGGGAGCGCGGCGAGTTGGCATAGCCGACGCCGTGAACGATGGCGAGCTTGCCTTCATCCCAGACCTTCTTCAGCGGGGCCATCGACGGATGGAAGCCATAAGTCTTGTCGAAGTGCAGGATCTTGTCTTCAGGGATCCTGACCGCTGGCCGATTGTCGCGGTACAGCGGGTCATTGAACGGAATCACCGTGTTCAGATAGTCGTTCCCGCCCGAGAGCTGAAGCGTGACCAGTACAGGGTTCTTTTGCGTTGCGGCCATGCGTATTCCTCCTCACCCGATGAGGCTCATGACGTTAGGCGAACTGATACTCTCTCGTCGCCACGATCAGTTGCAGCATCTCGCCTACACGCTTGTCGGCCGTCTTGGCACTCGTCTCACTCGCCCAGGCGGTCTGGCCCCACTCCTTGGCCTGCGCGACGAGCTCCTGCCGCGTTTCGGAGGCCACCTCCACGGGGCCCAGCAGGTCCAGACACCCGTCGACTAGTTGCTCTGGGCTGAGCGTACCCTTGGCCTTGAGGCGATCGATGATGGCGCGCACGCCTGGCAGCGACGGATCACCGACCAGTCCTGCAACGAAGTTGATGCGGGCCATCAGGGAGCCACTGTTGATCCACTCCGGACCCGTATGCCATCCCTCCACGCTCGGCGGATTCAGCAGGTCCTGACCCATGTAGGCGGGCTGCATCGACAGGTCGCCGTACCCGGGTCGCGGCAGCTCCTGCCCACCCACCAGACGCAAACTGCCCACCACCACCTCAGCGGGGGATTTCAGGTGCTTGAAGCGGGCCTCCTTGAAGAAGCTCGAGTTGAACAGCACCCGAAGGACGGACCGGATGTCGAAGCGAGACTGACGAAACGCTGCCGTCAGCGAGTCGATCGCCTTCTGGTCTTTCGGTGGCTCGATCGACCAGGCGGGCACCTGTGGCTCGTCGGCGACGAAGAAGTTGTAGAGATGCCGGCACACGAAGCGCGCGCAGGCCGGCTGCTCCACCACGATGTCGATGATGTCTTCGCCGTTGAAATGGCCGCGATGGCCGAGAAACTCTTTCTCGCCGTCGTCGTGATCTTCGGGGCGGTACTCGAACTTCCACGGGAACCGCCCATAGGGCAGGCGCGGGATCTTGGTCTCGAAGGTCCAGCCGGTGAAGGCCCGGGATGCTTCACGCACATCCTTTTCCGTGTAGGCGCCGACGCCCATGCTGAACAGCTCGAGCAACTCGCGACCCCAGTTCTCGTTGACGGCAGTCCCGTGGTTCTCGTTGTTGTCGAGCCAGAAAATCATCGTGGGGTTTCTGGCGATCGTGACAAGTAGGTCGCGGTAGCTGCCCATGCCATGCTGACGGAACAGGCCGATCTGCTCTAGCAGCTGATCGTAGTTGTCCACCTTCGAGTTGCCAGTGGCAAACACGTGGTGCCAGAAGAGTGCCATCTTCTCTTCCAGCGGACGCTTCGTGTTCACCAGGTGATACATGATATTGACGTTCCCCATCGGGGGCTGCCCGCCAGGCAGCAATGACGCTGGCTGGTAGCGGAGCAGGGTGTAGACATCGACCGACGGCTGTGTCTCCGGGTGGAGCAACTCCTCGACCGTCGCCTCGTACCCCTTGGCCACGCGCGCTTCCAGTTCGTCGCGGCCGGCGCCGAAGCCCGAACGGCGCATCAGATGAGCCATCAACGCGATGTCTTCTTGGTATGCCATACGCCGACTCCTTTAGTTGTGAATCGCTCTCGAGTTATTACTCTCGCCGCGCACTGGGGTTCTCGCTAGAGCTTTCTTGCCGCAACGCGTGGAGGCTTGGAGGTTCGACGTCGCGCGGCACAGACCTGACACATCCCGTGGACCGTCACGTTGACGGTCGTCACCACGCAGCCGTCTCTTGCGAGCGGAGTGAGGTCCATCCGTCGAGCCTGCCGCAAGAACAGGTCGCTCACTCGACCGCATCTCCCGCAGACGAAATGATCATGCTCACTCGTCTCGTGGTCGTATCGCGCTACCTGTTCACCCAAGAGGAGGGTTCGGATCTTGCCCTCCTCGACGAGACTGTGAAGGTTGCGATACACCGTGGCGAGGCTGATTCGAGGCAGCTTTTTGTGCACGCGCCGGTAGATCTCATGGGCAAACGGATGGGTATCGTCGCCCTGGAGAGCTTTGAACACCTCTTCCAGCTGACGCGTCTTACGTTTGCGGGCGGCTGGCCGCATCACCTACCTCGAATCTTGGCCGTCGGACAGCTCGACGTCAGTTACTGCGGGTATCAAATCATTGGCGGCCTGTCAAGTGGTCTCCCGGCCAACTGTTGAAGACAGATGTTGTGTCCGGTCGGATTGACAAATGAAGTGTCCTGTCCGTCGCCATATCTGAAAGCGCTGCGCCGTCAAGGGGTCGCCTTGTCCGTCGCCGTCAAGGGGTCGCCTTGTCCGTCGCCGTCAAGGGGTCGCCTTGTCCGTCGCCGTCAAGGGGTCGCCGACCGCACCGGCGTCGGTTCGGTGCGG
>Ga0187893_10007273_pt1 | contig 18277 bp, 11 predicted proteins | sample MA1701074metaG_FD_139574 | JGI IMG/M metagenome (GOLD analysis project Ga0187893, IMG submission 139574) | White microbial mat communities from a basaltic lava cave in the Kipuka Kanohina Cave System on the Island of Hawaii, USA - MA170107-4 metaG ... | reverse complement strand
GGCGGCGGCTGGCCCCTGCGCATCACCGCGATGTACGGATCCTGCGCCGAGATGAACGAGAGGTTGCTGTAGTCGAGCATCGTGTGGACGACGATCGATCCGGCACGTCGGCCATCGGGCGAGCAGATCGCTTCGCCGGCGTGGAGCAGGCGACGCTCTTCCGAAAACAGCGGCGACACCTCTTCGAGAATCTCCCACTTGCAATTCGGCTCCACCCACGGCTGCGGTTGCGCGAAGTCGGGAAGATTGAGCGCGAACCGGCTGACCATTGCGCCTGCGGCGTTGTGCAGCTCGACGCTCGACGTCAGGCGCTCGGTGGCCAGGCTGGTCCGCGACCAGGCGACGAACGCGGCATCGATCGGCGGCGTGCCGCCGGCCGGCAGATCGCTTGCGCGGACGAGCGCATCCAGCCCCTCGACACGGTCGATTTCCCCGAGTGCGCGCTGCAGTTTGGTGAGGACGTCTTGCCGTTGATTGAGCACTTCGGGCGCGTAACGTGACTCGATCAACTGGCGGCGGGCGCGCGACGCGGCATCCACGAGCGAGGGATAGAGGACGAGCGAGGGCAGCGCTACCGCCAGAAACGCCAACAGCAGGCGTGTCGCCTGCGATCCGTGACGGGCTACGGGAGCGTAGCGACTGACGATCCAGGCCGACGCGGCGGCAAACACAATCACGGCGCACGACGGCCAGCGCGGCGCGTGTGCCGAGATCTCCGACGGCCAGAGCAGCAGGGCCGAGGGCAGCAGCCAGAGCACCGATCCGCCGAGCCGCCACCACCACCGGTTGGCGGGGAAGGCCCACGGCGACCACGCCATGCGGAACAGCAGAATGGCCAAGCCGACCGTAGCCGCATTCACCGCGACGAGCCCGACGACCACCAGCAGCCGATTCGGATCCCAGCGATCCAGCGCGAAGCGCAGGATGTCGACCGGCGTCTGCGAGACATGCGTGCGCAGCAGCCATTCGTACCAAATCACGAGCGCGGTCACCGCGACGCCCGCCGCGAGCTGGGTGGCGTAATACAGCGCCGCGGCTGACGGGCCATCGACGATCACGACCCCGATGCCCGGACGATGCGCCGTTCGCCATCGGGCAAAGCTCGACACGCCGAGTACGAGCCAGGCCGCCGCCGTCAACCCGTTGAGAAAGAAGTCCAGCGGCGACGCGAATCCGATCGCACCGATCGGCGACCATGGTGCAGCCGAAATCAAGGACGGATCGGCAAGTCCGGCCTTGCGCGCGGCGACCCAGAACACGGCGCGCGCCGCCAACACCAACAGCGCGATGCCAACCGTGATGGCCACGGCCACCCGCACCGAACGCGTGAGGCGCCGCCAATCAAGGAGCGCGCCGGTGAACAGCAGCAAGAGGACGCCCAGCAGCGTCAGCTCCGCCGCAACTAGCCGAGCCCGAATCCGCTGACGCGCGGCGCCCAGATCGGCAGCCGACACGGTGACGGCAACCAGCGGTTCGTTGGCCGCCGAGCGGATGACGAATGCCCCGGCTGTTTCCGTGGCGCCCTCGAATTGCCGCCGCAACGACACCGGGACGATGCTGGTTTCGAGCAGGAACTCGGCGCCCGAGAGCGGCGTACCGGTTGTTCCAGGAAGGGGAGCTTCCGCCACCACTGCGCCGAGATGCCGTGCTGGATCGGATGGATCGGGCACGGGCTGGACGCGAACCAGCTGCAGGCCTTGTGGACTTTCCGCCAGGAACAGCGAGACCGGCCCCGACAGCCGATCGCCAAGATCATCGGTTTCCGACCGGCCGGTCCACGCCACGGGCTGGTTCGAAGCACCGTACACAGCGATGGCCACGCCGGGTAACCCTGCCGCCGCATTGACGCGGTCGAAGAGCTGTCGCGTGGCCGTGGGATCGCCTTCATCGGCGCGGCGCAGCACGTCCACGTCAACCGCGACGTCGCGGACAGCCGCATCCAGGCGGGACGTCAGCACCGCGAATTGGCCTTCCACCTCGGCCCTCAGCCGCGCGCGCGACGCCTCGAGGTCGCTGCCGAGCTGCGTCCGCTCGATCACCAACGCCGCCACGGCAATGGCCGCCGCCGCCACCAGACCGGTGGCGACGAGGCGCGAGGCGGCCCGCGTGACGAAGGGTGGAAGGGTCATCCGCTGTCCGTCATTGTAAAATGTGTGCTCTGCTGAAGCTCTCCCTCAAACGCGGCGCTCTCGTCACGGCCGCGAATTGGCAGGTCGTGATCGTCCAGTTCGTGGCCGACACGCTCTTTAAGACGCTTGTCGTCGTGCCGGTGTTGGGCGGCCTCGTCCTCGTCGCCCTCGTCGCCGGCGGCAATCCCGTCGACCTCATTCGCTTCGACGACTTGACGCAGACCATCTCCGCGATGGTCGGCGTGCTGCTCGCGCATCCGATCGCACTGGCCGCGTTCCTCGCGGCGCTGGGGGTGATCCTCGCCGGCGGGTCGGTGTTGATGTTCGCGGTCAAGGCCGGGAGCGTCACGGTATTGCTGGCCGGCGACCGTGCCGCGGGCGCCGTCGAAGAGCCGCCGCTGCGGATGTCGGCGTTGCGGCAGGCCAACCAGGCCGGCTTCGAACGGTTCATCGGCGGCGTGCGGCACCTGTTCCCGCGGTATTTGCGGCTCGGTATCGCGTTGACGATCGTGTACGCGTTGATCGCGGGAGCGTACATGGCGTTTCTATTCGGGCCGCCCATCTCCGATATCTTTGAAGGCCCCATCGCCACGACGGTCGCCTCGCTCATCGTCATCGTCGTAATCACGCTGGTGAACTTCCTGTATCTGCTGACGCAGATTGTGATTGCGGCGGAGGACTGCAGTGTGCTCGACGCCATCCCGCACGTGGCGCGGCTGATTCGGCGGCGCACGAAAGCACTCGCGCTGGTGCTGATCTCGATCCTGTCACTGATGCTGATGGCCACCGGCGCGTCGATTCTCGCGACCACCGCGCTCGGGTTGATCGCATTCGTGCCATTCGTGGGTCTCGCCGCGCTGCCGCTGCAGGTGTTTGCCTGGCTGTTGCGCGGCGTCGTGTTCCAGTTCGTCGGCCTGACCGGCGTGGCCACGTATCTCCGTCTGCACTACGCGCTGCAGCCCTCGAGCGTGCGCGTCCCCGAAGGGCTGCTCACGAGAACATGACCTCACGGTAACGCGGGCGCGCCAATCAATGGGACCGGCAGCGCCTGCGGCACTGGTTCGAACCGGCGGCCAAATCCCTGCAACTGCCCCTCGCGACTCACCGTGATCAACTGCGGCGACGTCATGCTGGCATTGGCGCGGAAAAACGGCTGCGCCCCAATCTCTCCGGCGGCCCGCGCCGAGGTCGCCGGCTTACCGCTCGCGGGCTCGAAGGCCTGAATCTCGCTCGACACCAACGGCATGAGCAGCGCATCCGGCAGCCGCAGCGGTCCGCCGGCGGGTCGCGACGGCAGGTTCGCTTTCCACCGCAGGTTCCCACTGCCGCGATCCACCGCGCGCAATACGTTGTCGCGGGCCGCGAAATAGATGCGATCTGCGTCTGCAGCGGGTGCGCCGGATATGTCGCCGCCCACCGGCCATGCCCAGCGTTCGCGTCCGTTGCGCAGGTGGAGGCTGATCACGCGCTTCGCGGCCGTGCCAATCACGAGCTGATCGTCGAGCGCGAGTAGCGACGTCGCGCGCGCCGGCAACGTGCGTTCCCACATCACGTCGCCGGTGGCGAGCAGGAGAGATACGACGCGGTTGTCGGCGAGTGGCAAATACAAGCGATCGAGCGCCGGGCCGGGCGAGCCCGACAGCGGCGAGCCGAGTTGGCGGCGCCACACGGTCTGGCCATCGGATGCACGCATCGCCACCAGATCGCCGGCCGCCGTTGAGGCGAGCAGCCATCCGGTGTCGTACAACGGCGGTACCGTCGAGCCGCCTGACCAAGGCGAGCTCCAGCGCACCGCGCCGGTGGCCGCGTCTCGCGCCTCGATCGTGGAGTCGGTGACGACGAAGACCAGACCCTCGCCGGTCGCTGGTGTCAACGCCGTCGCGACGTCGAGCTGCCAGCGAATCGTGCCGCGATTCAGATTCGCGGCGACGAGTTTTCCACCTTGCAGCGGGACGTACGCAGAATCTGCATCGAAACCCGGAGTCGCGGCCGGCGCGGAGTCAAACGTGATCACCCAGCGCGCATCAAGCATGGGTGGAGGCGGTGTTGCGGCCTGGATGATCGCGAGTAAGGCCGCGAAGAACTGCGCCATCACGGGTATAATAGTGTTCTTCCACGGAAGCGTCTAACGTGGCTCATCAAACCATTCTCGTCCTGGATTTCGGCTCTCAGTTTACACAGCTGATCGCTCGACGCCTGCGCGAGCTTTCGGTGTACTGCGAGATTCTCCCGTTCAATACGCCGCTCGCGACCATCAAGGCCAAGACTCCTGCCGGCATCATCCTCTCCGGCGGGCCGAGCAGCGTCGACGAGGACGGGGCGCCGCACTGCGATCGAGCGGTGCTCGACATCGGCGTGCCCACACTCGGTATCTGCTATGGCATGCAGCTGATGACCAACATGCTCGGCGGCACGCTCGGCCGGTCGGCCCATCGCGAGTTCGGCCACGCGGTGGTCAGACGCGACACCGGGATTACGTCGCGGATGTTGAAGGGCATGCCGGAGGAGATGAAGGTCTGGGCGAGTCATGGCGACTTCGTCGCCTCGGCGCCGCCGGGATTTGCCGTGGCCGCCACCAGCAACAACGCCCCGGTGGCGGTGATGGAAGCGCCCGAGCGCGGCTACTACGCGCTCCTGTTTCATCCCGAAGTCGCGCACACCGACCGCGGCAAGGAATTGCTGCGCAACTTCGCCTTCGATGTCTGCGGCTGCACCGGCGATTGGACGATCAAGTCGTTCATCGACGAGGCGACCGAGCGCATCAAGGCGCAGGTCGGCCCCGGGCGCGTCGTGTGCGGGTTGTCGGGCGGCGTCGACTCGACGGTGGCGGCCACGCTGATCCATCGGGCCATCGGCGATCGGCTGCAATGCATCTTCGTCGACAACGGGTTGCTGCGGCTCAACGAAGCGCGGCAGGTGATGGAGCGGTACCGGCGGCTTCAACTTCCGGTTCATCACGTCGATGCGAGCGTCACGTTTCTCGATCGTCTTGCCGGCGTCACCGATCCCGAGCAGAAGCGGAAGATCATCGGCAAGACGTTCATCGACGTGTTCAACGACAAGGCGCAGCAACTGGGCGAGTTTGGATTCCTGGCGCAGGGCACGCTGTATCCGGACGTCATCGAGTCGGCCTCGGTGCGCGGCCCCTCCGCGACGATCAAGAGCCATCACAACGTGGGCGGCCTTCCCGAGGGCATGAAGTTCAAGCTGGTCGAGCCGCTGCGGGAGTTGTTCAAAGACGAAGTTCGCGCCGTCGGTCGGGACCTGGGCATCGACAAGGAATTCCTCGTCCGCCAGCCGTTTCCTGGTCCCGGACTCGCCGTGCGCATCCTTGGCGAGATCACGCGCGAACGGCTCACACTGCTGCAGAAGGCCGACGCGATCGTCGTCGACGAGGTGCGGAAGGCCGGATGGTACGAGCGCATCTGGCAGAGCTTTGCGGTGCTGCTCCCGGTGCAAAGCGTCGGCGTGATGGGCGATGCGCGAACCTACGAATTCACCGTCGCCATCCGCGCCGTGGAGAGTCTCGACGGCATGACCGCCGACTGGGCCCGGCTGCCGCACGACCTGCTCGCGTCGATCTCGTCGCGCATCGTCAACGAAGTGCGCGGCATCAATCGCGTCGTCTACGACATCAGCTCGAAGCCTCCCTCGACGATCGAGTGGGAATAGGCATGCCGTCGGAGTTCGTTCACCTTCACCTGCATACCGAGTTTTCACTGCTCGACGGCGCATGCCGTATCGACGAGCTGCTCGATCAGGCCGTGCAGTTGAAGATGCCGGCACTGGCCGTCACCGAGCACGGCAACATGTTTTCGTCGGTGGTGTTCCACGACGCGGCGAGAAAGCGCGGCATCAATCCAATACTAGGTTGCGAAGTCTATGTGGCACCCGGCGACCGGCGCGACCGGAGCGGCACCCCGGGCGAGACGGCGAATCATCTGGTGCTGCTCGCCGAGAGCGAGCGGGGCTTCAAGAACCTCATCAAGCTGGTTTCTGCCGGCTACACCGACGGCTTCTACTACAAACCCCGCATCGACAAGCAGCTGCTCGCGCAACACGCCGAAGGGTTGATCGGTCTGAGCAGCTGTCTGAAGGGTGAAGTCGCGACCGAAATCCGGTCCGAGCAGTCAAAGCGGGCGCTCGCTGCCGCGGCGTCGTATCGCGACATTCTTGGCGCGGGCAACTTCTTCCTCGAAATGCAGTTCCAGGGCATCGACGAGCAGCGCATCGTCAATAACGGCCTGCTGCCAATCGCCAAGGACCTGAAGATGCCGCTCGTCGCCACCAACGACGTGCATTACCTGAGGCATGGCGACCACAAGCCCCACGACATCCTGCTCTGCATCGGCACCGGCAAGTCGGTGAACGACGAGAACCGCTTGAAGTATCACGGCGATCAGTTCTTCCTGAAGTCCGCCGAGCAGATGGCCGCGGTGTTTGGTGACTATCCGGAGGCGATGAAAAACACGCTGCTGATCGCCGAACGCTGCAACGTCGTCATTCCGTCGGGTGAAAACCATCTGCCGAAGTTCGCGGTACCTGAGGGATTTGCGCTCGACGACTATTTCGAGCACGTCGTCCGCCAGGGCTATGCGCAGCGGCTGGAGCGATTGCGCCGGCTGGATGCAGAGGGGAAGCTCAGGCACACCCTCGGCGAATACGACGAACGGCTGTCGTACGAGATCGCGATGATCAAGAAGATGGGCTACCCAGGCTACTTCTTGATCGTCTGGGACTTCATCCGCTACGCGCGCGAGAACGGCATTCCGGTGGGGCCCGGACGCGGCTCCGCCGCCGGCAGCCTGGCGGCGTGGGCGCTGCGGATCACCGACGTCGACCCGCTACATTACGACCTGATCTTCGAGCGCTTCCTCAATCCGGAGCGCGTGTCGCTCCCCGACATCGACGTCGACTTCTGCGAGCGGCGCCGCGCCGAAGTGATCGAATACGTCACGCAGAAGTACGGTCGCGAAAACGTGTCGCAGATCATCACGTTCGGCACGATGAAGGCCAAGGCGGTGATCCGCGACGTCGGCCGCGTCATGGACATGCCGTACGCCGACGTCGACCGCATTGCCAAGCAGATTCCGCCCGCGCTCGACATGACGCTCGAGAAGGCCCTGGCGGAGAACCCGGTGCTGCGCGACATGGCGAAGGGCGACCCGCGCGTGCACGACGTGCTCGAGATGGGCAGGCGGCTCGAGGGGGTGTCGCGCAATGCCGGAGTCCACGCCGCGGGCGTGGTGATTGCGCCAGGGCCGATCAGCGACTACGCCCCGCTCTTCAAGAGCAACCGCGACGAAATCACCACGCAGTGGGCGATGAAGGAAGTGGAGCGGGTCGGCCTCCTCAAGATGGATTTCCTCGGCCTCAGCACCCTGACGCTGATCCAGGACGCGCTCGCCGAGATCAAGCGCACTGAACAGTTCGACCTCGACATCGACAACGTGCCACTCGACGATGCGAAGACGTATCAGTTGTTCGTCGATGGGCAGACCTACGGCATCTTCCAGTTCGAGAGCTCGGGCATGCGCGAGATCCTCCGCCGCGCCAAGCCGCAGCGCCTCGAAGACCTGATCGCGATGAACGCGCTCTACCGGCCCGGCCCGCTCAAGGGCGGCATGGTGGACGACTACATCAACCGCAAGGCCGGCCGCAGCCAGGTGAAATACGAGCTGGGCGCGCTCGAGCCGATCCTCGAAGAGACCTTCGGCGTCATCGCTTATCAGGAGCAGGTGATGCGCATGGCCAGCGTGCTGGCCGGGTTCACCATGGGCCAGTCCGACGTGCTGCGCAAGGCCATGGGCAAGAAGGACCCCAAGGTCATGGCCAAACAGCGCGAAGCCTTCATGAGCGGCGCGCAGGCGAAGGGCATCAGCGAGAAGAAGGCCAGCAAGATTTTCGAGCTGATGGAGTTCTTCGCCGGCTACGGCTTCAACAAGTCGCATTCGACGGCCTATGCACTCCTCGCGTACCAGACCGCCTATCTCAAGGCGAACTATCCGCGGCATTTCGCCGCGGCGCTGCTGACCATCGAAGCGGCCAACACCGAAAAGCTCGCGGTCTACATCGCCGAGTCGCGCGAACGCGGCATCGCCGTGCTGCCGCCCGACATCAACGAGAGTCAGCTGCACTTCACCGTCGTGCCCGAGGGCGTGCGTTTCGGACTCACCGCGATCAAAGGCATCGGCGAAGGCGCGATCACCGCGATCGCGCAGGTGCGCGGATGGGAAGGGCGCATCACATCGCTGCGTCAGCTCTGCGAGCACGTCGATCTCCGCATCGTCAACAAGAAGGTCCTCGAAGCGCTGGTCAAGTCCGGCGCCTGCGACGGATTGATCCCGAACGGCGTGCCGCTGGCGGCCGGACGCGCGAAGTTGTTCGGCGCGATTGACAGCGCGATCGAGCACGGCAACCGCACCCAGCGCGACCGTGAGCTCGGACAGTCGGATTTGTTTGGTGACGGCGAAGAGGGTTCGCTCTCGATCATTCGTTTGCCCGATTCACCGCCGTGGACGGAAATGGAGCAGCTCGCGCACGAGAAGGATGCGCTCGGCTTGTATCTGAGCGGCCATCCGATCGATCGGCACGCCGAACACCTGCGCGCGTTCGGGGCGAAGACCGTCGGCGACCTGACCATGGCGGAGATACCGCAGAGCACCGACGGCTCACCAGGCCGCCTCGTGATCGAAGACGTCTACGTCGGCGGCATCGTGTCGGGCTTCCGCGGCCTGAAGACCAAGAAGGGCGATCCGATGTGCGTGTTCACGCTCGAAGATCACCAGGGATCGGTGGAGGTCGTCGTGTTTCCGGAAATGTTCGGTCGCCACCGTCAGCTGATCGAGAACGGCGCGCTCCTGCTGGTCCGCGGCAGGTACGAGCGCGACGAAGAGAACTCGCGCTTCCAGAGCACCGACATCCTGCCGCTCTCCGCGCTGCGCGAGCGCTTGTCGCGCGGCGTGAGGATCCGGTTGAAGGGGACCTGCCCGCGTGAGACGATTGAGGCCCTCTGGGAAGTGATGACCAGGCATCGCGGCGATCGGCCGGTGGCGGTTGAGGTGGAGATGAACGGCGGCGCGCGTCACGTCATCGTCCGCGCCGAGGTCACGCCATCGATTCGGGTTCGGACCTCGGAGCAGTTCGTTGCCGATGTCGAGAACCTGTGCGGCCCCGGCTCGGTCACGATTCATTCATGAGTACCCCAAACGAGGCACCAGGCACGAGGCACGAGGCACCCCTTAATGCCTGATCTCCTGGAGTTCGAAGAGCCGATCGGCGCGTTGCTCAAGGAGATCGAAGCGCTGGCGGCGCTCGACGCCAGCGACGACCGCGATCGCGAGATCGCGCGGCTCGAGTCGCGAGTCGACGCGATGCGCACGGATCTGTACCGCAACCTCACGCCGTGGCAGCGCGTACAGGTGGCGCGTCATCCGGCGCGACCCACCACCCTCGACTACGTCGAGCGGTTGTTCACCAGCTTCGTCGAGTTGCACGGCGATCGCCGGTTCGCCGACGACCGCGCCATCGTGACCGGCACCGCGCTCTACCGCGACCGGCCGATCCTCGTCGTCGGCCATCAGAAGGGCAGCGACACCAAGCAGAAGATTTACCGCAACTTCGGCTACGCCCGTCCCGACGGCTATCGCAAGGCGATGCGGACGATGAAAATGGCGGAGAAGTTCAGCCGGCCGATCGTCTGTTTTGTCGACACTCCGGCTGCCTACCCCGGAATCGAGTCCGAGGAACGCGGCGTGGCCGAGGCGATCGCTCACAACCTGCGTGAGATGGCCATGCTGGAAGTGCCGGTAATTGTCGTGGTCCACGGCGAGGGCGGCAGCGGCGGGGCGCTCGGCATCGCCGTTGGCGATCGAATCCTGATGCACGAATTCGCCATCTACAGCGTGATTCCGCCTGAAGGGTGCGCGGCCATTCTGTGGCGGGATGCCGGCAAGAAAGTTGAAGCGTCCGAGGCCCTGAAACTGACCGCGCCGGATTTGCTGAAGCTCGGCATCATCGACGAGATCGTGAGCGAACCGGCCGGCGGCGCCCATTCGGATCCGGCACATGCCGCGGCGTCGCTGGATGTCGCACTCGATCGCGCGCTGACGGAGATCGGCGAAATGGACGTCCCATCGCGGCTCGAAGCCCGTTATCAGAAGTTCCGCAAGATGGGCTCGGTGGGCATCGTTGAGGCCTGATGCCTGTTCCCCCGGTCTGGCACACACGTCCACACGATGAGGCGGCCGCCTCCGCTTTAGCCAATGCGCTGAAGGTGTCGAGCGTGACGGCGCGCCTGCTGGTGATGCGCGGCCTGACCGATCCGGACGAGGCTTCACGCTTCCTCAATCCTTCGCTCGAGCAGCTCTATGACCCATACCGGCTGACCGGACTGGAAGCCGCCGCCGATCGGCTGTTGACGGCCATCGCCAACAAGGAGCGGGTGTCGGTTCACGGCGACTACGACGTCGATGGCATCACGTCCACGGTGATCCTGCGCCGCGCCCTCGAGCTGCTGGGCGGCAACGTCACGCACTTCATCCCCGAACGGCTGACCGACGGCTATGGCCTGCAGCCGGCGACCATCGATCGGCTGCATGCCGAAGGCGTCAACCTCATCGTGTCAGTCGACTGCGGCATTCGTGGCGCCGAGGCCGCCCGGCGGGCGCGCGATCACGGTGTCGACCTGATCATTACCGACCATCACGAGCCGGATGATCAGCTGCCGGATTGCTGCGCGGTGGTGAATCCCAAACGGCACGACTGCAGTTATCCGGACAAGAACCTCGCCGGGGTCGGCGTCGCGCTCAAGCTGGTGCAGGCGCTTTGCGCGAAAGCGGGGAAGTCGGCGTGGCTGCCGGCCTTTGTGAAGATCGCATCGATCGGCACCCTCGCCGACGTGGTGCCGCTGGTCGGCGAGAACCGCATCATCGCGAAACTCGGTCTGCAAATGCTGACGAAGGGTCCGCACAAAGTCGGGCTTCGCGCCTTACTCGAGGCTGCCGGCCTTAGCGGTAAGACCATCGACAGCTATCACATCGGTTTCATGGTGGCTCCACGCATCAACGCCGCCGGGCGGATGAGCACTCCCGACATTGCCACGCGGTTGCTGCTGGCAGCCGACGAGGCGATGGGTGAAGAGGCCAAGGCGCTCGCCGAACAACTGGAGGCTGAAAACCTGAAGCGTCGCCACGAAGAACAGGACATCGTCGCCAAGGCCAAGAAGATCGTCGAAACAGATCCTGAGATCGGCGCTCGCAGCGTCCTGGTCGTCGCCGGCGAGGGCTGGCACCGCGGCGTGATCGGCATCGTCGCATCGAAGCTCGTCGACACGTTTTATCGGCCCGCGATCGTGCTGTCGGTCGACGGCGAGATCGCGCACGGCTCCTGCCGCAGCATTCCCGGCTTCGACATGCTCGCGTGCCTGGAATCCTGCGCGCCGCTGATGAAACGTTTCGGCGGTCACAAAGCCGCTGCGGGTTTGCAACTCGAGAGCGCGCGCATCAGGGAGTTCCGCCAGGCCGTGAACGCTCACGCCGACACCATCCTTGGTCCAGACGACTTGCGTCCAAGCCTGTGGCTCGATGGGCCGCTCGCCTTCGGCGACATCAACGAGCAGGTGATGTCGGAGTTCGCGCGGCTCGCGCCATTTGGTCCGGGCAACCCGCGGCCGAAGTTCCATACCGGGCCGGTCGCCATCGTCGACGGCCCGCGGCTGCTGAAAGATCGCCATCTCAAGATGAGCGTGAAGCAGAACGGCCGCGTGCTGCGCGCCATTCACTGGAATGCGGCCGAACATAACGATCGGCTGACGGCGCTCAAAGAAGGCGTCGAGATCGCTTACACCATCGAAGAAAACGAATATCAGGGGACGAAATATGTGGAACTGCGGCTGGAGGATTTTCGATAGACTTTTCGCCACTATGACGCGTTCAGTGGCTCGTATCCTCGGTCTCGGTCTTATATTCCTATGGTTCGCCGTACCCGCCAAGGCGCAGGACGATCCACGGTTTGCCATAGTGACGTCGTTTCCTGCGCCAACAGTCAGTTTCCAATGGCAAGCATCGGAGAAGTTCGCGCTGCGAGTGGACGGCAGCTATAGCTATCGTGTTGAATCAGAGCGCACTTCGTCCGGCGCCGAACCACCGCGCGTCACACCCGTCGGCACCGTCATCACGATTCCTACCGAGACGCACAGCGAGATAACCAGCCATACCGGATCGATTGGTCTCGCTGGTATCTTTACCTTTTACCGCACCGATTTATCGCGCCTCTACGTTGCCCCTCGAATTGCGGTCTCGGTCAGCCATCTCCGGCTCACGTCGACAGTGACGCGGACCCTGCCGCCAGGTGTGCCTCCCGGTCTGATCGATTTCCCGGACCTCGGTCCATATGAATCATCGTTCACGTCACCTGGAGCCGGCGCCTCGTTCGGCGCAGCCACGACTATCCACCGGCGTCTTGCGCTCTTCGGCGAGGGGGGTTTTTATACTCGCGCAGCAACCAGCCGTTCATCAGCGGCAGGATCGTCGCCACGCTCGACAGTACTCCCACCACAACAACGAGCAGCCATGAGTATCGTTCGACCGCCCTTCACACACGCGCTGTCGGCGGCGTGAGGTTCTGGCGAAGACCAGGGCCGCAGACGGCGCAAAGGTTCTGGCGAAGACCAGGGCCGCAGACGGCGCAGAGGTTCTGGCGAAGACCAGGGCCGCAGACGGCGCGGAGGTTCTGGCGAAGACCAGGGCCGCAGACGGCGCAGAGCGACCGGGACTGGGGTACCGTGTGGTCGCAAGAATTGAGAGTCGTTCTCTATCGAACAGCGCAAGAACTGCGATACGACCGTTACCATTGGACTCGTTCGTTCGCGTTTCTGGTGACTCCGGTGTCACCTCTCCATGGCCTGCAGCTTGCTGTCGGAACGGGATGCTCACAATGCCGCAGTCCGACGACCCCAGGACCTACGCGATCATCGGCGCTGCACTCGAAGTGCATCGAGTGCTCGGCACCGGCTTTCTCGAGCTCCTGTACAAGGAGGCGCTCGATATCGAGTTCACCAGACGTCAGATCCCTTTCCGACGCGAGCTGCCGTGCAACATTGTCTACAAGGGTCACCGGCTCCGCGGCGACTACAGGGTCGACTTCGTCTGCTACGACGAAGTGGTCCTGGAGATCAAGGCTCGCTCAGTAACCGGTCCGGCCGACCACGCGCAAGTGATCAGCTATCTGGCCGCAACGAGGCTTCAAGTCGGATTGCTCTTCAACTTCGGTACACCGAAGCTGGAACACCGGCGATTCATTCGCACCATTGCCCCGTGATTCGCTTGGTATAGGCGCCTTCTGCGGCGCTGATCGATTGACGATGACCTCGGCGCCTTCTGCGGCCCTGGTCGATTGATGATGACCTCGCCACCTTCTGCGGCCCTGGTCCGATCGATGATGACCTCGCCACCTTCTGCGGCCCTGGTCCGATCGATGATGACCTCGCCACCTTCTGCGGCCCTGGTCGATTGATGATGACCATCGGCGCCTTCTGCGGCCCCTGGGTGAGTCGACGTGACATCTGCGCCTTCTGCGGCCCTGAGTGAGTCGACGTGACATCTGCGCTTTCTGCGGCCCCTGGGTGGAGTCGATGGTGACATCTGTGCCTTCTGCGGCCCCTGGGTGGAGTCGATGGTGACATCTGTGCCTTCTGCGGCCCTGAGTGAGTCGATGGTGACATCTGTGCCTTCTGCGGCCCGGGTTTGCCTGCACTGGTACAATCAAAGCCGATGACACCCTGGCAGAAACGCGCCCGATTGTTCGTAGCCGTTCTGGCTATCGGTGTCATCGCCACCGTCGCTTACACCATGCGGCCGCGCGAAACCGCGGCGCCGCCGCCACCCATCGAAACGCCTAATCCGAACGCGACCGTTGTGACGCGCGGCGGCGACGCGGTGCAGCTCAAGGGCGCGACACAGGACTTGAAAATCGAGTTTCAGCGGCAGGAAACCTACAAGGACGGCCAGACCAAGCTGTTCGACGTGAAGGTGCTCGTCAATAATCGCGGCGGACGCAGCTACACGATCACCGGCAAGGCCGCTCAGGTTGGCAAGGACGAAAGCTCGTTTCTCGTCTCGGGCGACGTCAGGATGGAAACCACCGACGGTCTCGTCGCCAACAGCCAGGAAGCCACCTATACCGACGCCGACAAGATCGTTCGCGCACCCGGACCCGTCACGTTCTCGCGCGGCCGAATGAAGGGCACCGGCAACGGCTTCCTGTTCGACGAGCAGCGCGACACGCTGACGATTCTCGAGAACGCTGACGTCCATCTCGCTCCGGAAGGTCAGGAGGGGCCGATGGACGTGAAAGCCGGGGGCTTTGTCTACGCGCGGCGCGATCGCTACATGCAATTCGAGCGGACCATGCACATGGATCGTGGCGGTCAGCTCATGGACGCCGAGAACGGCATCGTCCGGCTGTATCCGGATCGCGACGCGACCGACCTGGTCGAATTGAAGGGCAACTCCAAGGTCACCGGCGGCGGGCAGATGGGTGCGCTGCAATCGATGTCGGCCCGCGACATCACGCTGAATTACGCCGGCGACGGGCGCACGCTGGAAAACGCGGTGCTGTCGGGGAGTGGCGTTCTCGACCTGACCCCGAAGGGGAGTTCGGACAGCCAGCGGCTCGCTTCTGATTACATGGAGTTGGGACTCGCGCCTGACGGCAGCGTGCGCAACCTCAGCGCGCGAGATGGCGTAAACGTCGCGCTACCGGCGACCAAGGACACCGGAGCACGGACGATACGCTCGAACACGCTGAGCGCCGTGGGCGAACCGCAGGGCATCCGCGACATGAATTTCCGCGACGCTGTGGAGTATCGCGAAGCCGCCACCAAGACACACCCGGTGCGGGTAGCGCGATCGCAAATCCTCGAAGCCACGCTCGATCCCGCCAGCGGCACGCTCACCGAAGCACGGTTCAACACCAACTTCGAGTTCACCGAAGACACCATGCGCGCCGCCGCGTCCAACGCGGTCTATAAGATTGACGCGGGAACGATGGCGCTGGCGGGAATTGACCGCACGCCCCACGTCGAAAACGAATCCTTGACCGTCGATGCCGGCGCCATCGATGTCGCACTCGATCCATTGAAACTGACCGCCAGCGGCAACGTTCGCAGCACGATGCTGCCGCAGAACAAACCGGCGGCGGGCGCCGGCGCCGCCAAGCGGCCGGGTCTGCTTGGCGAGAAAGAGCCGGTGCAGATAGTCGCGGCCAAGCTGGTGTATGACGAGAACGCCAGGCGCGCCGAATACAGCGGCCAGAGCAGCCAGGTACGGTTGATACAAGGCGAGACCACCATCCAAGGCGATTCGTTGACACTCGACGAAGCGAAGGGCGATCTGATCGCTAATGGAAAGGTCGTCACCAACCTGATGATTACCGAGAAAAATGGGCCGGCCGACGGCAAGCCGAAGCTCATGATCGGCCGCGCGGGATCGTTCACCTACTCCGATCAATCGCGCACGGCAAGCTACGCCACCACCGCGCAACTGGACGGCGATCAGGGTAACTTGCGCGCCGCGAAGATCGACGTGAAGCTCGCCAAGGCCGAGAACACACTCGATGGCCTCGAAGCGAACGGGCAGGTGACGGCGCTCGTCGACAACCGAACCGTCACCGGCGCCAATCTGACGTACTCGCCGACCGACGACAAATACATCGTCAACGGCGCGCCGGTGAAAATGGTCGATGCCGAATGCCAGGAACTGAGCGGCAAGACGTTGACCTTCTGGAAGGCGTCCGATAGAGTCGTCGTCGACGGCAACGATCAGGTCCGCACGCAGACCAAGGGCGGCGGCAAATGCCCGGCAACGCCGCCCGACTGATGGCCTCGACCCTCCGCACACACGAACTCACCAAGTCATACAGCGGCCGCACGGTAGTTCGAGGCGTGAGCCTGGACGTGAACAGCGGTGAAGTGGTCGGGCTGCTGGGTCCGAACGGCGCCGGCAAGACGACGACGTTCTACATGACGGTGGGCCTGACCTCACCCGACGCGGGGCGCGTCACGCTCGACGGCGTGGACGTCACCGACGATCCCATGTACGTGCGCGCGCGCAAAGGAATCGGCTACCTGCCGCAGGAACCGTCGATCTTTCGCGGCCTCACCGTCGAGCAGAACATCATGGCGATCCTCGAGACGCTCGACCTCGACGCCGCCGCACGCCAGGAGCGACTGCGCGAGTTGCTCGCCGAATTGCATCTGACGCCGCTCGCCGGCGCCGCGGCCCACACCTTGTCGGGCGGCGAACGCCGCCGCGCCGAGATCACGCGGGCGCTGGTGATGAGCCCGCGCTTCATCCTGCTCGACGAGCCGTTCGCCGGCATCGATCCCATCGCGGTGACGGAGATTCAGAAGATCATCTTTCACTTGAAGGAACGTGGCATCGGCGTTCTCATAACCGACCACAATGTCCTACAGACACTGAAGATTACCGATCGTGCATATATCGTCACCGATGGCGCGATTTTTCGGAGTGGAACCCCCGCGGCGCTGGCGGGTGACGAAGAAGTCCGTCGGATTTACCTCGGCACTGATTTCCGGCTGGACTAAGATTGTGAACAGCGAATGGCGATCTCTCAGAAGCTTCAGACGAGGCTTGCGCAGAAGCTAATCCTGACGCCGTCATTGCAGCAGGCCATCAAGCTGCTGCCGATGTCGACGTTGGAACTGGCGGATTTGCTCAACCAGGAAGTCGTCGAGAACCCGCTTCTCGAAGAGGTCCCTACGGAAGAGCTGCAGGCTGCCGAGACGACGCCGGAAGCAAAGGAAGCGGAAGAGAAACCCAAAGAGAAGACCGATCCGTGGGACGACGCAGACTACGAGTACTTCTTCGGCGATTACCTTGACGACGGCTATCGGCCCCGGGCGCCTCAGGAGGTCAAGGAACTGCCGCCGATCGAGAACACGCTCTCGACCAGCTCGTCGCTGACCGACCATCTCGAATGGCAGCTCTCGCTGCAGGCCGCCGACGACGCCATCCGCGAGATCGGCGAAGCCATCGTCGGGAACCTCGACGACGACGGCTATCTCGTCGCGTCGGTCGACGAAATCGCCTCCATGGGGCCGTGGCCGGTGGACAAAGTCGAGACCGCCCTGCGCCTGATCCATAGCTTCGATCCGATCGGCGTCGCGGCGCGCGACCTGCAGGAGTGCCTCACGCTGCAGATCAGACATCTGCATCTCGAAGGCACGCCGACGGAAAAAATCGTCACCGAACACCTGCGCCTCCTGCACAACCACCAGATGCCGGAGCTGGCGCGCAAGCTGGGGCTGACGATCGAAGAGCTCAAACATCACGTCGAGATCATTCAGCATCTCGATCCCAAACCGGGCAGCCGCTTCAACCCGCAGCCGTCCCAATACGTCATTCCAGACGTCTACATCATCAAGGTCGAAGATCAGTACGTGGCGGTGTTGAACGAAGACGGGCTGCCGCAGCTGCGCATCAGCCCGACCTATCGCCGGCTGCTCGACAAGGGCGCGGCCGAGAACAACGACGAGACGCGCGCCTACGTGAAGGACAAGTTCCGCTCCGCGCTGTGGCTGATCAAGTCGGTCGAGCAGCGGCAGAAGACCATCCACAAGGTGGCCACCAGCATCATCAACTTCCAGCGCGACTTTCTCGATCACGGCATCGAGCACCTGCGGCCGCTGGTGCTGCGCGACGTCGCCAACGACATCGGCATGCACGAATCGACCGTCAGCCGCGTGGTCACGAACAAGTACATGCACACGCCGCAGGGCGTGTTCGAGATGAAGTACTTCTTCCACAGCGGGATCAACAGCCAGTACGGCGAGGCCGTCTCCTCGGTCACCATCAAGCAGCGCATCCGCAAGATCATTGAGCAGGAGGATCCCCGCAAGCCGCTCAGCGACTCCAAGATTGTCAGCATCCTGCAGAAGGAAGGCCTCGAGCTGGCGCGGCGGACGATTGCGAAGTACCGGGAAGAGCTGAAGATTCCGACATCGAACCAGCGAAAGGTCCTCTATTAACCGGCGGCCCTGAAAGGGCCGCCCTACGCACGTAGGCCGGGCCTTCGAGGCCCGGCGAGACTCCCATGCGCCTCGAACTCACAGGACGACACGTCACGAT
>Ga0187893_10007272_pt1 | contig 18280 bp, 21 predicted proteins | sample MA1701074metaG_FD_139574 | JGI IMG/M metagenome (GOLD analysis project Ga0187893, IMG submission 139574) | White microbial mat communities from a basaltic lava cave in the Kipuka Kanohina Cave System on the Island of Hawaii, USA - MA170107-4 metaG ... | reverse complement strand
GAACCCAGAGCCGCTCAACGTCATTTGTTTGTTCTTCATCGTCGTCCCCCGTTCTTGTTTGTTGAGCGCCGATGCGCTCTCCTTCAGACAAGTAAACAGGCGACTAATTCAGAGATTCCCTAACGAACAGGCGGCCGCCTACCGCCGCACGGCGAGGACCGGAGGAGTGGAAGGAAGATGCCGACGCTCTGCGCGCGCGCAAGGATTGGAAGGCGCTACAAGCTCTTGCGAAAACGTGGGTAGCCGTCGCCCCGACGAGCACCGACGCGCTTACGGCGCTCGCTGACGCCCACGTAGGCCTCGGGCAATCTCTGGAGGAAATGGAGGTACTTCTGCAAATCGTGAATCTGAGCCCGAGCGACGCCAACGTGTGGGTCAGACTCGGTGTCGCACGGTTTCTCGCCGAACAGCGCAGCGCCGCCGTAACTGCTCTGGAAAGAGCCGTTGAGATTGATCCGAAGATGGCGATAGCCTGGCAGCGATTGTTCCTCGTGTACCTGATGCTGGAACGGCCAGGCGACGCCGCCAAAGCATTCAATATGCTGTCGGATCTCGACCCGAATCTAGCCCGCGACACCCTCGATCAATCCGGCTGAACGGCACGATCCGCCGCGCGTTGCGGCTGGCGGCATCATGCTCGTCGCCGGATTTCAATTTCTCTTTGCGGGCTTTGGCGGTCATCAGGCATCCTTTCTCAGCTGCAGTCGCACGCTCAATCCGGCGCGCGCAGCGACGTTTGTCAGAATCATCTCACCGCGATCTCGGCGCGCCGGCCGAGGGTCGCCAGGGCGCGCTCAAGCGCCGGCACCTTCGTCGGATGGTTCGGATCGAGCATGCGCCGCGCCTCCTTCTCGTGGACGTTCATCCGGCGGGCAAGCTCGGACTTCGACACCTTCTGCTCGCGCATCGCGACGTACACCGCGGCCTTCAGCGCGGTGGTCACCGGCGTGCTCACCAGGCGCTCGCCGTGCTTGGGACGCGAGGGCGCGGGGATCTCCATATCGTCCTCGATTCGGCCTTCGATCGCGGCCTGGAGGGCGCCCTCGGCCTCGGAGAGCGCGTCCTCGATGGACTCGCCCTGGGTGATCGCCTCGGGGATGTCCCGGCAGCTCACGACGTAGCCGCCGTCCTTACGGTCGCGGGTCAGCTTCACCGCGTAGGTGAATCTCAGCATCGCCTGCTCCTCATCGAATGTCCTTTTCAGTGAGCCCCAGTTGCTTGAGCATCCCGTAGTATGTCCCGGTCTTCAGTTCGTCCTTCGGGCTGCGCACCACCGTCCGCTGATCCCCAAGGATCAGCAAACCATGGGAGCCTTTCCCGCGGTCCGGACGCCACTCGAAGGCGAGTCCCTTTGCCCTCGCGTATTTGTGGATCAGCCGGATGAACTCGTTACCGCGCACGATCCACGCCTCGGCTCACGACTGAAGGATCGGGCATTTTTGTCCGAATGTCAAGCCTCGCCGTCACGCGAAGGCGATCCGATTGAGGCGGTCCCTCGTGTCGTCCTGGAGGAGCTTGCCGTAGTGCTGTTCGATCATGCGCACGCTGGTCCCCGTGATCTTGGCCGCGGTGTGGATGTCCACGCCGCCCGTGATCGCGCTCGCGATGAAGGTGTGCCGGAGCGTGTAGAACACGGTCCCTTTGGGCAAGCGCGCCGCCTTCGCGGCTTCCCGCATCAGCTCATCTTGATCGGAGTGCTTCCAGGGTGTCCCGTCGTCTTTCGTGAAAAGGTGTGCTCCGGGCAGCTTGCTGCGGCACAACCGCGAAAAGAGCGAGCGCGCTGCGTCCGACAACGGCACGGTACGCGCGCCCGTCTTGCCCTGCCGAATGTTGAGGGCCTTTCTGCCGGCCTCGAAGTCCGAAACCCTTAGATCGCGCAGTTCACCGTACCGCGCCCCGGTCAGCAACGCCGCCTGGGCGAGATCCCGGAAGGCGCCCTTGCAATGCTCGAGCAACCGTCGGCGCTGGTCGGGCGTCAGGAACACGTCGCGCGCCCGGGTCGTCTTGGCGAACGCTTGTACCTTGCGCCAGGGAGAATTAGATCCCACCAGTCCGGTGCGCCAGGCGTTGTTGAGCAGCGCCTTCAGCGTGATCAGATTGCGATTGGTCGACTCTTTCGTCTTTCGCGTTCGTTCGGCGTCGGTTCCCGCCGGCACAAGGCCATGCTGCCACTGCTCGATGTCTGCTGTGGTCAGCCGATCGAGCGCGCGATCACCGAGCTTGGGCAGAATGGTTCGATCGATCCGGCCTCGGGCGTCCTTCGCCGCGGTGTCACCTCGGCGCAGTCTCAGGGCCTCGACGTAGCGGTCGGCCGCCTCTCGCACCGTACGGCGCGCCACAATGCCAGCCGTCGCCTGCTTGAACCACGCCCTTGCCGAGACTGCCGCCTCGTCGTGGGCGCGCTCAGGCGCCTCCAGCGCGAGCTTCAGGGCCCGATAGTGCTGCTTCCCCAGGTCGTCCCGCCAGCGCGCAACCCAGGTGCCACCGTCGGCGGTCCTGCGAAAGCCGAGATACCCCCGCGCCTGGAGCTTGACCCAGTACGGCTCGCGGCGCGCCTTGAGCTGCAGGCGCTGCGTCGGCGTGTCGATTCGTACCCTTGCCGCCATGGTCCAGAACCTCCGTACGGACGCCAGTACGGAAAAGAATACAGTGAACTCCGGTGAACTTCAATGCATTTCTATAGAGGGAGACAGAGGGAGGGAGAGAACTTCGGTGAACGCTGATAACCCTTTCCCTGCCCTCACACAGCAGGGGCCACTGGTTCGATCCCAGTACCGCCCACCAGTCAGTCTCACTTGCGCACCAGCGTCCAATTGCCCGCGCACGCCGTGTTCCCGCCTCCCCATGCGCAGCTGCCGGCGTAGCCAGATGCGCTCGCGCGGCCCGAGAGCGTGGCGCTCTGCGTGAACCGGCCGGCCGTGAGGCTCTGCAGCGTTGCCGAAACCGCCCCGTCCTTCGAGAACTGGAATCGCAAGCCACCGAACTCTCGGCCCGAGACGCTCTGCGAGCCGTCTGCCCGGATCTCGATATCCTCCTGCAAGCCAAGGCGATCGCAGGCTATGGCAATCCCCCCGCCCGCCAGAATGCGAAATGCATAGCGCCCGCTCGGCGCGCCTTCGGGCGGCACGACGGCCGCGACGGTTGGCGGCGTCGCCTTAGCTGCCGTAGCAGCCTTCTCGGCCGCTTTGGTGGCGGCGGGTTTCTCTTCGGTTGCCCTGGCTGCCGCCGCTTTTTCCTCTGCGGCTTTCTCCGCCGCAAGCTTCGCCGCCTTTTCGGCGGCAGCCTTCTCGATATCGGCCGCGCTCAGCTCGGCGTTGGGCGGCGCGGCCGGCACCGGTGCTTCTACTTTTGGCGGGGCTGGCGCCTGCGCTTCGGCTTCCAGAAGCACGGTCGTCTGCGCGTCCGGCACCTCCTTCAGCTTGGCGATCTTGTGGCGCGCCAGCGCTGCATAGCTGCCCTCGGGAAACTGTTCCAGGTAGAACTCGAATTCGGCGGCATCGGCACTGTTCTGGATCGCGCGCCAGAATTCGGTCTCGGTCTCGCTCGCCTTCGGTTCTGCGCGCGCCTTGGGTTTGGAAATCTCGACAACCGGAGCCTGCAAGCCGCGCAAAGCCGCTGCGAACTCCCGTGCGCTGGCGAAACGCTCGCCCGGCTTCGTCGCGAGCGCTTTATTGACGATGCCGTCGAACACGGGCGAAACGCTTTGCACCACGCTCGACGGACGCGGCGGCTCGTCCTGCATGATCTGCCTGGCCACCGTCCAGGCGCCTTCGCCCTTGAACGGCTGCTCGCCGGTGAGCAGCTGGTAGAACACCACCCCGGCGGAGAAAATATCCGTGCGCCGGTCGATCTTGCCGCCGCTGATCTGCTCGGGCGACATGAACGCCGGCGTGCCGACCATGGTGCCCGCCGCCGAGCGCTCGCTGTCCTGCACGCGCGCAACGCCGAAATCGGCCAGCTTCACGCGCCGCTGCGCATCCAGCATGACATTGGCGGGCTTGATGTCGCGGTGGATGACCCCTGCCTCGTGCGCGAGTTCCAGCGCATCGAGCAGTTCGCCCATGATCCGCACGCATTCGGCGGTCTCGAAGCGCTCGCCGGCGAGGAAATGGCTGCGCAACTCGCGCCCCTGGATGAACTCCATCACCAGGTAGGCCACTTCGTTCTCCACCCCGAAATCGTGCACCTGCACGATATTGGCGTGGTTCAGCCGCGCCACCGCCTTCGCCTCGCGCACGAAGCGCTCGGCGTAGTTGCGCTCAGTTTCGTCATCCAGGGCGACGCTCTTCAGGATCGTCTTCACCGCGACGCGGCGGCTGAGCACCGGGTCGTATCCCTCGTAGACGACGCCCATCGCGCCCTTGCCGAGCACGCTGCGCAGTTCGTAACGGCCGAGTTTCTTGAGTTCTGCCATCGCCGGGCTCCCTTGCTACCGGCATATCGCTACATTATAGGCATCCGCGACTCGTCATGCCCGCTTCCTTCAACCTACAATCGTTGCGCTCGGCGCTGTTCGTGCCGCTGGCCGACGAGCGTTTCATCGCCAAGGCGCACGAGCGCGGCGCGGACGCATTGCTGCTGGATCTCGAGGATTCCGTGCCGCCTGCGCAAAAAGTCGCAGCGCGCGCCCGCTTGCCGGAAGCAGCCGGCCAGCTTGCCGCCCGCGGCGCGACGGTGATGGTGCGCGTCAATTCGGCGCCCGAATTTCTCGCCGATGACTTGAAGGCGGCCGCTCAGTCCGCTATCGCCGCGGTGTTCCTGCCCAAGGTAGAGCGCGCCGAGGAAATCGTGGCAGCCGAGTATCTGCTTGCGCGGAGCAGCGCGCGGCTGGTGGCGATGCTCGAATCCCCCGCGGCTGTGCTGGATGCGGTAGAGATCGCGCAGGCCGGCACCAGGCTCGCGGGGCTGGTGTTTGGCAGCGAAGACTACTGTGCGTGCCTTGGCATTGCCTCGGACCGGGCGGCGCTCGACTGGCCGGCGCAGATGGTCGCCACCGCGGCGCGCGCGCGCGGCCTGGCGGCCTTCGGGCAGCCCGGCCCGGTGGCGGAGATTGCGGACATGGACGCGTACTCCCGGCTATTGGAAAAGGCGCAGGCGATGGGCTTCACCGGCACGCTCTGCATCCACCCGAAGCAGGTGGCCGCCGCCAATCGCGTCTATTCCCCTACTGCGGAGGAAATCAAACTGGCTCGGGAAATCGTGGCGGCCTTCGAAGCGGCGCTGCGCGAAGGGCGCGGCGCGTTTGCGCTGCATGGGCGCATGATCGATGCGCCGGTGGTGAACCAGGCCCGCGCCACCCTGGCGCGGGCGAGGGAGCGCTAGCTACCGAGCCAGCAGCACCCGAGCCTGGTCAGATCCCCCATCGGCGGTCGCGGAGTCATTGACCGCAGGCGACGTTCCAGTAGGCCTCGTCCAGCGCGCCGGGGATGATGCCTTCCCAGCGGCCCACCCTCGCGCTGGTGGAAACCGCCTCGCCCGCGCCCATGTGACCGGAGAAATCGATCGCCGAGAGCAGGCGCACCTGGCGAGCGTTGCAGTCGTACTCCCTCAGCACCACGGTCGAGTAGAGGCCCTTGCCGTCAGGCGTGAAATCCTGCTTCCTGAAGTCGTACAGGCCCGACATGCTGACATTGGCGCCGTTCGGCCGGATGCTGTGCTTGTCGGCGAACGCAGCATAGATGTTGTTGGCAGTGCCCACCGCAGTCCATTCTGCAAAGGCATTGAAACTGAAAAAGCCCAGACAACTAAGAATGGCGCGGATCGAGCGCATCGCGAAGACCGTCGCCAAGCAGGTTGAACGAGAGCACCAGCAGGAAAATGGATGCGCCGGGCCAGACCGCCATCCAGGGCGCCTGCTCGATGTAGTTCTTCGCCGTATTCAGCATGCTGCCCCAGCTCGGCGCCGGCGGCTGCTGGCCGAGACCGAGAAACGACAGGCTCGCCTCCGCGATCACCGCGGCCGCGATCGCCAGGGTCGCCTGCACGATGAGCGGCGCGAGGATGTTGGGCAGGATGTGCCGCAGCACGATGCGCAGGTGCGGGTTGCCGACCGCGCGCGCCGCCTCGACGTAATCCTCCACCTTCACCGCCATCACGGCAGCGCGCGTGAGCCGGATGAAGATCGGCGTCGCCGAGATGCCGATCGCGATCATCGCATTGGTGAGGCTGGGTCCGAGAAAGGCGGCGAGCGCGATCGCCAGGATCAGGAACGGGCAGGCGAGCATGGCGTCCGTGGCGCGCGATATCAGTGCGTCGGTCCAGCCGCCGAGGTAGCCCGCGAGCATGCCGATCGGCAGACCGAGCGCGAGCGAGATGCACACTGAGACTACCCCTGCGAGCAGCGACGCGCGCGCCCCCCAGAGGACGCGCGAAAGCACGTCGCGGCCGATCTCGTCGGTGCCGAAGAGGTTGGCCAGGCTCGGCGCCTTGCGGATCGCGCCCCAGCTGGTGGCAAGCGGGTCATAGGGCGCGAGCCAGGGCGCGAGCAGCGCCATGAGGACGAACAGCACGACAAAGGCGAGCCCGACCATCGCGCCCCTGCGGCGCAGAAGACGGCGCCAGGCTCTTTGTCCTGGCGATGCTTCTGTTTTTACTTCGAAAGTGTTCGCAATTACCGCTGCCAAAGCACTACCCTCTCATCCGCGGATTGATGAGGAAATACGCCAGATCGGCCAGCAGGTTGAGCGTGATGTAGGCGGTGGCGGTGAACAGCACCACGCCCTGCACCACCGCATAGTCGCGGTTGAACACCGCGTCCACGATCAGCTTGCCGAAGCCCGGGATGCTGAACACCTGCTCGGTGAGCACCGCGCCCGAGAGCAGCGTGCCGAATTCCAGGGCGCCCAGCGTGATGATCGGGATCAGCGCGTTCCGCAGCGCGTGCTTGAGCACCACGACGTACTCTTGAAGGCCCTTTGCCCGTGCCGTTCTTACATAGTCGGAACTTAAGACTTGCAACATGGCGCTCCGCGTGTGGCGCATCAGCACGGCGGCAATCGCGTTGCCGAGCACGAACGCCGGCATGATCATGGACGCCAGGTTCGCCTTCAGGTCCTCGAACGGGCTGACGTAGCCCGAGGCCGGCAGCCAGCCGAGCTGCACCGAGAAAAGCAGGATCAGCATGATGCCGAGCCAGAAATTGGGCGTGGAAAGACCCCAGAGCGCGAAGATATTCGCCGCGTAGTCCCAGACCGTGCCCTTGAGCACCGCCGACACGACTCCGGCGGTGATGCCGATGGCGAGCGCGATCAGCATCGCCATCGCCGCGAGCTGGAGGGTGACCGGCAGCTTCTCCAGGATGAGTTCGGTGACCGGCTTCTGGATGCGCAGCGAGTCGCCGAGGTCACCCTTGACCACGCCGCCCAGCCAGTACGCGTAGCGCACCGGGAACGGCTCATCCAGGTGCAGCTTCTCGCGCAGATACGCAATGACCGTCGGATCCTGGTCTTCGCCCGCCAGTACCGCCGCCGCATCTCCGGGCAGCAGCTGTTGCAGCCCGAAGATGAGGATGGTGACGAAGAACAGTGTCGGCAGGATGCTGGCCAGGCGCCGGGCGAGGTACTTGCCCATCGGTGCAATCAATTCATCTTCAAGCCTTGCACCCTCACCAGGCCGTCCGGGACCGTGCGCAGCCCGGTGAGCTTCGCGCTATGCGCCCAGAGCCAGTGGCGATGGAACAGGTAGATCACCGGACGCTCCTTGCCGATCGTATCGGCGATCTGCTCGAAGATCTTGCGCCGCGCCGCCGGGTCGTTGGTCGAGCGCGACCGGTTGATCAGCTCGTCGGTCTCGGGCTTGCAGAACCCCGCGTAGTTGAGCGGCTGCTTGCAGGCGTGGAAACTGAACAGGTTGCCGTCCGGATCGGCGCGGCCGCTCCAGGCGAGCATGTAGGCGTCGTACTGCCCTTTGTCGGCGAGGTTGAGCGAGGTCGCGAACTCGGTGGACTGGATCTTGACGTCGAAGCCGGCCTCCTTCGCCATCGACTGCACCACCTGCGCGATCCGCTGCGCGTCCGAGGTGGTCGGCGTCATCAGCGTGAAGCTCGGGTTGGCGACGCCCGCCGCGGCGAGCAGCGCCTTCGCCTTGGCGACGTCGCGCTTCGGGATCGGCATGTTTTTCGCATACCAGGAATTGTCCGGCGCCACCCACTGGTTGCCGATCTCGGCTTCGCCGTCCATCGCCACCTGCACGATGGCGCCGCGGTCGAGCGAGAGCTCGAAGGCCTCGCGCACGCGGGCATCCTTGCCGAGCGGGTTCTTCTGCGCCTGCTCGCTCTTGCCGATGTTGATGGTGATGCCCTGGTAGCCGATCTCGACGATTTTCGCGATCCTGAAGCGGCTGTCGCTCTTCAGGTTCGGCACGTCCGAGGGCGCGAGGCGCTCGATGAAGTCGAGCTGGCCCGAGCGCAGGTTGGCGAGGCGCACGGTCGCGTCCACAATGGGCGTGTAGACGATGCGCTCGAAATTGATCGCGCCCTTGTTCCAGTAACCGGCGTAACGCTCGACCACGATGCGGTCCTGCGCCACGCGCTCGACGAAACGGAACGGCCCCGAGCACACCGGCGCAGCGCCGAACTTCTCGCCCGCGGCGCTCGCGGCCTTGGGCGAGACCATCATGCCGGCACGGTCCGTGAGCACCGCGAGCAGCGGCGCGAACGGCGCCGCGAGATTGAGCCGCACGGTCTGCGCGTCGAGCACGTCGATGCTGGCGACCGGGGCGAGTTCGCCGCGCCGGTTCGAGCCCGGGATGTTCTTGTGGCGCTCGAGGTTGAACTTGACCGCCGCGGCGTCCATTTTCTCGCCGTCATGGAAGGTCACGCCGCCGCGCAGCTTGACGACCAGCGCCTTCTGGTCGGCGGACCACTCGTAGCCTGTGGCGAGCTGCGGCACGATGGCCAGCTTCTCGTCCAGGTCGAAGAGCTTGTCGCAGAGCGAGTTGAAGACGATGCGGCCGACGAAGGTGCGCGCCAGCGATGGATCCAGAATGTCGGGATCCTCGGCGAGCCCGATTCTCAAGGTCTGGCTCTGTACGGAAGAAACAAGGAAGAACAGGCAAAAAGCGAGTCGAAGTTTCATAGGTCCTCCTCAGTGTCGAAATGCTGCCTGAAGCCGGGTCAGGCGCTCATTGACCTTCATCAATACCGCATTTTCCGGCGGCACGGGGAGTTCGCGCCAGAAATGGCAGGCCACCCCGTCCTCGAGCGCCGGCTCCTCGGCCGCGCATCTGGCCCGGGCATGGGGGCAGCGCGTGCGAAAGCGGCAGCCCGAGGGCGGATCGATCGCGCTGGGCACGTCGCCGTCGAGCAGGATGCGCTTTGCCGAGGACCTCGGCTCGGGCACCGGGATCGCCGAGAGGAGCGCCTGCGTGTAGGGATGGCGCGGCCGCGCGAAGAGCTCGCGCTTGTGCGCGAGCTCGACGATCTTGCCCAGATACATGACGGCGACCCGCGTCGCGATGTGCCGCACCACCGCGAGGTCGTGGGCGATGAAGATGTAGGCGAGGCCGAGGCGGCGTTGCAGGTCCTGCAGCAGGTTGATCACCTGCGCCTGGATCGAAACGTCGAGAGCCGATACCGGCTCGTCGCAGACGATCAGCTTCGGCTCGACCGCGATCGCGCGCGCGATGCCGATACGCTGGCGCTGGCCGCCGGAAAATTCGTGCGGGTAGCGCTGCGCGTGCTCCGGCGCAAGCCCGACCATCGCGAGGAGTTCCATGACCCTCCTATTTCTATTTTCCGAATATAAGGAATGCAAAACCAAAGGCTCTGAAATCATCTGCCCCACGGTCATGCGCGGATTGAGCGAGCCGTAGGGGTCCTGGAAAATGATCTGCATCGCGCGGCGCTTTGCGCGCAGGGCGTCCGCGCCGAGCGCGAGCAGATCCTCCCCCTCGAAGCGGACCTCGCCTGCGGTCGGCTCGATCAGCCGCAGCACCAGGCGGCCCGCAGTCGATTTTCCGCAACCGGATTCGCCTACCAGGGCGAGCGTCTCACCCACCGCGACGCTGAAGCCGAGGCCGTCCACCGCGCGCACGCGGCCGAAATGTTTCACGAGATTTCTTGCGCCCAGGAGCTCTTCTTTCACAAGGGCGCCTTCCAGCATGCCGCTCCGTGACCGGCATGTATGTCCGCCAGCACCGGTATTTCGAGGCCGCATTTGTCAATGGCAAACGGACAGCGCGGCTGAAAGCTGCAACCCCTTGCCCCGGAAAACGGTCCGGGCACCTGGCCCTGGATCGCGGCGAGCCGCTCCTGCTCGAGGTGCAAGCGCGGAATCGAGCCCAGCAGGCCGATGGTGTACGGATGCTGCGGTTCGGCGAACACGCGCTCGACGCTTGCGTGCTCGACGATGCGGCCGGCGTACATCACGGCAACGTCGTCTGCGAGTTCGGCGATCACCCCCAGGTCGTGGGTGATGAGGATGATCGCGGTGCCGGTCTCTTCGCGCAGGGAGCGCATCAGTTCCAGGATCTGCGCCTGGATGGTGACGTCGAGCGCCGTCGTCGGCTCGTCCGCGATCAGCAGGCGCGGTTCGCAGGCGAGCGCCATTGCGATCATGGCGCGCTGGCGCATGCCGCCCGAAAGCCGGTGCGGGTAGTCGTCGTAGCGCAGCTCGGGCGACGGGATGCGCACGCGCCGCAGCATTTCAATCGCACGCGCCCTGGCTGCGCTCCGGCTGAGGTTCCGGTGCTGCAGCAGCACTTCGGCGATCTGATCGCCGATGGTGAAGGCCGGATTGAGCGAACTCATCGGCTCCTGGAAAATCATCGAGATGCGGTCGCCGCGCAGCGCGCGCATCTGCGCCGCGTCCAGCTTGAGCAGATCGCGGCCCTCGAAGAGGATTTCACCGCCCGCGATGCGGCCGGGGGGCCGCGGCACGAGCCCCATGATGGAGAGCGCGCTTACGCTCTTGCCGCAGCCCGACTCGCCCACGATGCCCAGCGTGCGTCCGGCTTCAAGCGCGAAGCTGACGCCGTCGACTGCCCGGAATTCGCCGCCCTCGACGGAGAAATGGGTGCTGAGATTCCTTACTGCGAGAATTTTTGCACCGTTTCTTCGATCACCGCCCGGTCCGTGATGCCCGCCGGCCGGGCCCTGCTCGGCAGGCAGGTGGCGAACGGCTGGAAGCGCTCGAGGCTCTTCAGGTACAGGCGGCGCAGTTCGGCGATCGGGGCTTCGTGATCGTCGACGCGCATGTCGAGCTGTGCGTAGTCCTCGGTGCTGTGGATGCGCAGCGCCGCCGCCTGCTTGCCGCGCTTGTCGCCGCCTGCCGCTTCGCCCGCCTGCAGCGCCAGGAGCAGGCGTTCGGCGAATTTCATGCCGGAATTCTTCCGGTAGCTTGCAGCGGTTTCCTCGAGTACCTGCGCTCCGGCGAGCATGTTGCCTGCGACCGAGAACCCCTCCCCCGCCAGGCTCCCGCACCAGTCGATGCACGCCGGGCCGGTATGCGCCGCTATGCGCCCTTGCGCATCGATTACATGCACTTGCCTGTGGTCTCTTCCTAGATCCGCCTGCGTCAGATTTTTTATCACTTCGCCGGGTGAAATTCCCTGAGAAAGAAAATCAAGACCCGCCGGGCCATAGTGCGGATTGACGAGCGCCTGCGTCGCCACCGCGCCGACGCCGCTGCGCGCATGCGGGCAGAGCATGCCGACGGCGAAGAAGCGGCTCGCGATCGCGATGCCGAACTCCCCCGCGGGGCCGCGCGCGATGATCGACCAGGTCATGTCAGACGAGAGACGCGCGCCGCGCGAGGCTCTCGCGCTCGAAGCCGGCCACGCGCTTGTAGTTCTCGGACAGCGTCACCAGCTCGGCGTTGCTGATCACGTCCTCGATGCGCGCAAAGGGCCTGTCGCCGCTCCGCTGCCAGACTTCGCGCAGGATGGCGTCGGGAGGATTGGCGCGGTTCATCAGGACCAGGTCATTCGCGGCCTTCAACCTGGTTTGCTCATATGCCTTCAGCGCCTGTTCCACGTTTTCATTCCTGCTGAAACAACCCGTCAGGGTTCTGGCGTCAAGAATAGCCTGCCCGGCGCCGTTGGAGCCGCGCGGATACATGGGGTGCGCGGCATCGCCCAGCAGCGTCACGCGCCCGCGCGTCCAGTGCGGCAGCGGATCGCGGTCGACCATCGGATACTCGAGTACCCGGCCGGCGTCGCGGATCAGCGCCGCGCAATCGAGCCAGTCGAAGCGCCATTGTTCGAAGGTCGGGTAGAAGTCCTCGATCTTCCCGCCCAGATTCCAGTCCTGCATCACGTTGCGCGGCGACTGGATCTCGGCCACCCAGTTGATGAGCTGGCGCCCCTGGGCATCGAGCGTGTTCCCGATCGGGTACACCACCATCTTGCCGACTTCGAGCCAGCCCGCCACCGCCATGCTCGCGCCGCTGAGAAAGGGTTTCGCGCGCGTCACGCCGCGCCACATGTTTATGCCCTGGTAGGCCGGCGGCCCTTCGTCGGGGAACAGCAGCTTGCGCACGGTGGAATGAATGCCGTCGCAGCCTATAACGCAGCTGCCTTCGAACGCAGCTCCATTTTCGAAGTGCGCCCTTATTCCGTCTCGCCTTTCCTCCTGGGAAAGGAACTTCATGCCCAGAAGAACAGCTCCGGCACCCAGCCGCAGTTTCACCGCTTGCAGCAAAACCTCGTGCAAACCGGCGCGGTGGATGGAAAGCTGCGGCCAGTCGTAGCCGGCGAAGCGGCCGCGCGGCTCCTTGAAGATGAACTGGCCGAAGCGGTTGTAGAAGCACAGCTCTCGCGTCTCGACCGCGACCGCGGCGAGGCGCTCCTGCAGCCCCAGCTCGGTGAATTCGCGCATGCCGTGCGGCAGCAGATTGATGCCGACGCCGAGCGGCTTGATTTCCGGCGCGGCCTCGAACACCTTGCAGGCGATCCCGGCCTGGTGGAGCGACAGCGCGAGCGTCAGGCCGCCGATGCCGCCGCCGATGACCAGCACCGGCGTCTGCGGCGCGGAAAATTTCTTCACGAACTGATTATATATACTGAACCATGCCGGTCTCCCTTGACGATATTCGCGCCGCCGCCGCACGCATCGCCGGCGCGGTGGAGCGCACGCCCTGCCTGCACAGCCGGACGCTGTCGCGCCTCACCGGGGCCGAGGTCTGGCTCAAGTTCGAGAACCTGCAGTTCACCGCGGCCTTCAAGGAACGCGGCGCGCTAAACAAGCTCCTCGTGCTTGGCGCCGCCGGACGCAAGCGCGGCGTGATCGCGATGAGCGCGGGCAACCACGCGCAGGGCGTCGCCTACCACGCTGCACGCCTCGGCACGCGCGCCGTCATCGTGATGCCGCGCGGCACGCCGAACAACAAGGTGCGCAGCACGCAGGTGCATGGTGCCGAAGTGGTGCTCGAAGGCGATACGCTCGCGCAAGCCGCGCGGCACGCGCGCGAACTGGAGCGGCGCGAAGGCCTCACCTTCATCCACCCCTACGACGATCCGGCAGTTGTCGCCGGGCAGGGCACGGTCGCGCTCGAAATGCTCGAGCAGGCGCCCGAGCTCGACGTGCTCGTGGTGCCGATCGGCGGCGGCGGGCTGATCGCGGGGATGGCCACCGCGGCGAGGACGCTCAAGCCGAAGATCGAGATTTTCGGCGTTGAATCGAAAAACTGGAGCGCGATGCACCAGCGGCTGAACGGCCAGACGGTCGCGGTGGGCGGCGACACCATCGCCGAAGGCATGGCGGTCCGGGATGTCGGCGACCTGCCGTTTTCCATTCTTCAGGCGCTTGGGATCAAAGTCCTCGTCGCCGGCGAGGAAACCATCGAGCGCGCCGTCGTCGCCTTGATGGAAATCGAAAAGACCGTCGCCGAAGGCGCCGGTGCCGCGGGCCTGGCGGCACTTCTCGAACACCCGGCTCTCTTTGCCGGCCGGCGCGTCGGCATCCCGATCTGCGGCGGCAACATCGACTCGCGCCTTCTTTCCGAAGTCCTCATGCGCGGATTGGTGCGCGACGGGCGCCTGGTGCGCTTGCGCGTGGTCATGCCCGACATCGCAGGCAACCTCGCCCGCGTCGCCGCGATGATCGGGGCGGCGGGCGGCAACATCGTCGAGGTCCAGCACCAGCGCGTCTTCGGCACCGCCTCGAGCAAATCGCCGGAAGTCGAATTCGTGGTCGAAACGCGCGACCGCGAGCACACCCGGGCAATCGTCGAAGCGCTTGGGACGCAGGGCGTCACCGCGCTCCTCGCCAGCTAGGCCGGCACGGAAATCTCCACCAGGTTTAGGTCCGGGTCGCGCACGTAGATCGAGCGGATTTTCGCGGTGGCGCCGGTTCTTATGACAGGTCCTTCCAGTATTTCTATCTTTGCGTCTTTCAGGCTCGCCATAACTTCTTCAAGCGACTCCGAGGCGATAAAACACAGATCCAGCGTCCCCGGTGCCGCCACATGCGCGCGCGGCGTGAACTCCCTGCCCCATTCGTGCACGTTGATCTTCTGGTTGCCGAACTTCAGGGCGATGCGCGTTTCCGTCGGCGTCCGGAATTTTTCGAATTTCATTCCCAGTACTTCGACATAAAAACGCAGGCAGGCAGCCAGATCCCGCGTCGTCAGCACCACATGATCGATATGGTCGATCATTATTTTCGCTTCAGCATGCGCAGCGGGTTGTATTCCAGGACCGCCTCGCCGCGCTGATTGAGCACCTTGTTGGCGAAGCGCACCAGGCCGCGGTCGCCTTTCGAGGTGAGGCGCGCTTCCTTGACCTCGCACTCGACGTGGATGGTGTCGCCGACGAACGTGGGCGCCTTGATGTCCACGGTGGCGTTGAGGAACGCGAGCCCGGTGTCCTGCATGGATGGCAGCAGCAGCCCCTCGGCGAAGGAATAGACCAGGGCGCCGGGCACCGGACGGCCCTTGATGGCTCGATTCGCGTCGTCCTCCACCGCGAACAGCTCCTCGGTGAGCCAGGTGAGGTTGATGAAGTTCGCCAGGTCCGGCTCGGCGATGGTGCGGCGGTGGGTGCGGAAGCGGAAACCGGCTTTCAGGTCTTCGTAGCAGTAGCCGCGGCCGATGATGGGAATAGGTTGGCTCATGGCGGGACTCTAACTCAGATGAACGCCGCGAACAGCAGGCTCAGGCCCGAAAGCAGCATCAGGCCGTCCATCAGCAGGCGAAAGCGCGGCGCGTCCATCCTCAGCACGAAGCGTTTGGCGATGAAGGCGCCCGCCATGAGCGTGGAGCCGACGATCAGGCCCTTCAGCGCGATGTCCCACGGCAGCGCGCCGAAGCTGCGGAACACAGAGGCCTTGGCGATGTACACCGCAAGCGACGCGGCCGCCTCGGTGGAGAGGAACGCGCCTTTCACCATTCCCGTGGCGAGGAAGATCGGCGCCGAGAGTGGACCGGTCGATACCACCACGCCGGTGATGTAGCCGACCGGCACGCCGAGCAGTGCGAGCTGCGTGAGGCCGAGCCGCAGCTCGCGCGCCGCCATCCAGCGCCCGATCGGAATCATGGCGAGGAAAAACACGCCCAATGCCGCCTCGACGGCGCGCGCGGGCAGCACCAGCAGCGTCGCCGCGCCGAGGGCCGCGAACGGCACCGCGCCGGCGCAATAGGCCGCGCAGGCGCGCCAGTTCACCTCCCGCCACCAGACGATGATGCGCGACAGGTTGGCGAGGATCGCCGCGATCGACATGATCGGCACCGCCTGCAGCGGGCCGAAGACGATCATCAGCACCGGCATCAGCATGATGGACGAGCCGAAGCCGACAATGCCCCCGATCGTGCCTGCGACGAGCCCGGTGGCGAGGATGACCGCGTAGTCCATCAGGCGGCGGCCTCGAGGACGGCTTCCCAGACCGCCTTGGGTTGCTCATAACGATGAATGACCATTTCCTCCAGGCCGAGCCGTGTCCGCTAGCGAGTCCGCTAGACTTCAGCAATGATGCGCTTCGGCAAGCCGCTGCGCCGCAATTTCCTGCTCGAGCGCGGCACCGCCTTCCTCAACCATGGTTCGTTCGGCGCGACGCCGCGCGCGGTCCTCGCCGCCGCCGAACGCTGGCGCGTCCGCATGGAAGCGAGCCCGGACCGCTTTCTGCGCTACGTGATGCCGGACGCACTGCGCGCGGCCGCAGGCGCGCTGGCCCGTTTCCTGAAAGCGAAAGGCGACGATATCGTATTCGTCGAGAACGCGACCTCGGGCATGAACGCGGTGCTGCGCTCGCTCGAGTTGCGGCGCGGCGACGAAATTCTCGCCACGACGCATACCTATAACGCGGTGCGGCAGACGATCCGCGAGGTCTGCAGGCGCACCGGCGCGACACTGGTCGAGGCCCGGATTGTTCTGCCGGTCGGGAATGTTTCAGATCTGGTTTCTCCCATAGAGCAGAAATTGAGCCGCAGAACAAAACTCGTCGTCCTCGATCACATCGCTTCGCCCACCGGCTTGATCTTTCCGGTGAAGCGACTCGCCGCGCGGGCACGGGCGCGCGGCGCGAAAGTGCTGGTCGGCGGCGCGCACGCGCCGGGCCAGCTCGAACTGGACATCCCTTCGCTCGGCGTGGACTGGTACGCCGGCAACTGCCACAAGTGGCTGTTCGCGCCCAAGGGCTGCGGATTTCTCTGGGCAAGGCGCGGCGCACAGGCAGGGATCCATCCGCCCGTGATCTCGCACGGCTACGGCAAGGGGTTTAAGGAAGAGTTCGACTGGACCGGCACGCGCGACTTTTCGGCCTGGCTGGCAGTGCCGGAAGGCTTGAAATTTTTTCGTCAACTCGGCCCGGGCCGCGTCAGAAGCCACAACCACAGGCTCGTGACGCAAAAGGCGGCGGAAATTTCGGACGCCTGGAACATGCCCGTCGACGGTGCGCCCGAACTGCATGACTCGCTGATGGCGATCCGCCTGCCCGATTTCCTGCAGCGGCGCGATCCCAGGCTGCTGATGCGAGAACTGCTGATGCGCCACCGAACCGTCGTCCCCGTGGTGCAGATCGGCGGCGGGCTCTGGGTGCGCATTTCGGCGCAGGTCTACAACGTGCCGGCGGACTACGACCGGCTGCTAGAGCATGTCCAGGGGTTGCGGCCCGGCCGGCGGAGGAAATAGCCGATCAAGCTCACCGAGCTGATTTGAGCTCAATGCGAGATCGAGGGCAGCCAGGTTTTCCTTCAGCCGCTCGCGGCGGCTGGTCTTCGGAATCACGATGACGCCGCCCTTCGACAGCAGCCAGGCGAGCGCCGCCTGCGAGGGCGTCACGCCGTGTTTTTTGGCGAAACCGGCCAGCTTCGCATTGCGCGACAGCCGCGCCTGCTCGATCGGCGAATAGGCCATCACCGCAACGCGCCGCTCCCGCAACCAGGGCGCGAGGTCCCACTCGATGCCGCGCCGCTCCAGGTTGTAGAGCAACTGGTTCGCCGCCACCGCGCCGCCGCCGGGTGCCGCGCACCACTCCTTCATTTCCCCGAGGTCGAGGTTGCTGACTCCGAAGTGGCGGATTTTGCCCGCCTTCTGCAGCGCGATGAAAGCTTCGATGGTTTCGGCGAACGGCACGCTGCCGCGCCAATGCAGCAGGTAGAGGTCGATACGGTCGGTCTTCAGGCGCTTCAGGCTGCGCTCGCAGGCAGCGGGGATGCCCTTGCGCGACGCATTGTGCGGGTACACCTTGGTCACGATGAACGCCTCGTCGCGCCGACCCGCGATCGCTTCGCCCACCAGTTCCTCGGAGCGGCCGTCGCCGTACATCTCCGCGGTATCGATCAGCGCCGCGCCCAGATCCAGGCCGAGGCGCAGCGTCGCGAGCTCCTCGGCGCACACGGCACGCTCATCGCCCATGTTCCAGGTACCCTGCCCAAAGGCCGCTACCGTCTCGCCCGAGGGCAGCGTGACGGTTTTCATGCCGCCAGCTCGTCGGCGAATTCATGGTTGACGTCGCGGTGCTTGGCTTCGTCCGCGCGCACCATGCCCGGCACCGCGGCGACCGTTTCCAGCACGACTGCGCGATGGCCGTAACGGCGCGCGAAAAAGGTATCGGCGTAGAAACGCAGAAACTTGGTGACGGCGTAGGCGATCCGGTCGGACAGATCCTTCGGCGCATGGCGCCGCACAAGCGGAGGCGCATCGGCCATGTCTAAACTCCTCAGATTGCTTCTATCATAGGCCGCCTTGGGCGCAATTCACCGCGGTTTCGAATCGGCAAGAGCGACAGCGGTTGCCTGCGCGTCGGCCGTGACGCTCGCCGGTTGCGCGACCCCGCCCCCGGCAGGCGACACCGGCAGCGATGCGCTGCGCGCGCGCATCGAAGCGATCCTCGCGCGCCGTGGGCTCG
>Ga0187893_10007271_pt1 | contig 18280 bp, 23 predicted proteins | sample MA1701074metaG_FD_139574 | JGI IMG/M metagenome (GOLD analysis project Ga0187893, IMG submission 139574) | White microbial mat communities from a basaltic lava cave in the Kipuka Kanohina Cave System on the Island of Hawaii, USA - MA170107-4 metaG ... | reverse complement strand
TTCCCCAGCCAGGTGGGCCCCGGGCACAAGACCGTGTACTAAGCGCGGGTGACCCGAGAGCGAGTGTGTCAGGACGCGGCCCGGAGCTCCGTCGAAGGGGTTCCGGGCCGTCTCATGTCTGCCTCCTGTCGAAACGCATCGGTACCGGGCATCACCTCTTGCACTACGTATTTCTTTCTTCCTAAAATGAATGAGTGTGTAAAGAAGTTCAACGAGGAGAGGTTCCGTGATCCGTATGTCGTGTAAGAAGGAGGCCTCACATGTCTGCTGAGCGCACGTGTCCAACCTGCAACACTGAAAAGGCACAACGGATTAGTGATATTCTCCGGCAGACGACGTCCCCGAAAGAAGTGGGCGACGTTCCGGTCTCCTATCACCCACCAAAGGCGCCGTGGGCCTATCTCCAGGGATTTCTACTTGGTATCCCGGTCAATGCTGCTGTGATGTTGAGTCTGGCTTCTCCGCAGGGATCTGAAGCCGAGATGGCAATAGCTGATGTGGCCTCCTCTGTTGCTTTCCTGGGGGTATGGGTGGGATACGGAGCATTGAAGACTAAGAACTACACCCAGAAATTAAACGAGTGGAAGGATAAGATCGCGTCGAAATTCCTCTGCCGAAAATGTAGTCATGCATTTGAGGGCTAGCTTTTTGTACCGTAGTTCCTCGCGTTCCGGCGTACGTTCATAGGATTCGGTGCTGCACCCGTCAAAGCAAGCCTTCTCAGAGGAGAGGTAGAAGGAGTCGTATAGAGACGAACGGAGATTCAATGGTTCACGTGGACCAAGCGAAATAGGAGGATCCGACCATGAAGCGCATCCTGATCATCGGTGTCGGCTTCGCTGGCATGTATGCAGCCCTGTCCGCTGCGCGCCTGCGCGACGAACAAGGCGTCTCGCCCGGACACCCTTGAGATCGTCGTCGTTGCGCCGGAGCCTCAGCTGGTAATCCGTCCCCGCCTCTACGAGCGTGCGCCGGAGACCATGGTGGCACCGCTCGCGGAACTGTTCAAGGCCGTCGACGTCCGATACAAACAGGGTCGGGTCGACGTCATCGACTCCTCCAGCAAGTCGGCCGTGGTCGTCACGCCCGATGGGATGCGTCACTCGCTGGGCTACGACTGCCTGGTGCTGGCTGCTGGCAGCCAAGGGGTCAAGCCGGACATCCAAGGCCTTGGCAAGTACAGCTTCAGGGTCGATCAGCTCGACGACGCGATCACACTCGACCACCACCTCAACGCCTTGGCTAACCGGCCATCCTCTGCCGCTCGAGACACGGTGGTCGTCGCCGGCGGCGGCTTCACCGGCATCGAGGTGGCGACCGAAATGCCATCGCGCTTGCGCGCCATCCTCGGGCCGAAGGCAGACGTCCGCGGCATCATTGTCGACCGCAATGAAGCCATCGCGCCGGCGATGGGCCCGGATCCACGTCCGTGGATCGAGAAGGCGCTGCGCGAAGCCGGCGTGGAAACCAGGCTCGGCGTGGGCGTCTCGGCGCTGAACGAGAGGGGCGTAACCCTGAGCGATGGGCAGGTCATCGAGAGCGCAACCGTGATCTGGACGGCAGGATTTCAGGCGAATCCACTCACCACGCAAGTCCCGGCTGAACGCGATCGTTCAGGCCGACTGGTGGTTGACCGCAATCTGCGTGTTCCCGAGATGCCCGCGATCTTCGCAGCCGGCGACACTGCGAACGCGGAGACGGACGACCTGGGCCACCGAGCGCTTATGTCGTGCCAGCATGCCAATCGACTCGGTGCCTCAGCCGGGTTCAACGCGGCGGCAGACCTGCTCGGCGTGCCGCTGGAGCCATATCAGCAGAAGAACTACGTGACCTGCCTCGATCTGGGCCCGTCCGACGCCGTGTTCACCAGAGGCTGGGACAGCAAGGTCGAGCTGAGTGGCGACAAGGCCAAGACGATGAAGCGTGAGATCAACACGCAGTGGATCTATCCGCCGCGCGCCAACCGCGCAGACGCCTTCAAAGCGGCCGAATGGGCACGGCTAGTCGACTACTAGAGCGGGCTCTGATCAATGTGGATCTAGTCCCTTTCACTCCTGCTACTGACGATGCTGGGCGTCGATGTGAGTTTCAGGGAAGGGGAGCGATTGGTCGGCTAATCACTGGTAGTGCAAAGGCCGTGGTGTCCCCAACGGGATTTGAACCCGTGTTACTGCCTTGAAAGGGCAATGTCCTAGGCCAGGCTAGACGATGGGGACGTGCCAATATGGGTAGAAGTTACGAGGACTCATATCACACTCGTGGTTGCGCTGTCACTAGGAGAGCCGCACTCATGTCCTTGTCGGCCAACTCAGTAATACAGCTGTTAGGACACTGTCCGAGAGTGAGAATTCAGTTAGGTCGTTGGTTTATAAACGGGCAGTTCTGCATCCATTCCTGCCAGGGTACGGTGGCCTTGGTCTTTTACTGAGAGAATAGGTTCGCTGACCGGCCAGAGAATCCCCAAAGCGGGATCGTTCCAAAGGATGCCTCGTTCATCTTGCGGTGAATAGTAGGTCGTGCACTTATACAAGAACGACGCGGTGTCGCTCGTAACGCAAAAACCATGAGCGCAGCCCGGAGGAATGTAAATTTGCAGCGGATTCTCAGCTGAGAGGTCGACTCCGTACCATTTCCCGAAGGTCGGCGACCCCTTGCGGATATCGACGATGACGTCGTACACAGTTCCCTCAAGGACCATGACGAGCTTCCCCTGTGCCCGAGGTTCTTGAAAATGAAGGCCGCGCACGGTATTCCGGATCGATCTGGAGAAGTTATCTTGGACGAACCCTTCGAGGATGCCGGCGTCGCGGTAACGCTGCGCGTGATACGTTTCCATAAAATACCCGCGATGATCCGAAACGAACGAGGGTTCGAGTAAGAGCACACCAGGAATGTCAATGGAAGTCACACGCACGGTATCCTCTGGTCATTGCGTTGGATTTGACCCGCCAGGGGGCTGATGAGAAGGATCGACGACGTTCGGGTCACCGGGATACAATCGCCCCAAGCGATCGATAAGCGGAAGGGCCTCAGGTGAGCTGTTCATGCTCGGCTCACTCACCGGATGGTCCCACATGAGGGTGGTAATATTGGCCTCGGCGAAGAGAGATCGGATCGTAGAAGCGCAGGCGTCGAGTGTCAGCTCCGTTCCTCCTCGAAGGTCAAGCACTCGTTCTTTGGGATTCGTCGGAGGCGGCTCGGTGTGAATGAGCGCCCAGCAGCGGTCAAAAATGGTTGTGCGGAGCTCCGGCGAGATGTTCAGCGTCGTCAGATCAGACGTACAAAGAGCTGAAACGAAGAGGACAAATTGGAGGTCGGGCATTTCGGGATTTTGAACATCAAGCGATGGCATAGCCATCCATTATCCGGAGAGATGCCGGACGAGTCAACTATCCCACAATGGGGAACTTTCACACAGATGAGGAACAACAGGTATGGTGACCATCATGTTGACCGGGCAACTGCAAACCGTGGATGGAGAGCGGGATCTTGCCTGTGAAATAGACCAATCCATGTCGGTCCGCCGGCTGATCCAACGGCAAGGCGTGCAGCTTCGCCATCTTCTGCAGTTGCTGCGGGAAAAGAAGGTGTTTGTCACCATCAATAAGCGGATCGCCAGTGAGGATTCGCTGGTTCAGGATGGAGATGCCATCCGTCTGATCGGGCACGATGGAATGGGAGGCAGCGGACTTGGGCCATCGGATCCCTGAGAGTGACACGAAGAAAAGGAAAGGGGCCGAGACCTCGGCGGTCTCGACCCCCTTCGTATGTTGTCGGTCAGCGGATGGATCTTATCCGAACGGATCAAGCGCCGGAACGGCGCTCAAATGCCGGAACCCCCTTACTTCTTACCGAGAATCGCGTCCTTGGCAGCCTTCGCTACGCGAAACTTGACGACCCGCTTTGCCGGAATCTTGATCTCTGCGCCGGTCTGAGGGTTGCGGCCGATACGAGCCTTTCGGTTGGCCAACTTGAGCTTGCCGATGCCGGGCACGGTAAAGACGTTCTTGGCCTCACGATAGGCAAGAGCCGCCAGATCATCGAGGATCTGGACCGCGCCTTTCTTCGTGATGCCGGCTTTTCCGGCCAAGTAATCCGCGATCTGTGACTTCGTCATTGATTTTGCCATTCGTGAACCTCCTTGAAGGTAAGAGATGAAGTGAGTCTACATTCTCGCTGACGTGCCTCGTGGGAAAACGTCCTAACCGGCACTTGGCATCGTCGAATGCTGACCAATGTTCATATGGTGAAAGCCCGCGAGAGTGTAGCCAAGAGTCTGAGGACTGTCAACGAGAAAAACTGCATCTGGCGCAGGGGAAATGCCGATACCACCCCTTGCGGTAGCAACAAATGGAAGGGTACAGTAGAGCTGGTTGGTCTCAGACGATCGGCATAAACGGCTCTTGACATAGTGGGAGATTATGGGTAAGGAACTACCATTATTACACCTAGGTAAAGAAGAGAGTGTCCCAGGGGAGACCGAGAGTGTTCTCTACTCTCGTGTATTCTGTCAGAAGGAAAACTCACCTCCGCTCCAACTGTTGATCGATTTTTTGAAGTCTCGTGGCCAAAATCCGATCCTGCCTCCCAACCTGGATGAAGCGGTGCTCCAGGAATGGGCCTGGGTTCACGTGGCCTTGGGGTACCATCGGGATCGCAAACCGATCCATCTGTTCTGCCTACGAGATCGGGGTAGCTATCGGGATGTGTTCGATCAGGAGAAGGCCCAATTCGTTAACATGCTCACCGCTCACGAGGAGGTGGAGGCGCAGCTGGCTCTCGAGTACGTCACGCGCTGCCGGTTCATTCTGACGACGCGGATGGCTGAGAAGGATGTGACGGACGAGGGCTATGATTTCAATGGATGGATCCTCGAATTCTATCAAGAACAATGCAACGGCATCGTACAGATCGACAACCAAGGCTTTTATTCGCCGAAGGGCGATTTGATCGTGGATCTATCGGGCTCGGATGAGAGCTGATCTGACGGGAGTGTTTCTCGTGCAGCCCTCTCAACTCTTTCAAAACACCTCGCAATGGTTTGATCGCGCCGGCGCCGCCCTTCTCGGAACTCTCCCGTGTCGCCAAGGTTGCTCCCACTGTTGTATAGGCCTGTTTCCTGTGACCCTCCTCGACAAGCGGGAGATTCAGCGCGGTCTTCGCTTGCTGTCTTACGAACAGCGGAGGAGGATAGAGGAGAAAGCTAGAGAGCAAGTCAGCACGCTTGCCGTTGCGGCACCTGCACTGATCGCGAATCAATTCATCGATCACTGGCCGGATGGAGAAATTGATCGCCTCATCGAGCGGTTTGATGCCCTGCCTTGTCCGGCTTTGGAAAGCGATGGAAGGTGTGGAGTCTATGACTTTCGCCCCCTGGTCTGTCGCTCTATGGGAATTCCCACGGATGACGGGGAACGCGTCCATGGCGCCTGTGCGGTGCAAACCGCCGTTCCTGTTATCCGCCTGTCCAACGCGCTTCGGGAGCAAGAGAGCCGTCTGGTGGAGAGGGAAGCGGAAGAACTTGGCGCCTTGCGCGACCGGCTGGGAGCCGAGGGAGAAGAGCTGCTTTTGCCGTATGCTTTCTTGCCTGAATCCGAAGCGGGAACAACGACTGACACGACTAGCGCGCAGTATTCATGACGGTTCGTCGCGAAATCGCGAAGTCGCCAAGCGAGACAGGCGCGTGGAGAACCAAGGGGCCGAAGCGTACTTGAAATGGTACGTTGAGGCCACGAGGGGCGAGCCCGCCTGCTGGCATCATGTTGAATCGCAGGCCAGCTTGTCGCAGCGGCGAGTTCACGATTGCAGCAGAACTGCTCGTGAATAGTGCGCGCTAGACAGTGTCTTTGGCGCTATGCTAAGGTGAGCTCCCTTGGTTGCGGGAGCGCCTGTAGCTCAGCTGGATAGAGCATCAGCCTCCGGAGCTGAGGGCCACAGGTTCAAATCCTGTCAGGCGCACCAAACCGCCTCTGGTAGTCGGTATCAACAATTCAATACCCGGTGGGGCCGTTAGCTCAGTTGGTAGAGCAGCTGACTCTTAATCAGCGGGCCGTAGGTTCGACCCCTACACGGCCCACCAAACCTCGCTTGCGCGTACCACCGCCTATTCATCGAGGTATCGTAATTGTTGGCGGCGGAAAACCCCCTCCAGTGTCCTTTGCAGTAGCTTCAATACCGCACTGCGTTTGAGATAGCGCCCAAAGCGCTATCCTCGCGCCTTACCGAAATCGAAATGAGCGCTACTCCCTCAGGCATCATGTTGCCCTGGGGGACTGATATGACTGGAAACTAATTCAGAGGAAAGTTCCAAGACGTGGGCTTTGAATCTTCCAACTCGTGCGCCGGCAGGCGATGCCACGTCCGTAATGCCCGTCGTTGTGCCTCACTGTGCTGTGAAGAGGCCCAGACGAGGGTCCATTGCTTTTGCGCTGGAACACACAGGTTATTGTACGGGGTTGCTGTTATCACCCATGTCTCAACACGATCCTCCGGCGGTGGCGTTCGTGGGGTGACCGGTTCCTTCACGGACCAATCCCCGCAGACCCATCCTCTCGGCGTGAGATGCCATTCAAGATGGACAAACAGGGCCGCGCTGATTGTTCCACGTATGAGCAGTCCATGCTCCATATCAACCTCCCTTGTAATCTGTCCAGCAAGCTGCAACCGCAAGTTGAATGCCATAAGAGATACGCCAGAACACTGGGTGCTATTCGTCTGTAGATGTAATGAGTTACATGTGGGGAAGCGACATGAGATGACAGGTAGCGCGGGTATCGCAGTGTAGGAGAAGTGGAGAGTGAGGGGTCTGTCTTGTATGGTTATGACACTAGGCAGACCCCTGGGTTGAGGACCGTAGCTCCCGCCCGGCAGAGTGTACCGTTAGATGAGGTGGCAGGTATTAATACGGGGTTAGTGAAAGCAACAAGACGGGCTGAAGTGCCAACTGATGCATACCTCCAGTAGATTTCACTGCAATACCATAGCGTAAAAACCTCCTCTACACGTTCTCTTACATTAAGAGTACACTCCACCCCACCCCGTGCACCCGTGGGTGTATCCATCCGATCCATGATGCAGTGAGGATGCACAACCTGATCGAAGGGCCAAGGCTGGAGGCTGATCGGTGCGCTTGCCATCAACGATAAGGGCGAGATTGCAGCGCAGGCCGCATTCAATAACGGACCGAGGCGTGCGGTCCTTCTCCTGCCGTCCAGAATTTTGGGCGGCTTCGGTCAGACATGCCCGGCTGTGCTAGACTGATGCCCCGGCACTTCGCTCTCTCTGTTCGATCAGAGTCCGCTACGGAGCCAGGCCCATGATTCGCTCCACCCGCATCTTGCAATTTGCCAAGCACGATCTCTGGACCACAGATCTCATGGGCGTTTCATTCCTCCGTCGGTTAGGTATTCAGGCGCTTCGGCTGGGGACGGCTGTAGGACTGGAGTTCCGTCATCGCTTGCTGGATGCCCGCGCGGCTGGACTTGTCTACACCACGCTGCTCTCGTTGGTGCCCTTTCTCGCTGTGACGTTCTCAGTCCTGAAGGCCTTCGGCGTCCACCATGGAGTCGAGCCCTTGCTGGCCCAGGCCCTGGAGCCGCTGGGCCCGAAGAGCCGGGAGATCACTGCCACGATCGTGGGCTTTGTGGATAACATCCAAATTAGCGTGTTGGGAGCCGTCGGGATAGCTGGGCTCTTTTACACAGCCTATTCGCTGATCGACAAGGTCGAGCAGGCCTTGAACGCGATCTGGTTGGTCAAGCAGGGGCGCACGTGGGAGCGGAAGTTCGCCGATTACTTGAGCGCCATTCTCGTTGGACCGGTTCTAGTTGTCGGCGCATTCGGCCTCCTCGCCTCACTCCAAAGCCAAGCTCTGGTCCAGCAGCTTGTGAAGTTGGAACCGCTCGGAACGCTGTTCGTATGGAGCGGTGAACTGGTTCCCTTCGTGATGTTGTGTGCGGTGTTCACGTTCTTTTATCAACTGATTCCCAACACACGTGTCGAATTTCGTTCAGCGGTCGTCGGCGGTGTCTCGGCGGCGATCCTCTGGGGCATCGCTGGGGAGGCGTTTGCAAAATTCGTTGCGGCGTCCGCCAATTACAGCGCGATCTATTCGGGTTTTGCTGTCCTCATTCTGTTCTTGCTGTGGCTCTATGCCAGCTGGATGATTGTGCTCATCGGTGCGCAGTTCTCATTCTTCCACCAATATCCCACGGCCTATCTTTCCCGCCTGCTGTGGGAAGAGGGTACCTACGTGTTTCGGGAACAACTGGCCCTCAAGGTGTTGCGGGCTCTGGGGCGTCATTATCTTAAAGGCGATCGTCCATTGGACCTGGCGGAGCTGGCCGGCGCGTTGAATCTGCCCTTGTCTCTGGTGGAGGAAGAAGTGGAACGTCTCGTCCAAAACGGCTTCGTAGCCAGGCTCCAGGAACCGAAAGGCGTGAGCTTGATCAAGGCGCCCGATCTGATCTTGGTGAAAGAGGTTCTGGATTCGGTTCGAAACGGAAGTCCGCCGTGGGTGCTCACCCATTTGGAAACGACCGATCCGATCTCCAGCCTTTTGCGTCGTCGAGACAAGGCCGTGGAGCATGCGCTCGACGGTGAAACGGTGCAATCGCTTCTCCAGGACCAACCACAATCCCGCCAGTAGGTGTCCGATGATATGTGGGTCACGAGTCTGAGCGGGGAGGGCTGGGTTGTGTGGAAGAGGAATCGGACCGAGTCGGTGTAATCAGGTGTTGGGTTTGAGGCGGAATCATCCCCTGAGCATCCATCATTTCAAACAGCAAACAACACTTCAGCCGCCCACATACGCCCAGCAAGCGAGGGTCATCGATCGGCAGTTCGAGTTTCTTCGCCTGTTTGGCCGTGATGGGCTTCACATCAGTCAGAAAGCTCGCGCAACACAGCACCAGCCCGCAGGTATCGATGCCGCCGGGCTTCTTCGCGCACCCCGACTTGACGCATTTCGATGCGGCCGCCGAAGCGGCGAGCCAGGTTACGAACCAGTTCACGAAAATCGATGCGGTCCTCCGCAGTGTAGACAAAGGTGAGTTGCCGACGATGTATGGCCCCATAGACTTCGACCAGCTTGAGAGAGATGTGGAGCTCGGCCGCTTTCGCTCGGCAATAGGCGGCCGCTTCTCGAGAGAGCGCCTCAAGCCTGCCGATCAACGCCGTTTCTTCAGAATCAGGCTTTCGCAAAATGGATTTCATGGCTCGCATGGGAGGGATAAATGGGGTCGAGTAAGGCTCCGTATAGACGATCCCATACGTGACCTCGCCTTCAACCTCGAGTAGGACGGGGTCACCGCTGCGTAAAGGCACACCGGACGCACCCAATTTCTTGACCTCTCCTTGATTCCTGATCTTCACTCCAACAAGGCGGACCGAGTTGGGATAGGTGTGAGCAGACCCTTCGGTGGTAGCCGGTTCCATGAGGCGATCATACACAAATTTAGTCGACGGGGGAACAAGTAAGGGCGAGCGCGGCGGTTAAAAGATGCCCGGAAGAATGAGCGGAGAGGAATCGTAACTCATTGATTATAAATGACAACATTACCAATACTCCGCCTGCCTGGTTATGGTAGGCTAAATCCACAGTCGGAGGAAGATGGAGTGACCCATGGCGACGATGCTCAGAGAACGAAAGAAGATGTTGCGCATTCCCAATCAAGTTGTCCTTCCCTTTGGGTATCGGATTTCGGTCAGACAATTGTCGGATGCGGAAATGGACAAGCGCGATGCGAATGCCGATGGTATTTGGGATGACGACACGAAGACGATCTACGTACGGAAACGGCTTCCTGTCACGCGCCGCCGGTACATTTTAGCGCATGAACTGGGTCACGCCTGGCTGGACTGGCAACATCGCCATATGGACGATGGAAAAGCCAGTACGTAGCGAACCGCTCAGTCTTCCACTAAAGTCATGATGTGTTTCCACTCGATCGGAGTCACCGGTTGAACGGAGAGCCGTGAACCCTTCTGCAGCAAGACCATTCCTTTGAGCTTGCGATCCTTCCGCAATTCATCCAGCGTCATAGGCCGTGGAAGTGTTCTGACATACCTGATATCGACCATGTCCCATCGGGGTTGGGAGGGCCTGCTCTCCGGATCGTAGTGCTTGTCCTTCCTGTCGAATTGTGTCTGATCAGGATAAGCGGTCTTGACGACCTGTGCGATGCCCACGACTGCGGGTGGGTCAGCATTGCTATGGTAGAAAAGGACTTGATCACCGATTGCCATGGCGCGCATGAAATTACGCGCTTGATAGTTGCGTACTCCATCCCAACAGGTCGTTTGATCAGGAGAGTGCATCAAGTCATCAATCGAAAATGAGGAGGGTTCTGACTTCATCAGCCAATACTGTGCTGGACGCATTTATGCTTCTCCTTATCGAACTTGATCGAGGGCAACCTCACCATCTTTTCTCACGGAAGCGAGAGGCGGTAGATTCCCCCTTTATGATCGAGGACGTAGAGCTCGCCGGCCTCATCGACCCCAAACGATGAAATCTGTAGTGAAGTCTTGAGTATGGTGTGCGGTTCGTCGAAAGCCTGATTTCTCGAAGGGGCATGCAAAGCAAAGATTTCCCCGCTACAGAAATCCCCATACACGTATGCTCCTGTCAGATTCGTAAGCAGTCGTCCCCGATAGACATACCCACCGATAATCGAACAGCGCCCATTTTGATGCGAATATTCGAGAATCGGCAAGTTCAGGTTGACCGTTGAACAATCGGCGGAAGGATGAAAACAATGAGTACCTTCCATCACTCGCCAACCGTAGTTTCCTCCGAGGGTGACCAGATCGATCTCCTCCCAGCTGTATTGACCGACGTCGGCTGCCCACAGGTGTCCGGTTGTGCTGTCAAAGGAAAATCGCCACGGGTTTCGTAATCCGACCGCATAAATCTCCGGTCGGCCACCGGTTTTCGCGAAGGGGTTGTCCCTTGGAATTCCATAGGGATCACCACGGTCCACATCGATTCGGAGAATCTTTCCAAGGAGGTCATTGGGATTCTGAGCGCGGTTTTCCGGGTCGCCTTTTGAACCGCCATCGCCGAGGCCGACGTATAAGTAGCCGTCGGGTCCGAAGGCCACCATTCCACCATTGTGATTGGGATAGGGTTGCGGCACGATCAGGAGAATCCGTTCGTCGTGAGAGGCCGAAGTATCCGCTGCTCCCCGGTGGTACTCAGCCACGATCGTCGCGCCGTCCGGTTTTCTCGTGTAATTGACAAAGAAACGCCCATTGCGGCGGTAGTCAGGATGAAACACAAGTCCCAGAAGGCCGCGCTCCCCGCCGGAAAGTACCCGCTCGGTGACGTCGAGAAAGGGGCCGGGAAGCAACGCATTCGCTTCCAGCACACGAATGCGACCGGGTTGTTCGACCACATAGAGTCGCTTAGACCCATCACCGGCATGGGTGAGATAGACCGGTTGCTCGAGGCCCTGTGTGACGAGCGGAGCGAGTGCGACCACATGGCGCCGGTCAGAAGGCTTGGCAGGCGGAGCCAGCATGTCGTCTGCTTGCAGACTGCCGGCTGGGACCAGGATGAGTATCAAGGACCACCGTATGATCCAGGAATCCATATGTCAGCTTCGTCCAGGTGAGCGGGATTCGATGAACTCGATCAAAGCCCGATAGGTGAGCTCTCTCGTGTGAGCCTTGCTGAGGGGCCGACCTTCAATGTTGCCTTCCAGCCAGACGCGGTCGGATACCGGCGCGACCGCCTCATTACAGACACTCCACATATCATGGAGAAACCCTTCGGGCAATCCAACTTGGACCCCTTCCGATTCAATGCGGTCGTCCAGCAGCGCGAGGAGATCGGAAATGGCTTGGTCGGGCCGGTATGGAAGCGAAGTAAAACCGAACTGTTCTTGCGAGAGCGTCTCTTGTGTCGCCTGATCGACGAGATCCCGCATGTATTCTTTCAGCAGGCCGATGACATGGCCGGAAAAGACGATCCGCGGTTCCATGCGCCATTATCAAGTTTCTGCAATGAAGGAGCAAGATCAAGCTAGGTCGAATGATGGATGGTTCACGTTGGACGTTGGAATGATCGGAAAGGAACCACAGGCAGCTGTACCGGTTCGGTTTGCTGGGAGCATCATCTGCAGCGGGGAATAGGCGGTAGGTAATTAAGCGGGGGTACACCTCGCTGGCAGTTATGAAGTAGCGGCTCGTGATAATCGCAGGGTCGGTGTACCCGCGCAGAATAGACTCTACGCTTTTTCACCAACTGCGCAAGGCCCGAAGATGGCCTTATAAGGGAGTCCGTTTGGGCTAGGGGCATACGCACCGGCAGGATCTGCTGGCCTACCTCTTTCCTGCGGTGTTTGAGTCGTCGGTCGTGGCGATGGGGGTCGAGGGGAGAAGGCTGAATATGGGCTGATTCTGTTCAAGATGTCGGCATGACGGCTATTGATTCATCGAGCAGCGGCATATTACTTTCTGGTCAGCATCACGCGAACATGATGCCTGTGAAGGACCGATCTGTTACCAAGAGAGCCTGCAATGACCGAACGTTTCGAGATAGCCATAAACACGCCGGCTGGTCAGATCACCAGCGCAGTGGAGGTGCCGACCGGATTTGTTCCCGTTACAGCGATTGTTCCCTTGATACGGCGTTTAGGAGAGGAGGCACAGGCTCTTGAGGTCGAGCGCTCCGTGGAGTCGGGCAAGCCGCCATCCTGTCGCAAGGGATGTGCAGCGTGCTGTCGAATGCTCGTCCCGCTCTCGGCCCCGGAGGCCTTGGCGTTACGAGAGTGGGTTCGGTCGCGTCCCGCTGAGCAGCAGGCTCGCATTTCGGCGCGGTTTGCCGAATCAAAGCTTCTGTTGCTGTCTCGCGGGGTATGGCGAAAGCTCTTGGAGTTGTGCGATGCCCCGGAAGAGCTGGACGATGATGCCTTGGATGCTGTGAATCGTGAGTACTACGCGCTGCGGATGCCATGTCCGTTCCTGGAAGAAGAGCTTTGTACGATTTACGACGAACGTCCCGCCGCGTGCCGCGAGCTGTTGGTGACGTCCCCACCCGAGTACTGCGAGGACATGATCGAAAATCCGGTTGAGCCGGTAGCGACACCTATACGGGTCAGCACGGTGTTGGGGCTCGTGTCGCAAGAATTGACGAAGACTCCGACGAGATTGATTCCGCTCCCGGTGGCGCTCGATTGGGCGGAACGTCACGAACATGAGAATGAGCAGACGTGGAAGGGCGCACAGTTACTAGATCAGGCTTTGGACAAGGTCTGGCGCTTCTTGAGCCAGTCATTTTCAGGAGGCGGAGAGAAGGCCGTCAGGTGATCGCCTGAACCGGCGTTATCGTCTATGGACGAAGAGGAGAGATGCATGCAGAAGCCTGTCATCGTGTGCTTGGATCTAGAAGGCGTGCTCGTGCCCGAGATATGGATCAATGTCGCGCTGAAGACCGGCATTGAAGAGCTGAAGATCACGACGCGCGAAGTGCCGGACTACGACAAATTGATGAAGCAACGACTGGGCATTCTCGATCGGCACCACATCACCATCGGCGATATCCAAGGTGTGATCGAGAAGATGGGACCATTGGAAGGAGCGACGGCGTTCATGGCATGGTTGCGGGAACGCTGCCAAGTCATCATCCTGTCGGATACCTTCTATCAGTTCGCGTTACCGCTTATGCGGCAACTAGGTTTTCCGACCATCTTTTGCAATCAATTGGAAATCGGAGCGAACGGCCGCATTGTGAACTATCACATGCGCATGCAGAACCAGAAGAAGCATTCCGTCGCGGCAATGAAGTCGCTGAACTTCTTTACGATGGCCGCCGGTGATGCGTACAACGATACCGCGATGTTGAGCGAAGCCGACGCCGGATTTTTCTTTCGCCCCCCCGAGCACTTGCCGAAAGAGTTCCCACAGTTTCCAGTCACGCAGGACTACGGCGAGCTCCAGGAGCGGTTTGCCAAGGCCGGTCAGTTCACTGGTTCATAACGTGCGGAGGAGAGAACTTAGAAATTTATCCAGAGCTGGGCATAAGCCCAATCCTGCCCGACTGCGCGGCGCCCTAAATTGTGGGAAATATACGGACCGGGAAACAGATGACCATAGCCGGTTTGAAAGGCGACTATGCCGTTCATGAAGAAATGGGTCCAGACAACATCGATTTCGTCCCCGATATAGGTCTTGGTGTTGTCCGGCCGTGAGAAGACATAGACGCCCTGGCTCGCGCGATACCAATTGTCTCGGGCGTTGGCCAGGTGCATGTTGGTGTACCATACCTCGACGTGATCATTGACGGTGAGCTTCGCTTGGATGTTGCCGGAGAAGCTCATCATGTTCTTCCATCCCTGTACGTCGATGTAGCCCATGTGAATGTGATTCGTCGGGAAAAAGTTTTCAAACGTATTGGCGGTTTTACATTCCCCATAGGCGGCGTTTAACGTGCAATTCGCACGGCCGTCTCCCGACGCATAATCAAAATTAAAGGCGATCCGAGGTTTCCCGGGTAGGTTGAAGGCGGTGTACCCGATCCAGTTTCTGGTCGCCCATGCATTGATGTGGAGACATTTCCCTTCACCTCCGGGATCTCCACACAAGCTGCTGGCGCTGGCAGCGGTGTCGCCCATCTGGCCGAACTGATAGACGAATTCGCTGGAGAAATCGAAATAGCCCTTTTTCATGGCGACACGGTTACCGACCACATGGCGGGTCTGGTTCCCATGCTTCGGGGTGCCGAGACCCTGCGACGAAATGTCTCCTCCGCCAAGGTTACTTTTGTAATAGACATAGAACGGTTCGATCAGAAACCCCGGCACCGTTTTGATCTGATTGTAAAAGATGAACAGGTCGGCATCGCCGGCGGCATTTCTGGCCTGACCTGTCCCGCCGATGTTGGGGTTGCCACTGCCCAGAGGCGCCCCTTGCAAGAGATCCGTTTCTGCCGTGCGAAACCAGCCGAGATGGGTATCGAAGATGTTGGTCGCATACTGCATCATGATTCCATCAAACGAGAACCCTGTGTTGGCCCAGTCAAAGTGGCCGAACAAACTCTGATCGCCGAAGACCACATACTGCCGACCGGCTTTGAGTCCCAGACCCTGTACGCCGGCAAAGTTGCGGATCAACATATAACCAGCCCGTATGCCGAGTGTACAGACCGACCTTCCACCTTGGCTGGGCGTAGATCCGCATGTATGGATCAAAGGGTCTCCGTTGTTCCCAGCGCCTCCGGCACCGACGGGAGTGCCATTACCACCCCAAGTACGAGAATCGATGAACTCCATGTAGAAATTAACGTCGGGTGACAGATCGTATCCGATGCCCAACCGGGTCATCTGCTGGACGTATTGATCGTTGGCTTTGCCTGGAAGGTTATTGGGGAGAAGACCTGGAGCGTTACATTGTCCGGCAGCGTCGATCCCACCTCCGAAACAGACATTGTTGCGGTATTCAGGCCGCACGCGCAGATCGGCACGAATCCAGAGGTTTCGGAGGTCGAAATTTCTGCCGATCTTGGGGTCAAACGGTTCGTAAGCTTCCTTTTGGGGAATACCGCGTCCGATCACGATAGGATTGGTAATTTTTTCTCCTTCCGGCAATTGGAAGGCGGCGTAAGCCGGAGAGCTGAACAGCATGAAGACGACTACCGCCACAGTGGCCGCGAAAGCCGTTACGAACCTGAGCCACACGTTCTGTTCCCCGATTCCAGAGAGGATCTGCATCTTGCCTGCTGAATGAGTGATGTGCGTTTGTTCGAAACGGTCCCTTCAGGAGGAAGAGCAAATGTCCGTCAGCGGAGATAGTGGAGCTGAATCTCGGTAGGCGGCGACACTGGTCTGAGCTACAGGGTAACGAGATCCGAAGCAGGAGCCGGAGGAGACTGCACGTTTCCGGTATTGGTGATAGAAAAACTCCGCGCCGATCATGTTGGGTTTGTGCTCAGGCGTGCCCCGACTTGTCAACTGACTTGGTGCTGTCGTCTGCTGGTTTGTCTGCGGCGGTGATTTCTTCTTCCGCTTCTTTCATGGAGGCCTGAAAGTCCTGCTCAACCATCTTGACTTCCTGTTGGATCAGATTCAGCTCCGGTTCCACGGACTTCCGTAGATCGTCAGCCGTATCTTTGAAACTCTTGATGGCCTTGCCGACTTGCCTGCCGACTTCCGGAAGCTGCTTCGGGCCGAAAAGGAGAAAAGCGATTACCAGAATAATTAAGATCTCACTGGCTCCCAATCCGAACATACGTCACATTGGCACGAGGATGTTGCTGATTCCCCGCTCTCCGGTCGTGCCGGCACACGCGGACCGTCTAACCTTGTTTCACCTGGCCCGTTGGCGTGGCTTGTGATGCGGGCGATGGTTTTTCTTCTGATTGGGCGCTGACTTGAGCGGATGAGGGGGCCTGCGTCTGGGCCTGTTGAGACTGTTCGGCCGGCGTGACATCGATCGCATCGGCCTCATGAACGGACTTCTTGAAGCCTTTTATGGCTTTACCAAGGCCTTCTCCCAATTGAGGAAGTTTGCCGGCGCCGAAAATGATCAACACAATGATCAAGATCAGCATCAGTTCCATCCACCCAAATGAACCGAACATCAATACCTCATATGAGCAAAAGGAGCGTGGGCGAAGTACGGCAGCTCATTTATAGCGACAAAGGCAAACCACACCCTCAAGTTCTAGTAAACTGAAGGCTATAGAAGATTCTGCGACAAGTCAAGATGAAGCGCGTGGGTCATGAGCATCAGAACGCTTGGATAATACCACCCCCGAGGACTTCGTCACCGTCATAGAAGACAGCAGATTGTCCCGGGCTTAGGGCTCTTTGAGGTTCGTGAAACCTGATTCGGAGGCTGGATGGAGTCAGTGGGGAGACAGTGGCAGGAGTCGGAGGTGTTGCGTAGCGAACCTTGACGTCAACTGTAACTTCACTCTCGCGGAGCCATGGGACGAAGAGGTTGAGGTCGCTCACCGTACACTCCTCCTTCCGAAGGGAGTGTTCAGGGCCGAGGAGAACGGTATTGGTCGCCGCGTGGACGTGCTGAACATACAGACGCTCTCCAGTGGCGATGCCGAGCCCTCTACGTTGACCGGGCGTATAGAATGCAATCCCGTTATGCTGGCCCAGAGGCTGGCCGGCGGTGTCGACAAAGAGTCCGGGCTTCTTTGCTTCGGGAGCTTCCTTCTCAATGAAGGTACGGTAGTCTCCTTGAGAGACGAAGCAAATCTCCTGACTCTCCTTCAGCTCGTTGGCGGGGAGGCCCATGGCTTCCGCTTCAACCCACACGTCTGACTTCTGGAGTCCTCCTACAGGGAAGAGGAGTTGTGGTAGCCATCGAGGGTTCAGTCGGTAGAGAAAGTAGGTTTGATCCTTGCGATGGTCAGCGGCGCGAGCGAGGACCGAATATCCCCGATTCATCTGAAGACGAGCATAGTGTCCCGTCGCGACGTAGTCGAAGCCCCGGGATGTGGCGAGGTCCATGAGCCCCCGAAGCTTGACGCGCTCATTGCAGCGGACGCAAGGGTTTGGCGTGGTGCCGCTGGTATAGCCGGTCAGAAAGTCGTCGATTACCCCTGTGCGAAATGTGTCGCGAGCATCAAACACTTCGTGAGGGATGTGCAGGACTTTCGCAACGTGTTTGGCAATGCCGACTTTGCAACAGCCTCGTTCTTGCCACTTCTTGGAGGTCGCGACGGATTCATCTTCGTGTTCCCAGACCTGGAGGGTGACGCCGTGGACATCATAGCCTTGGCGCACGAGCAACGCAGCAGCAACGGAGCTATCAACTCCGCCGCTCATCCCAAGCAGAACAGTGGGGCGAGTCATAGGGGGCCATTGTACCGGGAGAATGGGCAAAGGGCTAGAGGCTGGAGGGGCGTAGCTTGCTACGAAGCGCGGCAAGGTCATGAACGTTCTTGGAGGACGATGGATGCTCATCCACCCATTTGTGAGCACCCATGTCGCACATGCCGTGGAAGTGAGCGCCGTCTTCGATGGAAATGCCTGGGGTTCTGATATCGCCGATGAGAATCCCAGGCTTCTGGATTTGAACCTTGGCAGTGGCCGTCACCGTGCCGTTGATCTTGCCGCTGGTCATCAAGACCGCGGCGGATATAATCCCCTTGACGACCGCTTGTTCCCCGACGATCAGGGTTCCTGTGGTGTGGACTTCACCTTCGACGCGGCCATCGATACGGATCGTTCCATCAAAGTTGACGATCCCTTTGAAATCGACACCTTTCCCTAGAAAGGTGAAATTCTGATCGTTACCGGCGTCCTGTGCATGTTTTTCTCCG
>Ga0187893_10007270_pt1 | contig 18280 bp, 19 predicted proteins | sample MA1701074metaG_FD_139574 | JGI IMG/M metagenome (GOLD analysis project Ga0187893, IMG submission 139574) | White microbial mat communities from a basaltic lava cave in the Kipuka Kanohina Cave System on the Island of Hawaii, USA - MA170107-4 metaG ... | reverse complement strand
GGCCAATGCGACGGGCCGGCCGTTCTACTTCGCCGCCTCGCTCGACAAGCTCCTTCCGCCGTCTCTGGTCCCGCTCCTGCGTATCCCGGATCGTCCGCCGGAGGAGATCTGGGAGGCGCGGCACGAGTGCCTCCACGTGCGCAATCGCTATTTCGAGATTACGCCTTTCAGCCTGATCACCGGGCTCATCACAGAATCCGGGCTCTGGTCCCGACGCAAGCTGCGGCCCGCTCTGCTGAAAGCGCCGGTCTCGACAGCCCTTGCCGGACTGACGCAAGAAGCGGCAGCCGCTGCCAACACCAACGCCCTCAATGCTCAGTCAATGCGAGGGAGCGACGCAGCCGGCGCAATCTGACGATGTGGCGGGAATTAGCACGGTTATACTAGTTGAGTTTGGCGAGCTCGCGGCCTAGCAGGCGATTGACGTGGGCGATCTGTGCTTGCACGCTCTGGAGCTCGAGGATCGATTGGCGCTCGTAGACGCTGAGTTCCGGATAGTGGGCGGCGACCGCGTAGGCGAGGTCTCTGGGGCTTGCAAGCAGTTTTAGGTGCGTTTGGAGGTCGGCGCCCATGCCCGGCCGGAGAGTCAGGACCTTCTTCAGCCGCTCCAGCATGGAGGCGGCCTGGGCCCTCAGGTCGGCTGAGTCGCCTCCGTCGTCCTCCAGGAGCTGCACCACCGCGCGCCTGTACGGAACCTCCTGCGTATACGTGATGACGCGAGCCTTCCCGAGGCCGCGAACCACGATCTCGTAGTTACCGGTCGGCAACTTGACGGCCCGGACGACCTGGCCGAACCCACCCACGGCGTGCGGGAGGGGCTCCGCGGCCTCCTCCCAACCCTTCCTGAGCAAGAAGATCCCGAGGTACCGGTCGCCCTGGAGGCAGTCGTGGATCATCCTCCTGTACCGCTCCTCGAAGATATGGAGCGGCAGCGCCATGTTCGGGAACAGGACCACGTTCGGGAGCGGAAAGATCGGCAGTTCATCCGGCGGCCGCGACCGATCGATGAACTCGAATTCCGGCTTATCGAGCGACATCGTGGCCCTCCGCCAGGCGTCGCAGCGTGTCCAGGTTCGCACGATCGGACGTGACGAAGTCGCCATCCTTTGGCGTTTCGAGGATCATCGGCGCGCCTCGCAGTCGCGGATCGGTGACCAGACAACGGAAGGCCTCGAGCCCGATCGCGCCCCTGCCAATATGCTCGTGTCGGTCCACGCGGCTCCCCAGCTCCTTTTTGGAATCATTGAGGTGGATCACCCGTAGGCGGGGGAGCCCCACGATTCGATCGAATTCATCTATGACCGCCGCGTATCCCTCGGGGGTCCGGATGTCGTAGCCCGCAGCGAAGAGATGGCAGGTGTCCAGGCAGACGCCAGTTCGCTCGGGAATGCCGATCTGATCCAGAATGGTCGCGATCTGGTCAAATCGATACCCCAGGCTGGTTCCCTGGCCAGCGGCGGTTTCGATGACCACCTGTACCCGATAGCCTTTCGTATGCTTCAGGAGCGCCTGGAGGCTGGCCGCTACCCGTCGTAGTCCAGCCTCCTCTCCCGCGCCCATGTGGGCCCCGGGATGGGTGACCAAGTACGGAATGCCAAGCGCCTCGGCTCGCTCCAGCTCCTCCTGGAAGGCCGCCATCGACTTCCGATGCAGGTCGGCGTCGGTCGAGGCGAGATTGATCAAGTATGAGTCGTGCGCCACGGACCCGGCAATCCCGGCGGCCTGAAGGTTGGTCCGGTACCGCTCGATCTCATCGGAAGGCAGCGGCCTGGCTCGCCACTGGTTGCTGTTCTTCGTGAAGAGCTGGATCGTCCGGCAGCCGACCTCCTGGCCCCGCAGCGGCGCGAGGTCGATCCCCCCCGAGATCGACATGTGCGCGCCCAGCATCAGCTCCCCCCCGATCATCCGTGGCCTCCCTTCATGGGTGTCATCGGATCGGTGTAACTCGGCGGCGAGCGTGCTCTCAGTGGAGTTGGAACCGTTCGGCAAGAACCCGTCGAAAGCGGGACCCATAGATCAGATCGAAGGTCGACTCCTGCCCGGGGAACAGGTGCAGGGCGAGTCTCCTCGTCGCAGAGACCATCCTCGAGGCCTCGTCGAAGGAGACGTTGGTCTGACGTATCGTGCTCACGGTCAGATCCACAGCGAGACGGAGCCGTTTCAGCCTTGTCTCCTCTTTCTCGACCTCCTCGGCGCTCGCCATTCGTATCCTCCGGTCGTTTCGCGGATGCTCCCGATCAATGACATGCTCCAGAGATCTGCAATCGAAATGTACAACGTCCGTCTGCCCGGGGTCAAGCAGCGGTCGCGGCGGGAGAAGATCGTTGACTCGCCTTGCGTGGCTGCGATACGATTGCCTATTGGGCTCACGCGGTCGAGGATCGTAACAGGCAGCAGGCGCAGCACCTGACCGCGCGGAACGGATGGGTCAAGATCATATGGATCGGACACGGACCATGGGCGGATTGCATTTCCCTCGATGGGCGCGCGATCTGAAGGAGCGGATCGACGCCAGAATGAGTGCCGTTTTCGTTCTCCATTTCAACGTCGCCGACGAGGTCCGCTACTGGGATGAGTTTGTGCCCCTTTCGACCTTCTTGGAGCGCTGGCTGCCGGGCGAGGGACGGGTGATCGTCTACGACCGCTCGCGTGGCCTGCGCTTCTCCGACCACGGAACCGAGGCGCTCTTCCGAAAGGTGACTGGACTCACCCAGGAGGCCGAATCGGCACAACGTCGGGCCCTGGCGGCTCTCGGTCAACCGGTTCCGCCGGAGCGTGAGATGCCGACCCACCCCGCCAAGGTGCTCGCGCTCCTTGAGGCAGCGATAGGGTCGGGCTGCTTCGGCGTCAGGGAGGGGATGGCACTCCTGGTCCTGATCGGCTACGCGGAGACGTTGGTTCCGGACGGCGACTTCTCGTCCATGAGCGAGGATGATCGGACGAATCTGGTGACCCTGCTGCGTTGGGCTGCCGACCCTGAACTGCTGCGCTCCGGCGTCGCCGTCATCTTGACCGTCGGGAATCTGGCCGATCTACACGCGCAGCTTCGCGGCCCGGCGTCGAGGGTCGAGACGATCGAGGTTCCGCTCCCGACAGTCTCAGAGCGAGAGGAGTACGTCCGGCATCTCCTGGCGGAAAACGGGTTCACTATGGAGATGACGCCTGAACAGCTCGCGCACGTGACCGCGGGACTCTCGCGTCTCCACCTGAAGACCCTCTGTCGCCGAGCGAGCGGTCGCAAGGGACCCCTGACCTACGCGGAGGTCACGGAGCGCAAAGGGGAGATCCTGAAGCGAGAGCTGCACGGGATGGTCGAGGTGGTCGAGCCCACGCTGGGACTCCACGCCATCGGAGGCCTGGAGGCGGTCAAGACGTACCTGAGGCGCGTGATCCAGGCGATCAGGGATGGGGATCATAAGCTGGTGCCTCGGGGCATCACCCTGCTGGGTCCTCCCGGCGTCGGGAAGACGGCCCTCGCCGAGGCGCTCGCGAAGGAGTGCGGCTTCAACTTCGTGAAGATCGTCAACCCCAGGGAGAGGTGGGTGGGACAATCGGAGCGGAACTATTGGAAGATCCTTCAGGCCCTGCGTTCGATGACGCCGGTCGTCGTCTTGGAGGACGAGGCGGACCAGAGCGAGCAGACGCGTGACGAGTTCAGCGGAGACTCGGGGGTGGGCAATCGAATCAGGCAGATGCGCTTCGCCTTCACGGGCGACCCCGCGATCCAGGGTCAGGTCTTGTGGATTCGGATCAGCAATCGGCCGGACCGGCTCGACGCCGCGGAGAAACGGTCGGGGAGAAGCAGCGAGCGGATCCCTTTGCTGATGCCGGATGCGACCGAAAAGGTCCGCATCTTCGAGGTTATGCCGGGAAAGCATGGGTTTCCCTGCGAGGTGCGCGACTTTTCTGCCATCGTCGATCACTGCGAGCGCCGCTTTCCCGGACAGATCTCTGGGGCCGACATCGAGGAGATCTCCCTTCGGGCGTATCGTCGAGCGCGATGGCGTGGGGCAGCGGCGATCACCTTAGATGATCTGCATTGGGCGGTGGACGACTTCATCCCGTTTCAGGATCGCCACGCGATCGAGGCGCAGGAACGGGCGGCGCTCGCGCTCTGCTCCTCTCGGCAATTCCTGCCGGAGGGGCGGAGAGACCTCCTGGGGGCGCGGGAATCCCGTGGGGGCGGGGAGGCGGCCTGAGGGATGTCGGGGCCCGAGGAGACCATTGAGATCAAGGGGAGATCCGTCCGCCTCTATCGTTCTTCCCCGGATGGAAACGCCGCGGTCGATCGGCAAGTAAGCCTCAGTGATTTTTTGCTCGAGATCAGTGCGTTCGCACCCCGACGGCTTCTCGAGCAGGTTCCGCTCCTCCCGCCGGGAACCCGATGGACGATCGTCCGAGGCCCCTCGCTGATCATCGCCGTCGAGCACGCGCCTCATGTTCGAGTGGTACGCTGGGGTGAGAAATCCATGGACGAGCCGGGCAGCTTCCGGCGCAGTCGGCTGGCGTTCCCCTACGTGATCTACCTGCTCCTGTTCCACCACGGTTCGTTCGAGGAGATGCGGCTCTTCTACCGGTCCGCCCCGCTGGCGACGGAGCAGGACGCGCTGTGCATGCCGAATCTCTGGAACGTCTCGGCCAGCGAGACCCCGATCGCCAAGTGCCGGGTCTGCCTTCGGGGCCGACCGGCGTTCCATGACCTGACCATCGCAGCGCAAGCGCAGGAGGCGATCGAGTTCTTCTGGAGCGCCGGATTCAATCTGGACATCGAGAGCAATTGCTTCCGGAGGGCCGCCACGCTGGACAGCCGGATCGCGACCATCGAGGCGTGGGAGAGGGCGACCGCCGCAGACCCCTTCTTTCCTCTCGGAGTCCACTGGGAGGAGGCAGGGTTGGGTCTCCGCAAGGCTGCCGAGCATCTGCTCGATTGGCGGGGTGCCGCCCGCCCCCTCGAGCACGCGTCCGACCTCGCCGACCTCTTCTATCGGCTCAAGGACCAAGCCTGATGTTTCCGGTCTACTTGAAGGACGACGGATTTGAGGAGCCGGGCGATTCGATCTACTATCTGGTGACGCGGGACGGACTGTTCCAGGTCAAGCGAAATTCCCTCTTCCACGCGAGGACGAGGGTGCGCGGGTTGAGCTGGCTCATGCCGGAGCACGAGGCCGCCCGCCTCACGCTTCCGCCTATTCCCGCCTCCGTCCTGGCGGAGATCGTGGCCTTTTTCCAAGAGGTGTTTTACGTGCATCGAGCGGAGGCCGTGGTGTTGCTGTATTTCAATCAGGACGCGGAACGGTATGAGCTGAAGATCCCGAAGCAGCAGGTCGCGGGCGGGCACTGCCGGTACCAGATCGGACCGACCCCTCCCGGCTGGGTGCGGGTGGGAACGATCCATAGCCACGCCTCTGCCGACGCCTTTCATTCGGAGCTGGATGACGAGGATGAGCGGCATGACGATGGCCTGCACATGACCGTGGGCAATCTGGACGGGGATGTGAGCCTCGTCTGCTCCCTCGTCGTGGATGGCCGTCGATTCGCCCTCAAGCCGTCAGAGGTCTTCGAAGGCGAGCTGCCCGATACGGCGTCGGTGAGGCCCTCCGGGGAGTCCTTGCAGCTCGTTGACCTCGAGACGGTCCCGCGGGATAGCGATGCCGAGGGCCGCCCGTCGTCCGTCTGAAGGGATCGTTGCGCCATGCCGGGCAGGATCGATATCAAACTGATAGGGGTCGGTGGGATCGGGTGCGCCCTGGCGCCGTTTCTGGCCCGGTATCTTCAATCCGAACAACGGCTGACGGGAGAAGAGGTCCGGATCACGCTGGTGGACGGCGATGAGTTTGAAAGTAAGAACGCGTCGCGCCAAAGTTTCGAAGGCCTTGGCAATAAGGCAAAGCTAAAGGCGTCCGAACTGGCGAGGAGCTTTCCGGGACTCTCGTTTCGGGCGATCCCGGAGTATGTCACTGCCACGAATCTGCCCCACCTGATCGAGGAGGGAGAACTGGTCTTTCTCGCGGTGGACAACCATGCCACACGGTGCGCCGTGAGCCGCCACTGCGAGAGGCTGTCGGACGTGGTCCTGATCTCGGGCGGCAACGACTTCACCGATGGTAATATCCAGATCTATGTCCGCAAGGGTGGCCGCGATCGCACCGCGCCCCTGACGCGCTATCATCCGGAGATCGCTGACCCGAAGGATAAATCGCCCGCCGAGATGTCGTGTGAGGAGCTGGCGGGCGAAGCGGCACCGCAGCTCCTTTTCATGAACCTCGGCGTCGCCTCGGCGATGCTCAATGCCTTCTATTCGTGGCGATCGGGGCGTCTCAGTTACGGCGAGGTCTATCTGGACATCCTGGAGGGGCGAGCGCAGGCGGTCGCCCGCTTTCCGAGCGACAGAGAGGACGGGCGATGAGCGAAGGTCAGCTCAAGGGCGTGACGGGGGCGAGGGCGAGAGGTCAGACCGGGACCAACGAGCAGGTGCGGGTCCTCTACGGAGTCCATTCGCTGGAGGCCGATCTCGCCGGCCGGACGGTGCGCGACGTCAGGCAGGCGTTGCGTCAGGCCTTGAACATCAGCCCGCAGGCGGTGGCTGTGGTGGATGGCCGCGAGGTCGAAGAGGGCGCGATCTTGTCAGCCGGCCAGCAATTGGAGTTCGTCAGGCTCGCCGGCGAGAAGGGCTGAGCGGCTGGCCTACCCCACGCATCCCATCTCGGGTCCCACACGGGTGCCATTCCGCCCCGTCGCGGCCGACCCTTAACCCCGGAACGCCTATTCCGCGATCCTCCATCATTCGAATGCGCAAGGTGTGCGACATAACACTGACGATTTCGCCCAAGAGAGTGACCCAGGTTCTGACGTTTGTGGTGCTGTGCCTCGCTCTTGCGAGCGTTGCCGGGCAGTACTCCAAGCATGTCCTCGGCCATGACAAGCTATTCGGCCTTGTGCGACTTTTCGATCTCGACGACGAGGGGAACATCCCGACTTGGTTCGCGTCGGCGTCGCTATTGTTCTGTTCGGTACTGCTCGCCATCATCGGTCGCGACAGGAGGTGGGGTGGCGATCGGTATTACCTTCACTGGAGCACCCTGTCGGGTATCTTCTTGCTGTTATCCATCGATGAAGCCGCTCACATTCACGAAAGCCTCAACACCAGGGTTCGCGCGATCCTCAAGACCGAAGGCCTCCTGCAAAACGCTTGGATAATCCCCGGTGCCGCGTTCGCGCTGATCGTCGCGGTGGCGTGCCGGCACTTTCTTGCCGATCTCCCCGGCGGGACACGTCGTCTGTTTCTTGCAGCGGGCAGTCTCTACGTCGGAGGCGCCCTCGGCGTGGAAGCCCTTGGTGGCTGGTATACGGCACTCTACGGACAGCAGAACATGACCTATGCACTCATGGCGACCATCGAGGAGTTGCTCGAGATGCTCGGGATCGTCGTCTTGATCTATGCCCTGTTGTCCTACATGAGCTCGCACCTGAAAGAGATCCGAGTCCGCGTCGGTGATGGAGCGCCGCGCTCGCAGGTCTAGGCTCGCAACGTGCGCACCGAGAGCCGTCCATGGACGCCGAGGTCTTGAGACTGGTCGAGGGAGTGCGGCGGGAGCTGCATCCACTTAGCGAGCGGATCCTGGACCATTCGTATCTTCGCGCGCTTGAGGCGGGGTGGATCGAACGAGAGCATCTTCGGCTTTTCGGCGCCCAGCAGGCACACATCATCGGGAGCGACCTGCGGAGTGTCGCCATGATGGTGGCGCGGGCAACGACGGAACGCAGCCGCGCGTTCTTTCTTGAGCTCCTGGAAGGCGAGCGCGCGGCGCTGAAGGCGCTTGGGGCGTTCAGGGCGGCGGTCGATAAAGGTGCCGGCACCCCCGTTGTGGACGAGCCACTGCCCGGGGCGTTCGCTTACGGCGCCTACGTCGCCTGGCTGGCTCTGCACGCGTCGGAGGCTGAGGTCGCCGGGGCCTTGCTCATCAATCTGCCGGTCTGGGGGGCCAACTGCGGCCGGATCGCGGACGCGTTGCGGCGGCACTACAAGCTCACCGAGGCCCAGGTTACTTTTTTTACCCTCTTCGCGACGGCGCCGCCGGGCTTCGAGGATCGCGCGGCGGCCGTGGTCGCCGAAGGTCTTGAGCACGGAGCTACCCAGGCCATGATCCAGCGCGCCGCCTCGTTGCTTCAGGGGTATGAGCTTCTCTTTTGGGATACAATGGCGATGGCGTCGATGGCCGTCAAGTGACGGATTCCCGAGGGGTTGCCAGACGAGCTAAATAGGGGCAGGGCTAGAATGTCCGAGACGATGACTCTTGCCGATGTCCTGACGCGGCTCACGCGAGAGGGGGAGCTGTACGAGAAGCTCCATGATCAGCGGCTGCGCTGCTACGCGTGCGGCCATCGCTGCGTGATCCCCGAGGGGCGCCAGGGGGTCTGCAAGGTTCGGTTCAACAAAGGCGGAACGCTTTACGTTCCTGCAGGGTACGTTGGGGCGCTCCAGTGCGACCCGGTGGAGAAGAAGCCGTTCTTCCACGCCCTTCCCGGTTCGCTGGCGCTCAGCTTCGGCATGCTCGGATGTGATTATAAATGCGGATACTGCCAGAATTGGGTCACGTCACAGGCGATTCGAGACCCCAAGGCCGTGAGCCCACCGGAGCTGGTCTCTCCCGACTACCTGGTCGGCGCGGCGGAGCATTACGGAGCGCCGATCATCGCGAGCACCTATAACGAGCCCCTGATCACCAGCGAGTGGGCTGTCGAGATCTTTCGCTTGGCAAAGCTGCGTGGCCTGAAGACCGCCTATATCAGCAACGGCAATGGTACTCCCCAGGTGATCGAGTATCTGAAGCCGTGGGTAGACCTCTATAAGGTCGATCTGAAGGGATTCAACGACCTCAACTACAGGAAGCTCGGCGGCGTGCTCCAGAACGTTCTCGACACCATCAAACTGCTCGTCGAGGAACAGTTCTGGGTCGAGATCGTCACCCTGGTGGTGCCGGGGTTCAACGATTCGGATGCGGAGCTGACCGAGATCGCCCAGTTTCTGGTCTCCGTCTCCGTCGACCTCCCGTGGCATGTCACGGCGTTTCACCAGGACTATAAGATGCGAGATCGCGACAACACCACGGCACGCGCGTTGCTGCGCGCGGCGGAGATCGGCAAGCGGGCCGGCCTTCGCTACGTCTATGCCGGCAACCGGCCCGGCCATGTGGGCCGATACGAGCACACCTACTGTCCCTCCTGCACAAACCTCCTTATCGAGCGAGTCGGCTACACGATCGTGAGAAACGTTCTTGAAGACGGCGCCTGTCCGGCCTGCCGCACCTCGATCCCCGGCGTCTGGCAGTAGCTCGGCGACCGGCTTATAGACTACTGTTCCCGGGGTGACGTTGGGCAACCAGAGACAGCGTCCCTGGCGTTCTTTACTCAATTTCATGATGGACTCCTGAAGAGTAAGCATGTAGCGTAGGAGGGCGGCACCAAATGGGTGGGCATCGAGGGTTGGGCGCGTCAGGGAGGATAGTTCAAGAATAGCGATCCGGGGAGGGAGACACGATGACACCAGAAGGCACCAGCGATCGGCCGGCAGTCGCCTGTTCCGAGAACGGCCCCTACATCGTGAAAAGGCTCGAGCATCTTCGTAATTCCAAAGGGGAGACGTTGCCTACAAGGGCCACCATCGCGCTCTGTCGGTGCGGGCACTCCTCCAAGAAACCGTTTTGCGACGGGACGCACGCGAAGGTCGGCTTCTCCAGCGTACGGGAGAGCGACAGGGACATTCAGCGCCGCAAAGACTATGTCGGGAAGGGTATTACGATCCACGACAACCGGACGATCTGTTCCCACGCAGGCTTCTGCACGAGCCGGCTGAAAACGGTGTTTCGCATGGACGCGAAGCCGTGGATCGATCCGGACGGAGCGGATGCTGCGGCGATCATTGAGACCGTTCGCCAGTGCCCGTCCGGCGCGCTGAGTTACTCGATCGACGGCGTGGAGCACCGCGATCAGGACCGCGAGCCGACCATCACCGTCTCCAAAAACGGCCCCCTTTATGTCACCGGTGGCGTCCAGATGGAGGATGCATCGGGCTTGCAGCCGCCCTCCCGGGAACACTACGCGCTGTGCCGGTGTGGCGCGTCAAAGAACAAACCGTTCTGTGACGGCTCCCACTGGCAGGTTAAGTTCCAGGACGAGAAGAACTGACGCGACGCCGAGTCACGCTGCACCCTCACCCAAGCCATCTCCCTTCAAGGGGAAGGAGCGCTCCGCAAGACCTCACCCGCTGCGGGAAAAAGAGACTACACCATGATGTGTGTCTCCCCGTCGGGGAAAAGGGCCTGGGTGAGGGAGCCACCCGCTTCGCCTGCCACACTCCCAGTCCCTCGTATCTGGCAGCCAACCACTACTCTTTCTAATTCACTCTCCCTCATCCTGCCCTTCGCTCCTCATGGGCGAAGAAGTACAAGCCTCTCGCGGCCGACAATTCCCTTGCAATAGACTATTCCTGACGTAGAATTATTTGGTTATCTGGCCCGGCACCGGCGCCGAACGCGGAGGCGTGAGATTATCCAGAAATTTGCAAGGATTCGTCCGTATCTCTCTCGGCACAAACGACTGCTGCTGATCGGGCTTGCCGCCCTGCTCGTCACCGATCTATTCGGGCTGGCCATCCCTTGGCTGATCAAGGATGCCCTCGACGCGTTCCTCACCGGCCCGCGGCCCGACGTCGCCCTCTGGAGGTACCCCGCCCTGATCGTCGTGGCCGCCTGCTTTCAGGCGCTCTTCCGCTACTTCTGGCGGACGCACGTGTTCGGGTTTTCGCGGCACATCGAATGGGACTTCAGGAACGCCATCTTTGCCCACCTGCAGAGGCTGCCGCTCATTTACTTCCAGCACACCAAGACGGGCGACCTGATGTCCCGGCTCACCAATGACATGATCGCCTTCCGCGAGATGCTTGGGATGGGTGCCATGGCCACGATCGATTCGGCCTTTGTCATCTCCACCAGCGTCATACTCATGGTGGTCATCGATCCCTGGCTTACACTCTGGAGTCTTCTCCCGATGCCGGCGATCACCGTCCTCGTGCTCCTCTTCGGCGACCGAATTTTCATGCGCTATCGAGACGTCCAGCAGCACCTGAGCACCATGAGCACGTTCGTCCAGGAAAACATCGCCGGCACCCGGGTCGTCCGGGCGTATGCGCAGGAGGAGAATCAGCAGGCAGGCTTCGGGAGGCTGAGTTGGGAGTACGTGATCAAGAACCTCGATCTCGTGAAGCTGTGGGGGCATGTCTGGCCGCTGATGACCGTCGTGTCGGGGATCGCCGCCACGGTCGTCCTCTGGTTGGGCGGCCGACAGGTTGCCATGGGGACGATGACCCTGGGGGAGTTGGTCGGGTTTTACGCGTACTTGGCCATGCTGAGCTGGCCGATGATGGCAGTGGGATACGTGATCAATCTCTACCAGCGAGGGTCGGCCGCCCTGGCCCGCCTCCTGGAAATCCTGGATACGCCGCCCGCTGCCGGATATCTGGAGCCCGGACCGGTGCAGGTCTCCGAGGTGCTCGGGGAGATCGAGTTTCGTGACCTCTCATTCAGGTATGCTCCCGAGTCGCCCCTGGTCCTCCAAGGGATCGATCTCAAGATCCCGGCCGGCACGTGGTGTGGGGTGGTGGGTGAGACGGGTGCCGGGAAAAGCACTCTGGTCAACCTGCTGCCTCGGCTGTTCGAGGCCCCGCCGGAAACCGTCTTCATTGACGGCGTCGAGCTGCGGCAGTTTCCCCTCCACATTCTAAAGCGATCGATCGGCCTCGTGTCCCAGGAGATCTTCCTCTTCTCCGACACGATCCGGGAAAACATCCTGTTCGGACGCAGCGACTCCTCCTTCGAGGAGCTGGAGATGGCGGCCGACCTTGCTCAGCTCCTTCCCAGTATTCAGGAGTTTACGCATCGGTTCGAGACGGAGTTGGGTGAGCGTGGGGTCCGGCTGTCGGGCGGGCAGAAGCAACGGACAGCCCTGGCGCGGGCCGTCGTCAAGAATCCACCGATCCTGATCCTCGACGACGCCTTCTCAAGCGTTGATACCGAGACCGAGGAAAGGATCCTTGAGCGGCTGAAGGGGTTCATGCGTGGGCGAACGGCGATCCTGATCTCGCACCGGATCTCGACCGTCAAGGACGCCGACCAGATCGTGTACCTCCGGGACGGTCGAATCGTCGAACGTGGCACTCACCAGGAGCTCCTGGCGCTGGAGGGCCACTACCATCGCCTGTATCGCCTGCAGCTCCTGGCGCGGGAGCTGGACGCGATGGGCGGCAACGGGGGCGGGGCGGCGTGAACGGGCACCAACACTATCACGATGACGACGTCCTCGGGAAGGCGTACGACGCTCGCCTGATTCGGCGGCTGCTCACCTATCTGAGACCGTACCGGCTCTGGGTTCTGGCGTCACTCCTCCTCCTGATCCTGACCACTGGGATGCAATTGCTCGGGCCGTACATCACCAAGATCGCGATCGACAGCTACATCGCGGCCCATGACCTGCGCGGCCTCAACCTGGCTGTCTTGGCCTATCTCGCGACCGTCCTGGTAGGGTTTGTCTCCCAGTGGGCGCAGAGCTACACGATGCAGCGCACCGGCCAGTGGGCCATGCATGACCTTCGGAAGCAGCTCTTCGCCCATCTCCAGCGGCAGGACCTGGCCTTTTTCGACAAGAATCCCGTCGGGCGACTGATGACCAGAGTGATCAACGATGTGGAGACCTTGAACGAGCTGTTCGGATCCGGCGTTGTGGCGCTGCTGGGCGACCTGATGATGCTGATCGGGGTCGCCGTCGCCATGTTCGCCCTGGACTGGCGGCTTGCGCTGCTCTCGCTGACCACCTTCCCGTTCATGCTCCGCGCGACGGCCGCCTATCGAAAGCGGGCGCGGGAGAACTATCGGGAGAGCCGCAGGATCCTGGCTCGAATGAATGCGTATCTCCAGGAGAATATCTCGGGTATGGCGACCGTCCAGGCGTTCGGGCAGGAGGGGCGTCATTTCAAAAGGTTCAGGGAGATCAATACCCAGCATCGAGACGCGTTGCTCACGAGCATTCGCTACAATGCGGTCTTCTTCCCGTCCATCGAGCTCTTCAGCGCGATCACCATCGGCCTGGCGCTCTGGTACGGCGGGAGTCTGGTTCTCGAAGACCGGGTCCTCCCTGGCGTGGTCATCGCATTCATCCAGTACATCCATCGCCTTTTCAACCCGATCCGTGACCTCGCGGAGAAGTACAATATCCTTCAGGCGGCCATGGCCTCCAGTGAACGGGTCTTCAGGCTGCTCGACGTACGGGAGTCGCTCCCCGACCCGCAGGACCCGAGGCGGCCCGCTCGCCTGCGCGGCGAGATCGAGTTCAAGGATGCCTGGCTCGCGTACCTGCCAGGCGAGCCGGTCCTGAAAGGGGTTTCATTCAGGGTGGCGCCGGGCGAGAAGGTTGCGTTGGTCGGCGCCACGGGCGGCGGAAAGACCTCGATCATCTCGGCGCTGTGCAGGTTCTACGATGTCGAACGAGGCAGCGTTCGGATTGACGGGATCGATGTGCGTGAGTGGGACAAGCGGACGCTGCGACGTCAGCTCGGGCTGGTCTTGCAGGACGGGTTTCTCTTCTCCGGGACGATCGCCGGCAACATCAGCCTGGGAGATGCGAGCGTCTCCGAGGAACGTGTGCTGGAGGCCGCCCGCCGCGCCCACGCGCAGGATATGATCGATCGGCTGCCGGGCGGGCTTCAGGCGGTCGTCCAGGAACGTGGCTCGACCCTCTCCCAGGGGGAGCGGCAGCTCCTGTCGTTTGGCAGGGTCCTGGCCTTTGATCCGCCGATCCTGATCCTGGATGAGGCGACCAGCTCCGTGGACACCGCCACCGAGCGGTTGATCCAGGATGCGTTGAACGAGCTGCTCCGCGGGCGTACCGCGCTGATCATCGCCCATCGCCTTTCCACGATCCAGTTCGTGGACCGGATTCTCGTCGTCCACAGGGGACGGATCCTCGAGGAAGGGACTCACCAGGAGCTGCTGGCCCGCGGCGGCCTCTATACCCGCCTCTACGAGTTGCAGTACCAGCCCCTCGCCTAGAGACTGCGAGGCCAGTAACTTGGCCTCACTCCGGTCACCAATCAATGAGGACCGAGGTGCCCAGGTGAGCTTACTCGGTGCTGGTGATCGATGAGGGGGGGAGTAGACCGATCAGGAACCTGAATGCCCTATCCAGATAGTCGGGGTCCTTCGATTCGAGCGTGAGTCTGACCCTGTATGCCGGGTTGTTCAGCTCGGGATACGAACCGAGGAGGAGGTCGGGGTACTTGCCCATCACGGCGTTTAGGTGATCGGCAATCGACCCTTCTCCCACGGTGACGAAGATCTTCTTGAGGAAGAATGGGGCATCGCGGAACCGTTCCTTGACGGTGGCAAACTTCGTCCTGACGATCTCCGGGACGCCTGGGAACACGTAGATGTTCTTGACCAGCACCACGGGGAATACGAGGTCGGGTTGGCCGAGCAGTACGGCCCCTTCTGGAACCAACGCCAGGCGAAGACGGGCGTTGTTCACGCTCCCCTGATACGACTCGCGGACCTGTCGCTCGAGGTCCGGATGGCTGATCACCGGGCGGCCCAAGCCTTTGGCGATTCCCTCGATGGTCACATCGTCGTGGGTCGGGCCGACGCCTCCGGTCGTAATCACGATGTCGTAGGCCGCGGAGAAGCCCCCAGACTCTGCCGCAATGGCATTCACGTCATCGGGGATGACCGAGATTCGCTTGACCTCGACCCCCAGCGCACGAAGCTCTCGACAGAGATACGGGGAGTTTGCATCCTGGACCTTGCCAGAGAGGATCTCGTTTCCGATGATTATGATACCGGCTGTCGTCGCCATCGTGAACCAGTCCGCGCAAGCGGTCGCCGCCTGAGAGGCCATATCATACTGCCTTCGGGGCGGCGTGGCAATCGGCGTCGTGCAATACTAAGAGCCGTTCATCCCACGGTCGGAGCAGGCTCGGTAATCGTCCACTCGGGATGCGAATGTGCCGGCTGAACCTCATCTGAGGCTTGTCACCGTCTGACAAGGGGGATTTCTGATGGCGCGACTGAGTCGGACCCTTCGCGCCGGCGATCCGGCGCCCGATTTTTGTCTTCGCGCGATAGACGACAAGGAGGTCCGCCTGGAGGAGTTTAGGGCTCGTAGGGCGGTGTTGCTCTTTTTCTTTCGGGGGACCTGGTGACCCAACTGCCGGAAGCAGCTAGGGGTGCTGCAGGATTATCTGCCGATATTTAGAGAGATGGGTGTCGAGGCGTTCGGGATAGTCGCGCAGCGGACCGAGAAGGTCCACACCTTCATGACCGATCGCGCCCTCTCGCTGCCCATTCTCATCGATACGGACCGAGTCGTCATGAAGCTGTACGGCGTCCATCATCGGTGGGGGCTCGACGCCTGGAACGTCGCCAGACCTTCGACTTTTCTCATCGACGTTTATGGCAGGGTCCGGTTCGTCTACGTCGGGGAGCGTCAGAGCGATCGCCCGGACCCGCAGGCGATCATTGCTGAGCTGCGCAAGCTGCGCGACTGATGGCCCAGGGCCCGGCCTCCGTGGTCGCGTAGCCCTACGATCGTGGCAAGAGAGTCGGTCGGGCGTGATGATTCCACTCGCGACTGAAGCGCCGCCGGCTCCCCGCGCAGTGGCTTGACACCGGGCAAAAAGAGGACTACGCTGCTGTCTGCGGAGGCGGTCTCCGCTCTTTTTTTCAAGTCGGGCTGTTGAGTCGTAATCGGCCCAGACGATGCTGGGCGGCTCCGTGTTCAAGGGTGTGGGCCTGGCGAGAAGGAGTGGCGCATGACAGCGGAACACCATGGCGGGGCGTTGGAGGGATGGGCCTTGATCCTCGGGGCGTCGAGCGGCTTCGGCGAGGCGGCCGCCCTGGCCCTCGCCGGAGCCGGCATGCATATCTTCGGCGTCCATCTGGATCGGAAGGCGACGATGCCAAATGTGGAGCGCATCGTGGGAGAGATCGAAGCTGCAGGACGGAAGGCGTTTTTTTTCAACGTCAACGCCTCGGACGCGGAGAAGCGGCGAGAGTTATTGGATTACATGGAAAAGACGCTCGCCGATGAGGGGCAGGCGTCCTCAGTCAGGGTGCTGCTGCATTCGCTGGCCTTCGGCACCCTGAAGCCGTTCGTAGCGCCCGCTACGAAGGACGCGATCAGTCCCGCGCAGATGGACATGACTCTTGATGTCATGGCGCATAGCTTGATCTACTGGGTGCAGGAGCTGGTGGCGCGCAAACTGATGATCCGGGGCGGACGGATATTCGCGATGACCAGTTCTGGTGGGACTCGCGTCTGGGCTGCGTACGGGGCGGTCTCAGCGGCCAAGGCGGCGCTCGAGTCGCACATCCGGCAGCTCGCGATAGAGCTGGCCCCGTTGGGGATCACGGCAAACGCCATTCGCGCCGGCGTGACCGACACCCCGGCGCTGCGGAAGATCCCCGGAAGCGAGAGCATCAAGCAGGCGGCCTTGGAGGGTAATCCGTCCGGCCGCCTGACCACTCCGAAGGATGTGGCCGCTGCGCTCGTCGCGCTGAGCCGGCCGGAAACGTACTGGATGACCGGTAATGTGATCGGCGTCGATGGCGGCGAGGATGTTCTGGCGTTTGCCACCCCCACATCCACTGAACCGGAGTCGCAAGACTCGCCGGGACCGCCCCGGGGGCGATAGATTTGGTGACCACCCTCGCATCTACGAAAGTGAAATCGGTAGGACCTGCGGAGGATCGGTGACGGACGCCATGGGATCCAATCCATTGCGTTTGGAGCGGATGGGGCACCTGTCGCTCCGGGTCAGCGATCTCGCCGCATCGGAGGCGTTCTACGTGGGGATCCTCGGGATGAAGCCGGTCTGGCGCAACGAGGGGGAGATTGCCTTTCTCGAGTGCGGAAACGATGATCTGGCGCTGATCCAGATCTCGAAGGATGACCTCCAGGCCTTTCGCACGCGCGCTAGGGGGTCGCAATCGCTCGACCATTTCGGCTTTCGCGTCCGAACGAGGGACGATGTCGATCGGGTCGCCGAGGAGGCCAGGGCGCGCGGAGTCGTCATCGACGACGGCCCACGGGATCACCGAGACGGGGCCCGATCCTTCTATTTCAGGGACCCTGATGGCAACTACATCCAGGTCCTGTGGGACCCGATCCGCGAGACTGCCAGCCCCTGATTTCTGGTCGCATCTCGCGTAAAGGGAGATCCGTCGCTGGCATGGTGGAGATCGCTCGCACGCTGCATCTGCTGGGGGTGGTGTTCTGGGTCGGTGGCATGGGCGCGAGACTCCTGCTCCTCGGCTCCGTGACAGCCGATACCGCCGAATCGGTGAGAGTGCAGCTTTACGAAGCGCAACGGCGCGTCCATCTTCGGATGGAGGTCCCCGCCTTTCTGCTCGCGCTTCTGGCCGGCCTGTATCTGATGTATGCCGGCGGCGTTACCTTCCGCCAGACCTGGTTCAGCGTCAAGGTGCTGCTCCTCGTAGGCGCGATCTTCGTGGACCTCCTCGCGTCGCGCCGCTTCCGGGCTATCAGGGCGAGCGGCGACGCAGGGGGCGCTGCAGGTCTGACGTCGGCCCTCGTCGCACTGGCCCTCCTGATGGTATTCGCCGCCGTGACCAAGTTCTAAGTAATGGGTGTGGCGGCAACGCGATCGGCCTCTCTTCTCGTGCTTACCCTCATCCTCACGGGAGGTTGTGTGGAGACGCTGGAGAAGCAGTTTATTTTCTTCCCCTACAAGACCATCGAGGAGACGCCGCGTGAGTGGGGACTGGCATACGAGGATGTCTACTTCACGACGGAGGATGGTCTGAAGCTGAACGGCTGGTGGGTCCCGGGGACCGGTTCACCCCTCACACTTCTCTGGTTCCATGGCAACGCGGGCAACATCAGTCATCGCGTGGATATGTTGAAGGACCGCCATGATCGGTTGGGAGTCAACATCTTCATCTTCGATTATCGGGAATACGGGAGGAGTGAGGGGAAGGTGTCGGAGGAGGGCACCTATCGCGATGGGGCTGCAGCGATCAAGTACCTGCGCGGTCGGCCCGGCCTGGATCCCGCCAAGATTGTGTTGTTTGGCGAGTCGCTCGGCAGCGCGGTCGCGGTGGAGATGGCGATCCGATATGACTGCGCCGCCCTGATCATGGAATCCCCGTTCCTCTCGATCGCCGAGATGGCGAAGGTCAGCTTTCCGTTCCTGCCGGTCGGGCCGCTCCTGCGGACG
>Ga0187893_10007269_pt1 | contig 18282 bp, 15 predicted proteins | sample MA1701074metaG_FD_139574 | JGI IMG/M metagenome (GOLD analysis project Ga0187893, IMG submission 139574) | White microbial mat communities from a basaltic lava cave in the Kipuka Kanohina Cave System on the Island of Hawaii, USA - MA170107-4 metaG ... | reverse complement strand
GCGGCCACGCGTTCGCGCAGGCGGGCGGGCTCGACGACCTCCGCCCGCGGACCGTGGCCCAGCACAAAGAAGCGCGCCTGCTCCTCGTCCTCGAAATGGAACCGCCGCGTGACCCAGCCGTCGTCGGAGGCGGCGGCGTCCGCGACGGAGGCGGCGGGTCCCCAACGCTCGAGGGACGCGGCGGCACCCGGATCCAGGCGTAAGGTCGCCTCGTATCGCCTCCAGCCTTTCTGCAGCTCCTCGGTCGAAACCTTCCAGTGGGCCGCCAGGTCGAAGCCGGCGGGACGCTTCACGGGCTCCTCGAGCAGCCGGGCCTCCTGGATCCGCGAGACTCTATAGGTGCGGAACCCCTCGGACGTGCCGGCGACGAGGTACCAGGTCAAACCTTTCGCCACCAGGCCCAGCGGCTCGACGGTCCGCCAGGCCGGCTCGTGGCCGGCGCTCCGATACCGAATCGCGAGCTTGCGGTCACGGGATACGGCCTCTTGCACGATGGGCAGGGCCGACAGGCTCTCGGTGGTTCCACGCCAGCCGCTCGTGTCCACGTGGAGCCGCTGGCGGATCGACGCGGCGCGCTCGCGCAACGAGGCCGGAAGCGCGGCCATCAGCTTGCCGAGGGCGCGCTCGGCGGCGGCGGCCAGCCGCCGGTCGCCGATGACCCGGGGTTGGGCCATGAGCAGCGCGCGCAGCTCGGCCTCGTCGAGGCCCGGCACCTGGGTCCGCCAGTCTTCGTCGAGTTGCCAGCCGCCACGTGCGCCACGCAGGGCGTACACCGGCACTCCCGCCGCGCTGAGCGCCTCCATGTCGCGGTGCACGGTGCGAGCCGACACCTCGAGACGCTCCGACAACACCCGGCCCGTGAGCCGGCCATGGGCTTGCAGCAACAGGAGCGCGGAGAGCAGGCGGTCGGACTTCACGAGGCTCTCGAGAGTGTCGCACCCAAATTATGACACGGCGTGACATATATGGATTGGGTCGCGATGGCGATCACGCAGGACGAGCTGGACTTCGACCCGCCCGGTGGCCCGAAGCCGATGCCGTCCCGCCTCAGCACCACGAGGCCACCGCGGACAGCTCACCGTGTATCTGCGACTGAACGATGCGCCGGTGCCCTCGATCTACGGGCCGTCGGCCGACGACCGGCTCTTCTAGAGTCGAGACGCCGCTTCGGGATCCAGCAGCAGCGTCAAGCCCGGATGCCGCCCGAGGAAGGTGCACGGCCAGTCCGGATCCTCGAAACGTGTGGCCAGCATCTCCACGGGCGTGGCCTTGCTGGGGCCGGTGGCGAGGATCAGGATCGTGCGCGCCCTGCGCAACGTGGCCAGGCCCATCGTGATCGCCAGCAGCGGCCGCTCCGAAGCCGGCACGGCGTTTTCGTCGGCCACCACGTCCGGCAGGGCCACGACGTGGGTCTCGAGGCTGGCGGGCCGCGGCAGGTTGTAGGCCACGTGGCCGTCGACTCCGAGGCCCAGGACACACAGGCCCAGGCCGCCGGCCTGCGCGAGGCGTCGCTCGTACCGCTGGCACTCCCCCACCAGATCCGTGGCCGTCGTGTCCGGGACGTGACACCGCTCCTCCGCGATGCCGATGCGAGACCAGGCGTGTTTTCTCAGGAAGGAGCGGAACGTTCGCGGGTCGTCGGGGGGGAGCACCAGCTCGTCCAGGTTGAAGCTGGTGGCGTGTCCCAGCTGCAGCTCCCCGCGCGCATGGCGGGCGGCCAACTGGTCGAACATCGGGAGCGGCGTGCGGCCCGTGGGGAGAGCCAGCACCAGGTTCGGGTGCGCCGCGGCCTCGCGCGCGATCAGGTCGGCGCCCGCTTCCGCCACGGCCTGCGCGTCCTCGAGCATCCGGGTGTTCACGAAAGGGCGCTCCGTCACACGAGCAACGTCTCCACGCGGTGGGCGTGGACCATCCCCGCGCGTGGCGACCAGACGAAGGTCGTGAAACGGCCGTCCTGGGACGCCACCAGGGCCACGGCATCGGGCTGGTCCTGCGCGAACTGCGCCGCCGAGATGTGGCGGGTGCCGCCCAGCTGCAGGGGTGGCAACACGGTCGCCGCACCACCCTCGACCGGCTCGCTCAGGACGACCTGCTCCACGCGCATGCGGCCCTCCCGCCGCCCGATCTTGACGCCGAAAGCCAGCAGCTCGTAGCGGTCCGTGATCAGCGTCGCGCCGTCCACCGCGGTCAGCCCCGCGACCGCGTCCACCACGCGGCCGAGCACCCCGAAACCCCGCGCCTCCGGGCCCGCCTCGAGGAGCAGGTCGGCCAGCTCCGTGAAGGGGGGCGCAACCGCGTACGTGATGGGCCGCACGATCGACTCGCGCCAGGTCTCCGTGCCCGCCGGCACCATGAGCAGCGTCCCGCCGCGCCGGTGGGCGCGCATCGAGACCGCCAGTCGCAGCAACACGTCCGCGGCGTCGTCCGCGGACCCGGAGGCCTCGGGCGCAATCAGCGATTTGAGAAGGGCGGGGTGCTCCGACACGTTCAGGGCCTGCGGGCTCAGGATCTTGACCTGCTCGCCCTCGAACACCGCGACGTTCTGGAACTTCGCCGAGTCCTCGTGCACGCGGTGCTTGACGACCAGCACGCCCGGCCCTCGCACCTCGACCACGAAGCAGAAGCTGGGAATGGAGCGCGTCGTGCCCCAGACGCGGAGCTCCCCGCCATCGCGCCAGACTCCCAGGTGGATCCCGGGCCGCTCGACGGCCGGCGCGAGTCGGGCGAGGGCGCGCGAGCCCAGCGGCAGCGGCGCCGCCAGGCGGAGCGGGCGGACCGCCCTCTCGGGCGGCAGGAACGCCAGCGAGATCTCGGGAGCGTAACCCTCCTCGCGTTGCAGGCTCGCCCAGAAGGCGGTGTCGATCAGTGCCTCGATCGCTTCCGCATCGGGCAAGGGCGGTCCGACCGGCCCGCCGCTTTTCCCGCCAGCGGCGTGTCGCGCGAAGTGCTGCTGCAGCCGGGCGGCGAAGGTTCGTGCGGCTGGGTAGAGGGGCTCGGGCATCGGCCCGCCAGTATGCCTCGACTTGCCTCAGCCGGCTGCCCGTCCCATGGGTGACGCTCGAAGGACCCACACTTTTCGCCGGCGATCGGGCCGCGGGGCACCGGTATGCTTGTCGCGTGGACGCGCATTCCGCACGGGAGGCCTCGCGCCGAGTGGCACGGAGGGTCTCCTCTTGCATGGCGACGGCCGGCGCGACGCTCGTGCTCGGCACAACGCTACTCGCCGGGAGCGACTCCGGGGCCGCTGGCCTCGTATTCGTGATGAGCTTCGGCCTGTGGGCGTTGCTGCCATACGTGTTGTTGCTGATCGCGGGCCGCTTCGTCTCGAACCTTTGGGTGGTCGGCGGCGCCGGCGTCCTCGCCCTGGCCGCGGAATGCGGGATCCGTGCCGCGGTGTTCCTGTTCCCACGCGGCTCGACGGCGGCGCTGGCCCTGATCGTCTCCCCGGCCTGGATCGCGGCCATCGCGCTGCCCGCCGGCGCGGGGGCGGGCTACGTCCTGGGGCGCGTCTGGCGCACGAGGCGCCCGATCGCCCGCGGGATGGCGGCGGCCTTGGGCGTCGCCACCCTCGCCCTCGTGGTCCTGGGACTGGCACGGCCCGACTTGTTTCCCACGGCCGTCCTGAAGCGCCGGCAGATCCTGGAGCGCCTGGGTCTGCCCCGCGTCGTGCGGGGCGCGGAGGGCTTCGAGACGCTGCTCCTCTCCGAACGCGCCGCATGGCACGTCAGCGCGGAGCTCGACGGCCGGCCCGGCGACGAGATCGCGATCGTCGACCACGAAGGCGCCGAGATCCTCGGCTCGCTGGCCTTCGAGCGCCAGGCCCGCGTGGCGCTGGGCGGCCAGGGGCGCTTGTGGAACTGGTTCTCGACTCTGGCTCGGGTCGACGGCAGCCTGGTGGTGGTCCAGACCGGCGGCGGCTACTCGGAAACGGAGCTGCGGCAGCTGGACGGCGGACGGCTCTGGTCGTATCGACCCAACCCCGAGTTGGCTCCCTCCGCCCTGCGCCCAGCGGATCTCGACGCTGACGGCAGCGTCGAGTTCTACGCCTCCTGGGATCGGGCTCTGGTGCGCCTGGATACCAAGGGCCGGGAGGTCTGGAGCCGGCCGACGCGAGTGGCGTCCCTCGTGGCGCTCGCCCCGCGGACGCCTGACTCCCCCGCCTGGGTGGTCGCGCACGAGTACGGGCGCCGCCTCGGGGTCTGGGACGAGGCGGGCCGGCCGCTGGCCGAGATCCCCGTCACGCAGCGCGAGTTGCCCCTTGGCATCGGGGACTTCCCGCGGGAGCGCGGCCTGCTCCTGGGCGGGCCGGCGCTGCGCGTGGTTGGTCTGGACGGCAGGCCGAAGTTCGAACGGGCGATCGAGGAGGACCTCACGCTGGTCCAGGCCCTGTCGTTGCGCGCGAGGGGCGTGGAGGCACCGCTGCTGGCGGCGCTGGCCACGGCCCCGCGAGATGTCGGGCGCGCGCGGCTGTTCATCATCGATGCCGCCGGGGAGGTCCGCTACGACGAGATCCTGGCCGCAGCGCCGCGCCTCCTGAAGGCGGCGCGGCAGGACGGGACGGAGTGCCTCCTGCTGTCCGGGAACGGCCTGCGCGTGCTCAGGCCGAGGGCGGCTTCGGCTCGACGCTGAGAGTCGCTACAGGTCGGTGGCGGCCACGGGACGCCCGAAGTAGTGGCCCTGGGCGTGGGAGAAGCCGATGTTGGCGCACAACTCGGCCTGGGCCTCGTTCTCGATCCCTTCGGCGACGGTGTGCACCAGCAGCTCGTTGGCCGCGCGCACCAGGGACGCCAGCAGCTGACGGCGAGAGGCCGGGGCGTTCTCGATGTCGAACACCAGGCTGCGGTCGAACTTCAAGACGTGGGGCGGCACGTCTCCCAGCTCCCGGAGCCGGGACTGCCCGATGCCAAAGTCGTCGAAGGCGAGGCGCATGCCGACTCGGCCCAGCTCGTGTCGAAGCTGCGCGACGTAAAGCGGGTCGGTGATGGCGCTCTCGTGGATTTCGAGGATCAACCGCTGTGTCGGCACCAGCTCCGTGAGCTCGAGGAGCGACTCGATGAAGCCGTCCGCCTCCAGCTCCTGCGGGTGCGTGTTGAGGAACAGGATCGGGAACTCGGCCCGTGTCCGCATCACCTCGACGGCCTTGCGGCGGAACAGCCGCGACAACTCGGAGACGACCCCGATGCTCTCCGCGATCGCGAACAACCTCAGCGGGTCCTCGGGCAGATCGGGATGGCGGCCACGACCCAGGGCTTCCAGGCCCACGAGGGTCCTGCCGGGGAGCGCCACGATCGGCTGGAAAAACGGCTCCACGCGCTCCTGTTCGAGCATCTCGACGAGCTCGCGGCCTCCCGGGGGCTCCTTGCCCGTGGGACTGCCGTCGCCCAGCTGGGCCGTGTCGTCGGGAGCGCTCTGCACCGCCGGCTCGGGGTCCTGGCAGCGCACGACGCGCAGCTCGAAGTCGGCGAACCGCAGCAGGTCTCCCTCGCGCAGGGGCGCATCCTTGATGCGCACCTGGTTGCTGAAGGTGCCGTTGGTGCTCTGCAGGTCGCGTACCCGGAGGCCATCGGGGGCCTGGTAGATCTCCGCGTGTTCCTTGGAGAGGGATTCGTAGGGCAGGCTCAACTCGAGCCCGGCCCTCCGCCCGATGCGGAAGGGCAGGGTCCGGATCTTCAGGCGCGAGAGACGAAGCGCCCCGCCGGCCGGGCTCTCGAGCGCCCACGTAGGCCGGCGGCGGTGGCTGATCGAGGTTGCGTTGTCCATTCGGCTTTGCGATGGAGTTCTCTATCATAGAGCAGCTCGCCTTGCACGTCACGTGTGGAGCCAAAGCGGGCCCGGATCGCCCGCCCGCGATGGACTTCGGCGGCGGGCGCGCAGTAGATTCGGCCTCTCACGACATTGGAGGAGGCTATGCGCCGCTGCGCTCTCGTGATCCTCGGCTGTCTCGGCGGCGTCCTGGCGCAGGCGGGAGCGGCCGAGCCGCTGCTGCGCGTGACGGCGCGCCTCGCCAACGTCCGTAGCGAGCCGTCTCTCCAGTCGAGGGTGTTGCTCCAGCTCAAGTCGGGCGACACGCTGCCAGCGCTGGAGCAGCGCGGCGAGTGGTGGCGAGTGCGTTTGCCGGCCGGCGGCGAGGGATTCCTGCACGGGAGCGTGGTCGAGGCCACGGCTCCGACACCCGCGGACGACCCAGAGTCCCCCGAGCCGACGCCCCAGGCCGCCCCGTCGCCTGCGGGCGCGGGCCTATCGGTGGCCCACCAGCCAATCGACTGCATCGTGGCCGGGCGTTTCATCAGGGTCGAGGCCCGCTTCGAGCCCTCGGAACGCGTGGCGCGGGCGCGCACCTATTTCCGGGCGGCGGGCACGCCGGCCTGGTACTACGTGGAGATGCAGGCGGAGTCGGGAGCCTTCGTCTCGGTGTTGCCCCAGGCCAAGCTGGAGACGGAGCGCGTCGAGTACTACCTCCAGGCCCTGGACACATCCTTCTCGGAGAGCCGCACGCCGGAACACGCGCCGAGGGTGGTGGGCGGACGAGGCGAGTGCTCGGACGAACTCGTCGTGGCGATGTTGCCCGCCGCCAAGCTGCTGGTCAGCGGGCCGGCCGGCGCGCCCCTGGTGCCCGCCGGCTTCGGCCCTGCGGGCATCGCAGGCGCGGGCGCGGGAGGCACGGCCGCGAGCAGCGCCGTGTCGAAGAGCGGGATGTCGGGGAAGACCCTGGCGGTCATCGGCGGCGGAGCCGCAGCCATCGGGGTCGTCGCCCTGGCAGCCGGCGGGGGGAGCAGCCCGGGCCCCAGCGCGCCGCCGCCGCAACCGTCGTTCGGCAATGCCCGCTTCAGCCCCGCGTCTGTGACCTGCAGCTCCACCACCGCGCGCGGCGGCTTCTTCGTGGCCAACCTGCTGGTGGACGGCACCAACCCGACGGCCAGCCTGCTCAGCATCACCTCCGCCTCCGACGTCTTGACCTTCGTCGCGGTCACGCCGGACGCCGGCAACGCCGTGGGGCAGTCGATCAGCCAGATGGGCCTGCGCTACACGCCGGACACCGTGGGCGCGGGGGCGTCGGCGACGATCCAGTTCCAGCTGCCCCTCGGCTTCCAGAACGCAAGCCGCTGCCGCTCCTTCTCCGGAACCAGCCAGCTCGCCGCGGAGTTGACCATCGTTTCCTCGGCCGGCAGCTTCACGGTCCGGCCCGCTGCTCCTCTGAACCTGGTCTACCCTTGAGCCGTCAGGGCGTCGACGGCGGCGGGACGCGCCCGCGGGTCGCCTGCTCGAAGGCGTAAGCCAGTCCGAGCAGCCGGGGCTCCGCGCAGGCCCGGCCGGTGAAGCTGACGCCGTACGGAGCGGGCCTCGCGTCGAAGCCGTCGGGAAACGGCGGGTCGGGGGCGTTGGGCACCATCCCGTAGGGCACCATCACCGTCGGGTAGCCGGGTTTCGCCGCGATCGAGGCTCCGGCGGGCCCCGGGAACAGCAGGGCGTCCAGCCGGTGCGCGTCCAGGGCGGCGTCGATGCCATGGGTGCCGGCGAGCGCGATGTCTCGCGCGCGATCGACCTCGTACCGCTTGCGGTCCGGCTCCAGATCCATCTCGTCCGAGATGTCGAGTTGCGACTGCCCGTACTTGATCGCCCCGGCCTTCTGGCGCGTCAGGTTGAAGATCCGCAGCTCGGTGAGGGTGTGCACCGGCGCCGAGGGCCCCAAGCTGGCGAGCCAGCGATTGAAATCGCGCTTCATCCCGTACTTGAAGACGACCGAGCAGTCCGCGTCCCTGCCTTTGGCGCCGTCCACCCCCGAGCAGGTGCCCCAGAGCAGGAGGTTGCGCCCCGGATCGGGGTCGAGAACACTCGGGATGTCGGCCGGGTCCACGACCTCCGCTCCCTCCCGCCTCAGGACCTCGATGGCGTCCGCCATCAGCCGCGCCTGGTCGGCGTTCAACCCGCCCCGAGCCTCCTTCGCCCCCGGCGGAGTGGCCTTGTCGAAGTAGAACGCCCGCGGGATGCCGATGCGAGCGCCCTTCAACGCGTCCCGCCTGAGGAAACGCGTGTAGTCGCGTCCGGGCGGCGGCGCGCACGCGCTGGTGGCCGGATCGTTTGGATCGGGAGCGACGCCCTCCAGGGCTCCCAGCAGGATCGCGGCGTCGGTGAGCGTCCGCGCCATCGGTCCCGGCGTGTCCTGGTCGGCCGTGATCGGGATCACGCCGTGGCGGCTGATCCGTCCAACGGTCGGCTTCACCGCCGCCAGCATGTTCTGGTTGGCCGGGCTCAGGATCGAGCCCGAGGTCTCGGTGCCCACGCTCGCGGCCCAGAAGCTGGCCCCGGTGCCGATCCCGGAGCTGGATCCTCCGGTCGCGAGGGCCGGGCGTCCGTCGCGGGTGGCCTCGCGGGGATCGCGCCGGGGGTCGTAGGGGTTGAAGGCGTATCCGGCGAGGGCGTTGTAGCTCGTCGGCATCGGAGACGGAGGCCCGGCGACCCAGTTGGCCAGCTCGGTCATCCCGGTCTTCGCGATCACGATCGCACCCGCCTCGCGCAGGTTCGTCGTGAGGGTCGCCTCGTAGGGCGGCACGAACCCATCGAAGGCCAAGGCCCCGCCGGTCGTGGGCAGGTCCATGGTGTGGATGTTGTCCTTGAGGGCGATCGGGATCCCGTGAAGCGGACCGCGGACCCGACCCAGGGCGCGCTCGCGGTCGCGCGCCTCCGCCTCGGCAAGGGCGGCGCTGTTGACGCTGATCGCGGCGTTCAGCCGGTCTTCGTAAACGGCGATGCGCGTGAGGTACCGCACGACCAGCTCGCGGGACGTCAGCCTGCCGTCCTGCAGCGCCTCCCGCATCTCCGGGATCGTGGCTTCGACCACGCTGAACGGCCGCGGGTCACGAGCGGGCGCGGCGACAGCCGCCGCGACCAACCCGAACGGCAGTATCGCAAGGCTCCCTTGCATGGCCTCCCCAGTCCCGACGCCGTCGCGGCGCCCCCGCGACTGTATGCCCTTCGCATCGAGCGTCAAACCGGAGCCGTGGGTTGACGCGGGCCGCTTACAGGGATCGGATCAGTGGCTCGATCCGGATCTCGGTCCTGAGGGAGTTGGCCACGAAGCAACGCTGGTGGGCCTCGTGGACGAGCTCCACCGCGCGCGCCACCGCCGTGGCCTCGCCCACCACGATCGTGGGTCGCAGCACCATCTGCGTGAAGCGGTAGCGACCGCCGGACGCCTCGAGTCGGCCCTCCGCCTCGCTCTGCCAGGAGACGAGCGGGAGCCCTCGTTTCTCGGCGAGAGCCACGAAGGTCATCATCGTGCACGCTTCGAGGGAGGCCACCAGCAGGTCCTCGGGGGTCCACACTCCCGATTCACCCTGGAACTCGGGTGGGCTCGCGACGCGCAGGTCGGGCTTTTCGGCGGACATCAGGGTGCCCACCCGCTTTCCCGTCCATCGGACGCCGGTGCGATAGACGAATGTCTTCGGCCTGGTCCGCGGCCCAGGGGAAGCGGCGGTCGGAGCCATGGATCACCTCCGGTCAGGGAGACAGCAAGTTCCGTTCCCGGGGGCGGGTCGCGGGGCAGGCCAGCCTCGACCGGATCTCAGCACGAGGCGGCCAAACCCCTTAAAATCACCGGGCATATGCCCCAGGCCGCGAAGTTCAAGCTCGGGCTCGTCCAGATGGCGATGTCGGCGGATGCCGGCGAGAACCTGAGCAAGGCCGTGCGCAGGATCGGCGAGGCGGCGGCCCAGGGTGCGCAGGTCGTGTGCCTGCCCGAGTTGTACCGTTCGCCCTATTTCTGCCAACGGGAGGAGCACGCCTTCTTCGACCTCGCCGAGAGCGTGCCGGGACCGAGCACCGAGACCCTGGGTCGAGCCGCCAGGCAACACGGCGTGGTGCTGGTCGTCCCGATCTTCGAGAAACGCGCGGCCGGGCTCTACCACAACAGCGCGGTGGTCCTCGAAGCGGACGGAACGATCGCGGGCATCTACCGGAAGATGCACATTCCCGACGACCCGAGTTTCTACGAGAAGTTCTACTTCACCCCCGGCGACACCGGCTTTCGAACCTTCGACACGCGTCACGGGCGCATCGGGACCCTGATCTGCTGGGACCAGTGGTATCCCGAGGGCGCGCGGCTGACGGCCCTGCAGGGGGCGTCGGTGCTGCTCTACCCCACCGCCATCGGCTGGCATCCCCATGAGAAGGCCCAGTACGGGACCGCCCAACGTTCGGCCTGGCAGACGATCCAGCGCTCACACGCCATCGCCAACGGCGTATACGTGGCGGCCGTGAATCGCGTCGGCCACGAGCGCCTGACGCCCGCGGATCCCGGCCTGGAGTTCTGGGGCACGTCCTTCCTCTCGGACCCCTTCGGTGTCGTCCTCGCCGAAGCCTCCACGGATCGGGAGGAGATCCTGCTGGGCGAGGTGGACCTGGCCCGCCAGGAGGAGGTCCGTCGCAACTGGCCCTTCCTGCGCGACCGTCGCATCGACGCCTACGCCGGCATCGAACGCAGGTTCCTGGATTGAGCGAGGCCCCGCGGTACCGGATGCCCGCCGAGTGGGAGCCCCACGAGGCGACCTGGATCACCTGGCCCCACAAGCTCTCGGACTGGCCGGGCAAGTTCTCGCCGATCCCCTGGGTGTACGCGGAGGTGGTGGCCAAGCTGGCGCCAGGCGAGATCGTGCGTGTCCTGGTCGCAACCCGGCAACGCGAGAACGAGGCCAAGAAGGTCCTGCAGCGAGCCGGCGTCGAGTTGCGTCGCGTCGAGTTCTTCCGCTTCCCGACCGACCGCGGCTGGAACCGCGACATGGGGCCCATCTTCGTGCGCGACGAGGCCCGCCGCGGCGCCCTCAAGATCGCGCGCTTCCGCTTCAACGGCTGGGCCAAGTACCGGGACTGGAAGAAGGACGACCGCCTTCCGGACCGGGTGGCCGCCGCCATGAAGCTGGAGACGCGACAGGTCCTCCACGCGGGCCGCGCGGTGGTCCTCGAGGGCGGCGCCGTCGACGTCAACGGCCGGGGCACGCTGCTCGCCACCGAGGAGTGCCTGGTCCACCCCGTCGTGCAGCGCCGCAACCCGGGCTTCACAAAACGCGACTACGAGGCCGTGTTCCGCGACGCCCTGGGCGCCAGCAACGTGCTCTGGCTCGGACGCGGCATCGCGGGCGACGACACCCACGGCCACGTGGACGACCTGTGCCGCTTCGTCGGCCCGCGGGTGGCGGTGTTGTGCCGGGAGAAAAACGCGAGGGACGTCAACTACAGGCCACTGGAGGAGAACTACGAACGCCTGCGCAGCATGCGGCTGGAGGACGGCACCCGGGTCGAGGTGGTGGACCTGCCCATGCCCGCGCCGCTGTCCTTCGAAGGCCGGCGCCTGCCGGCGAGTTACGCGAACTTCTACATCGGCAACACGGCTGTGATCGTGCCGACCTTCAACGACCCCGCCGACCGCCAGGCACTGGGGACCCTTGCCGAGGTGTTCCCCGGCCGTGTCGTGGTGGGCATCCACGCCGTGGACCTGGTCTGGGGCCTGGGCACGCTCCACTGCCTCACCCAGCAACAGCCGGTCCAGCGGCTGTAAACTCTAGGCTCCATGACCCCCCTCTCCCCGCAGTCCGCCTCCGGCGCGCGCGTGCTCGTGGTGGACGACAACACGGCGCTGCTCGAGATGCTGGTCGAGTTGTTGAGTGCCAAGGGCTACGAGGTGCTCTCGGCGTCGAGCGCTTCCGCCGCGCTGCTCAAGCTGCAGGAGGGCGACTACGACCTGGTGCTCACGGACATTCAGATGCCCGACGCTACGGGCGTCGACGTGCTGCGGGCCGTGCGCCAGAGGGACCTCGACACGCCGGTGATCCTGATGACCGGCAACCCCACCGTAGAGAGCGCCGTGCAGGCGCTGGAGCTGGGAGCGCTGCGTTACCTCGTCAAGCCCTTCCGGGAGCCCGAGATCCTGGCCGTCGTGCAGCAGGCCCTCGGCTGGGCGCGACTCGCGCGCCTCAGGCGCGAAGCCCTGGCGGTGGTTGGAACCGATCATCTCGTGGCCGACCGCGCCGGCCTCGAGCGCGTGTACCAGCGTGCCATGGCAGGGCTGTGGATGGCCTATCAGCCCGTCGTGTTGGCACGGGATGGCACGCTCTTCGGACACGAGGCCTTGCTGCGGACGAGCGCGCCCGACGTCGGTGGGCCCGTCGTGATCCTCGAGGCGGCCGAACGCCTGGGCCGGATCAAGGAGCTGGGCCAGAAGGTTCGAGCGACGGTGGCTCGCGACGTCGAGGGCGCCGCGCCGGGCGTGTGGCTCGTCAACCTCCACCCCCAAGAGCTGATGGACCCCGACCTCGGCTCGAGCCGGGATCCGTTGTCCGGCCGCGCCCGCGACGTCTGCCTGGAGATCACCGAACGCGCCTCCCTGGAGAACGTGTCCGGCTTGCGCGAGATCACGGCGGGCCTGCGGCGCCAGGGTTTCCGGATCGCGGTCGACGACCTCGGGGCGGGTTACGCCGCGTTGTCCACCTTCGCCACCCTCGAGCCCGACCTCGTGAAGCTCGACATCTCGCTCGTGCGGGCCGTCGAGGCCTCCGCGACCCGTCGCAAGCTCATCGGCTCGATGGCGACCTTGTGCCACGACCTCGGCATCCTGGTGCTGGCGGAGGGGATCGAGACGGAGCCCGAGCGCGAGACCGTGGTGGAGCTGGGCTGCGACCTGCTCCAGGGTTACCTGATCGGCCGCCCGGGCCCTCTGCGCCCGTAGCGCGCTGAGCTCCCGGGCGGGCCCGCGGGCGGTTATCTCTTGACTTTCGGTTTTTCTTCGCCTATGGTTCCAGCCTCGGAAAACTAGGAGGCTCCCATGTCCAACCTCGAGTTCTGCATCGCTCGGCGCAAGGCCGAGTTGCCGGCCTTCCTGAAGGTCCTGAAGGCGCTGCCTGCGGGCGGCCTGGATTACCGCCCCCACCCCAAGGCACGGACCGCGGCCGATCTGGCCTGGCTCCTGGCGGCCGAGGAGGCCTCGCTCGTGAGCCTGCTCGATTCCGGGAGGATCGACTGGCAGGAGCAAAAACCGCCGGCCAGCGTCGATGCCATCGTGTCGGCTTTCGAACGGAGCGCCAACGCGGTGAACGAACGCCTCGAGAAACTCGGGGAGCAGGCCTGGTCCAAGCCGGGCCAGTTCGTGGTGGGCGGCCAGGTGGCTTGGGAGGACACGGTCGGCAACCTCGTCTGGGGCTTTCTGTTCGACCAGATCCACCACCGCGGGCAGCTCAGCACCTACTTGCGACCCATGGGTGGGAAGGTTCCGGCGATCTACGGGCCCTCCGCCGACGATACGGGCCAGTAGCGCGGGTCCGGGACGGGGCACAGCTCCGGCTGCTTGGGCCCTCGTCCATCACCCGACGAGCGGCCGCGCACGCGGCGCCAGAGCCAAGGCAGGAAGTGGCTCCGCCACCAGCGCAGCTCCGAGACGAGCCGCTCGTGGGCTGGCGAGGACGGCGCCTCGGGCAGAGGCCGCGCCCAGGAGCCGTCGGCTCCGGGCAACTCCAGCGCCTGGGCCAGCGCCTGGGCGATCAGGGCATGGCCCACTGGGTTCGCGTGGAACCGGTCCTGGCTCCACAGCCTCGGGTCCGCGGCGACGGGCGACGCGCTGAAGTCGATGCAGATGGCTCCGGTGCGGACGCAGACGCCATGCAACGCCTGGCTCCAGGCGTGCACGCGGGGGGCGAGCCGCCGCGCGATGGGCAAGACGCGGGAGATGTCGGGAAGGGAAAAGGTCAACACCGTCGCCCCGGCCGCGACCAGCGCGCCCAGCATCGCCTCGACCTCGCCGGCCACGGCGGCGACGTCGAAACGCGGCCGCACCAGGTCGTTCATCCCAGCGACCGCCGTGACCAGGTCGGGGCGCATCGAGAGCGCCCGCTCGAGCTGCTGTTCGCGGATCTGCCGCGCCCCACGGCCGCGAACCGCCAGGTTGGCGTAGAGCAGGCTCCCCTGCTCGGCCGCCAGACGCTCCGCCAGCCGGTTCGCCCAACCGCGGTAGCCGCCAGCGGCAGCCGGATCGTCCAGGCCCTCGGTGCTGCTGTCGCCGATGGCGACGTAACGCTCGAAACGACGCGCCACGCCTAACGCGCCCAGCCGAGCGCCGGGTCGAGGTGGACGATCTCCCCGCCGACCAGCGTGGCCAGCACACGGACGTCCTTGAGTTCCGCCGCGGGAACGGTCATCGGGTCGCGGTCGAGCACGATCAGGTCGGCCAGACGGCCCGCGGTCAGCATGCCCTTCTCCTTCTCCTCGAAGCCTGCGTACGCCCCGCCCGCGGTGTACCACTTGAGGGCCGTTCGAACGTCCACGCGTTCCTCGGGCGCCAGCACCTCGCCGGTCCGGTACTCCCGGCGCTCCACCGCCGACCACACGCCCCACCAGGGGTTCAGCGGCGTGACGCTTACGTCGCTGCCGGCCGAGACGACGATTCCAGACGCTTCGTAGCTGCGCCCACGGTACGACATCGCCACGCGCTCGGGACCATAGTTCCGGAACCAGTCGCCGATCCAGTAGCTGAAGGGCGGGTTGTGGTCCACGAGCACGCCCATCCTCTTGATGCGGTCGAGCAACGCGGGGGTGGTGACGCCACAGTGGACGATGCGGCTGCGGTGATCGCCACGCGCCGCGCCGAGCGCGGCGTCCAGGGCGTCCAGGACCTGTCCGATGGCCCGATCCCCGATGGCGTGTGCGCTGATCTGCCAGCCCATCTCCCGCACCGCCTTCATCGCCGCGATCAACTTCGGCGTCTCCCACCCCAGCAGGCCCAGGTTGCTCGGGTCGTCCAGCGTGCCCGGGGGCGTGACCGCGATCGTCTTCGCGGCCATGCCGCCGTCGCACATGAACTTCACCGCGCCCCAGGTCACGCGGCCCGTGCGGTCGCCGGTTTTTGCGCCCAGCGCGCGCAGCTCCGCCAGGGCGGCGTCGGTCCCCTGGTTGGGTATGAAGGGGATCGCGAGGACACGCACCTTGAGGCGGCCCAGCGCGTCGGCCTGCTGGTACGTCCTGGCGTCCGCGAGAGGCAGGATCGAGTTGTGGATGGTCGTCAGGCCGGCGGCGGCAGCCTCGCGCCCCGCCCGCTCGGCCACGTCGACCCGCCGCTCGGGCTCGAGGGGCTTGCGCTCGAGCGCCACCAGCCCCATGGCCGTGTCCTTGAGCACGCCCGTGGGCTCGCCATCGGACCCGCGTTCGATCGCTCCTCCGGGAGGCTCGGGGCTCTGGCGGGTGATGCCGGAGGCCCGGAGCGCCGCGCTGTTCACGGTGGCGGCGTGGCCCGAGACGTGTTCCAGGTACACCGGATGCTCGGGGGAGACAGGATCGAGGTCGTCCCTGCGGATATAACGCCGCTCGGGCCATTTCGACTCCGCCCAGCCGTCGCCCACGATCCATTCCCCCTTGGGCGTGACGGCGACGCGCCCGCGCACCGCGGCGACGGCCTGGGCGAGCGAGCGCACCTCGGGGATCCCGACGTCGAGGTTCCCGGCGACCCGGCTCTGCATGGCGTCGAAGAGGTGCGTGTGTGTGTCGATGAGGCCCGGCAGAACGGCGCGTCCACCCAGATCGAACACCCGGAACCCCGGAGCCGCCAGGGATCGCAGCGCGTCCTCCTCCCCCACCCCGAGGATCCGCTCGTCACGGACGAGCACGGCGGTCGCCGCCGGCCTGGCGGCGTCCAGGGTGTGGATACGGCCGTTGACGAGCAACACGTCCGCCGCGGCGAGAAGCAACACGATCATCGGGGCGCCCCCAGGGAGTCGAGAGCATACCCGTTCTCGGATGCGCTCAGAACATCGCGATCAGTGTCACCGTGAGGGCCGCAACGGCGCCGAAGGCCGGCCCGATGCGGCGGAACAACGTCCTTCCACCGACGGCGAGCACCACGCCCCCCTTGACCAGGAGGTTCGTCATCGTGGCCAGCAGCCACGCGCCCCCGGCCGCTTCCACCGGCACGATCTGCTGGGCGCGCATGCGCGCCACCGCCACCGCGACCGAGTCGACGTCGAGCAGCCCGCCGACGGCGCCCGTCGCCCACAGACCCTGGGTGCCGAGCCTGTCCTCCGCGACCCGGGCCATCAGCAGGATCCCGGCGAACAACGCGGCCAGGGTGAACGCGCGGCCCAGCTCCACCGGGTTCTGAATCTGGACCGCGGACGTTTCCTCGTCCGGGGCGCTCCGGAAGTAGAGGCCCGCGAAGGCGAGGCTCACGACGAAGAGGGCGAGGAGCCGCGGCAGCAGGAACCACGCGAGGGGTGGGTCGAAGACGACGATCAGGAACAGGCCCCGGGCGTACAGAATGCTCGAGGCCAGCAGGATTCCCACCGTGAGTGAGCGTGTCAGCGCGGGCGTCTCGCGGGCGCGCGAGGCGAAGCTGAGCGTGACCGCGGTCGAGCTGACGAGGCCGCCGAGCAGCCCGGCCAACGCCCAACCCGCGCGGCTGCCGAGCAGACGTACCAGCAGGTAGCCGAGCAGGCTGACCGCGCACAGGATCACCACCACCCAGCCCACGGTGCGCGGCACCACCGCCTGCCAGGGATCCACCGCGGTGGTGGGCAGCAGCGGCAGCAGCACCACCGCCACCACCGCGAACTTCAGGATCGAGAGGATCTCGACCTCGCTCACGCTTCCGGCAATCCGGTGCAGCGGGGTCTTGAGGGTCAACAGCAGCGCCACCACCACGCCCCCCGCCGCCGCCACGACCGGATGAGTGAAGACCACGGCTCCCAGCAGCGGCGACAGGATCGCGAGCGCCTCGGTGGTCGCGCCCGCCTGCGTTTCCGCGGTGCGCACGTACGAGGCGACGGCGAGGGCCGCCACCCCGAGCACCGCCGCGGGCACCGCCCACGACACTCCCGAGAGCGCCGCCAGGTAGCCGGCCAGCGTCAACATCGGGAAGGTGCGGATGCCGGCGAAGAGCTCCTGGTCGTCGCGGTGCGAGCGCTGGCGTTCGAGGCCCAGCAGCAGTCCGATCAGAAGAGCGGTGAGCGCCCCCTGGAGCGCGGGGTCCACGGGGCAACGATACATCGCCGGGCGCTTCTGCTGGTACGATCCCGCCCATGGAGAACTCGCTCTCCCTCCAGGGCCGGGTGGCCGTGGTGACGGGCGCCGGGCGCGGCATCGGCGCGTCGACCGCCAAGCTGTTCGCCGCCGCCGGCGCCCAGGTCGCGCTCCTCGACAGCGACGGCGCCTCGGCGACACGCGTGGCCGAGGAGATCGCGGCGGCGGGCGGCGAGGCCTGGCACTTCGAGACCGACGTGACCGACTCCTTCGCGGTCGAACGCGTGTTCGACGGTCTGGTGGACGAGACGCGTCACCTCGACGTCCTGATCAACAACGCGGGCATCGTGCGCGATGCGCGACTGGAGGACGTGACCGACACCGACTTCGCCCTCACCTTGGAGGTGAACCTGAAGGGCGCCCTGGTCTGCGCCCGCGCGGCGATCCCCCACATGCTGCAGCGCGGCTCGGGCCGCATCATCTCGGCCGCCTCGGTGGTGGCCCGGATGGGCAACCTGGGCCAGACGGCCTACGCCGCCAGCAAGGGCGGCATCATCGGGATGACGCGCGCCTGGGCCCGGGAGTTGGGCCCGAAGGGCATCACGGCCAACGCGGTGGCGCCGGGTTTCATCGAGACCGAGATGGTGCGCTCGGTTCCCGCGAAGGTGATCGACCGCTTCCGCACCCGGATCCCCGCCGGCCGCCTCGGCTTGCCCGAGGAGGTCGCCAGCCTCTACCTGTTCCTGGCCTCGGACCTGGCGTCCTTCATCAACGGCGCGGTCGTGGGCGTGGACGGCGGACTGCTGCTGGCGTGTTGAACGGCTACTGCGCTCCCGGCTCGATCTTCACCAGCTCCGGGTTGGCGCTGCCGGGGAGGAAGGCCTCGACCGGCGCGCCGCAGACGCACTTGAACTCGAGGCAGGTCACGCGCGGGATTCTACGGGCTTCGGCGCGCCCCGCGCAGCGCCGCGCGTCCTTGCGCTGGCTCGCGGCGTTGGTGTAACCTCGCCGTTCGCCTATTGGCCCGCTAGCTCAATTGGTAGAGCAAGAGACTCTTAATCTCTGGGTTCATGGTTCGAGTCCATGGCGGGTCACCAACCCCAGCAACAACTCAACCTGGATCGGCGAGCGGGGCGATCTGAAGGATCATTCGAAGCCCTGAGCGCGACTGGGCGATTCAGGCTCCACGTTCGCCCGCACGACACCGCAGTACAGATAAACGCAATGCAGGGCGACTTTCTGCGCGGCTACGCCGCCTGGCTGCGCGACAACGGGCGCGTAATGCCTAATGGC
>Ga0187893_10007268_pt1 | contig 18283 bp, 14 predicted proteins | sample MA1701074metaG_FD_139574 | JGI IMG/M metagenome (GOLD analysis project Ga0187893, IMG submission 139574) | White microbial mat communities from a basaltic lava cave in the Kipuka Kanohina Cave System on the Island of Hawaii, USA - MA170107-4 metaG ... | reverse complement strand
CGTCGGCCCGACGCGCCTCTCGAATCTCGTCGTGCAGACCTGAATACTGCAGATTCTCACCCGACGGGTTATCGCCAGGAATTGGCGCCAGAATGCTTTCAATGTCGACTGTTGCTGTTTCTACAGACATTCAGGACGGTCTCCAGGTGCGTCGTAAAGATTGTGGACTCAAAAAAAGCAACGCCGTCGTCGCTCTTCAACCACAACGGCGCATCTCCGGACCTAATCCGAGGGTGACTGGGCAGCTGCACGTACGGCGTCGAATTCGACGGACTCCAGTTCGAACAAAGGATGATCGGCCTCGTCTACGAGAAACAAATGCAATCCGACACCGCGATAGAGGTCGTCGCTGAGTTTCTGCCAGTCAGTAAGGCGGCCAAGCCGGGCCGAATCATCGGATGAAGCGCTGGTGCCGTAATAGAGCGCCGGGATGATGACTTCTCCCTTCACCTCATTCGCAGAGATGATTCTGGCGGAAGCCCACAATATGTCGCGCAACTGCTTGGGAGGATCAATCTCGATCTGACGAATCTGCTCCAGCGGCAACCAGGTGTATTTGTCATGCACGACCAGTTCTAAGACGGGCGCTGTCAGATCATTGCAATTGCGAAAATCCTGGAAGGGCTTGCCACTGAATTTTCCTGAGAGGGCCGGCCTCTCTTCCTCCGCCCGGTCGAGCAGTTCACGAGCCTGTGACAACTTCCCTTCTCTGACGCAAGCAATTGCCTCTATGTGCAAATCCACATAGGCAGGCGGCTCTCCTAGAAAGTGCGGCTCAACCGCCTCTTCAAAGACCCGCCTGCGTTCACGCTCGGCTTTCAGGCAGTTCCGATACACTTGCACGCCCAAGTCCTTCTGGGTCCGTTGCTGCTCCACGACGTCAAGCTGCTTCTCTGCACGGTCCAAGTCGCCCGTCAGACAGAGCAGCTCAAATAGAGTGATCCGAGCTGTGGCGTCCGTTGGATGGTTCCGCACCTGTTGTGTGGTTTCTTGGACGGCAGCAACCAGGTTGCCACTCGCAATCAGGTCTTTCGCGTTAAGCATTGGCTCTTTTTTGATACAGATGAAATCTTCCGGGGCCAGAAGAGTATCGCTCTGGTTGGGGGGGAGTCAAACCATAAATTTGATGCTGTCGAGTAAGAAGCAGCCTTTTAGCCAAACCCAAAAAAACCTAGGTATCCTCAGGCAATGGAAATCCCTCAATCCAACGTATTCCCAGTACCCGAAGTTTGGAGTAGGGGCGCACACTCACCGCGTTGCCCTGGTTGCCTCCCAATAGCAGAAGGTTGTCCCCTTGCATGCCGACAAAGAATCCGACGTGCCCGAGCCAGCCGTCCCGACTCCCGCGCCAGAGTACAACCACCGAGCCGTAGACCGGAAAATCAAGGGTCACACCACCCCAATCAAGCCATGACCGGGCGTTTGCCTTTCCGGTGCCGGGAAAAGAGGCCATGAGCAGGCACCAATTGACGAACGCTGAGCACCAAGCAGTCTCGTCGTTCGAACGCCCAACCCCGGTAGCTTTGAGGTAAGCCGTGACATTCACGGTCCGTCCTCGGCGAGAAATGCCACGAATGCCGTATTCTCGGAGGGCAAACTCCATCCAAGGGTAGGGTGAAAAGTCGGTTGGGAGGAAGAGTTCCCCGTCTCCGTCAACTTTCGGTCGAGACAACAGATTCTGAAGACCGGCGCCACATGCGGTGACACCATAGCTCACCGCCCCCATCGCCAGCTTTCGGAGGCAACACCTGCGGTCCACCAAGCGCAAATCTGTTGCGGTCGTCAATTCGAAACGCCTTTGTTAAAGAGAGCACCGGCGAAAGGATTCTAGTGATTGATGACAGCAGCGTCAAGCAATGGGCCGATTGGGTAACGGCAAGTTGCTTGTGTAAAAACTCGGAGGGTGCAGTTTTTGCAATCATCATTTAGGCGACCAAAAAATAGAGATGGGAAATCGGTCCCGTGTGTTACACGGGCTAAGGCGTAGACCTCACCGGTCCGAGATCATTGCTCGCAATGCCCAAGGCGTATTCGAACTCTCGAACTTCCTTGTCCCTGAGAGCCTTTGTTGAGGGTTCAAATGCATTTCCGCGCCAGGGCCCGGCCCAAACGGGCGAGCTCTGGAGGCAGGCCGGTTCCTGGCTGTTGTGGCATCATCAACAACTACGCCGTGAAGGACCAGAAATTTTCGGTGACTCGCGTGATGGACGACCAGTCCTCACCTACATCCAACTGGCGAAGTCTCAAAACCGGCCCGCGGTCTATATCGGGAAGACGGCTGATCCGAAAAAGCTGGAACCGGTCAAGTACACCGATGAAGGCGACTGCTATGCCGTTCACCGAGTTCTTCACGGGTCTGAACGGCTGTATTTGAAGTCGGGAGCCGATACCAGTGACATCCGACGGCGGTGAAGGGAAGGAGGAAAGCTTGCAAGGGAGGTCCGGAGCCAGCAAAGTTGGGTCCTGCGGGGGTTTCAAGAGGATGCAATTCTGTGAAGGAATGCTCCTGCAACAAAGAATGGCCAGGAAAGACCTCGTTCCCAATTCTCATGTTTAATCCTGTTGTGGCCTCGGATCAGTTGCCGGGCCGGTTGCAAGGACTTCAGCCCTCGGAAAGCAGAAATGCCGGCCCGGGCAACTGCATCCGTTTGTCAAGCGATGGGAATTATCTGGAGTCAACTCCAACCCCCTTTTCGTTCTCTCAGAGAACTCCTATGGGCCGCGATTGATCATATCCGGTGATTGTAGAAGGGCTGATTAAGCTGTGCTTCCGCCTCCGCGATTTTGCCCTTCAATTTCGCGATATCCGCTTCGGCTTGACGTGTGATCCGGAGAGAGTTCTTGTATGCGATGGCGTCGCTCCCGTACAAGTAGATGTCGACGTCCTTCTCCTTGTAGGCCGTGACGACGGAAGCCCAGAAAGAGGGGTTCCAAGGTCCGAGTGCGTGGAGAACCCAGAATTTGAAGTCTTTCTTCGGCGCGGTCGGAGACGGGATAACCATGGTAGCAATCTCCGACCCCAGAGAGGCTCGACTCTCGACCAGCCATAACAGGGCCTGCTTGGAGTTCATCTCCAGTCCCTTCATCCCCTGAACCGCTAGCGAGCCGACGCTCAATGTCAAGCCGGCGAGGAAGTTCAGCGCGTCGATCAGGAATAGGAAGTTATCGAGTTCCTTCGTATTGTGCATTTGTTCGTGGATCAGTTGAGTTGCCCCTTTTGTCACCTCGTTGATCAGGTGTCTAGACGTGGCGATGTACTTCTGTAAAATCTGTGGACACCAGGGGATGAGGAACTTCTCGTTGGGGTAAATAAGGTTGGGAGATTTATTGCGAAAACGGTCGGCGTTCGGCGGGTACCTGACGATAGGACCGGGGTTGGGAAGCCCGTACTTTTTACCGATCGTCGTAAGGTTGTCGCCGGGCTTGACGAGGTACGTGTCATGGAACGGCATGGCGTCTCCTTGGAAAGGTGGTGTTGTCGACTATGGTCAGCGCGGTCGGGACGCCGTCTGCCCGACGCCCCCTCAAGGATCCCGGCGTGCAGTTTTCCCGCACCGGGCTCTTCAGAAAGACTCGCCTCCGCAAAAGGCGTTGCCGCCTTCGTTTCTATTCTCTCCAAGTACCATTACTTCCTGGGTAGCTGTTCAAGGCGATCCTGGCTTGAAGGCTCCCAGAGTTTGAGACACCTATCCTCCTTGAAGGCCTCCCGTCCAGTTGGAGTCCAGCTCCATTCGTCGTTGGAGCCCTTGACACAGACTCTAGGAACGAAGAGTTGCCTCACTTCTTCCCAGCCCGGAAGCCCCATTATCGGACCCTCCCACCAGGCAGAAGAGACAACGTCCTTCGGTGGACCCTCAAATGCCTTTATGGGCTGGCACACATATGCACGCACCAGCTTCTCGCAAAGGTTGCGATTCGGTACAGCCAAAGCCTGCCTCCCGGCACCGGCGAAGGCAGGTGACGAAACCTTCTTTCCGGAATGGTGCATGCCCTTGAGCACCTTAAGAATTTTTTGATAGTTTTCAAGACCCACCCACCAAGGTCGAGGCGATGGCAAGCCCGTTTCGCTTGTTGTTGCAAACCGAAACAAGTATTCAGACGGCTTGAGGATTACAACCTTTTCGACTCGGATGCCTTCCTGAGCTTCCTTAACTTCAGGCGAGTTCAGATTTAGATCAGCGTTCAACATCATCACGGTCCTTGCTCCCGAGTATCGCGACGGCAGCTGATATGAGCCGTGGCGGGATGGCTTAGCCGTTGTCTAATTGGTCTGGCGAAAAACGGCTGTCCACCCGGATCTTACGGCAACGAAGCGAACGGCACTGATACCAATCTTTTCTTCGCGCCGCTTCCAGCGGTCCTTCATATGCATTCGGAAGCCGGGAGGTGGTAGAACTGGGTAGTTCACGAGAATTCTGTGGAAGATCAGAAAGAAACCACTCTACCGTTGTCTTTCATTCCGAATGCGTGACCATCTGGAATAGTTTGGATCTTGTGTCAACTGGGGCTCAAGTCTCTGTCTGCCTGTGGTGTTTGCAACGAACACAGTTCTAGGCTCTTGCCCAGCAGCATCGAAGAGCCAAAGCGCTGGTGATTCAAGATCCGTAAAGCGAAACACCGCACTACTGCGCAAATTGTTAAGGCCGGTTGGAACTTGATCCAACTGGCAAACCCGCGTCATAGCCGTTTCCAGATCGAGAACGATGATGGTCTTGGCGCCTGAGTTTGCAACCAGCAATTGTCGATTCTCCAGTACCCGAATTGCAGCGGGCTGATCGAGTCCATCCTGGGCATTCAAAAGCGGAATGCGTGTTGACGTTCCGCTGATATCCCGCAAAAGAAAAACCTCATTCGTTCCGGAGTCCGCTATCGCGGCGTCGAGAGACCCAGCACTTTCCACAAAACTCATCGCAGAGACCCCTTGCACCTGCGCCACCGTCTTCGGGCCTCCCTCTGGACCTAGAGCGAAAACAACTTCGGAGCTTCCTTCAGAAGCCGCAAGCAAAACCCAGTCCCCGTTGTCGCTGACTGTCATCGCTCTGATTCGTCTTGGAATCAGGGAAATATCCACTTGGCGACCGAGCTTCGGTACTCGTGGGAGCCCCGTCATGATTTGAACCCTTCCTCGATCAGAATTCAAAATCGCCGTCGATCTTCCCTCAGAACTTATCTCGATTCTTTGTGGATCCGCTTCAACTTCGGTAAGAACCCTCCCCGAAACTATGCCCGGTGCAGACTCAAGAAGCACAAGGACGACTTCCTTATTTGCTGATGCGATTCCTAAGGCATATTCCTGCCTCGGAGAAAAGTAGAGTGTATCTAATTCCAGCGGCGTCAGGTCGCCCAGAGAACATGCACCCGGAACTCCCCAAATAGGTCTTAGCCCGTGGCGGACCTCATCAAAGACGAAGCCGAGCACCGGTCCGCTGATTGCAGATAAGGCGACGGAGTCCTCAGCACCCTGGGCGTCGGATGGCACAGCACGCCTCAATTGCGGGTGCGGCCCTTGAACTTCCGCCAGGGCGATTCCCGCAAACAAGAATCCGCAAGGGAGAAATTTGGTGAATTTGAAAACCATATAGCAAATCATCGCAGAAACCTCCTCCGTCTTGCTACCGGCTCTGGGATGGAGCCCCCACATTGAGTGTCCCTGCAGAAACGGTTGGGAAAGGAGTCACAGCGGGTGGTGAGCTGGGTGCCGGTGAGGAATTGCCACCGCCACCTGATGCCGCAGCGAGTCCACCAGCAGCGGCAGCCCCTGCCGCGACAGCAATAATGGCTATTATCTTGGCGGAGATTCCAACTCCAGTAGCCACTCCAGCTCCAGCAAGCACGCCGGTTAGTGTGTTGGTCTGAGCGATGACAGCAGTTGATGCCATGCCTTGATTCGATGCGTTTACGGAAATTTGAAATTCGCCCACAACTTTGTTGGGGACCAATCCAGTGCCAATGGCCTTGCCCTCAGCAGTAGCGTAGGTAATCAAAGTTCGTGTGCCATTCGCAAACAACCCCCCAGCACCCTGCTGCGGGAGGGTAAACATCACCATTGCGCCAGCGACAGGCTTGTTGTTTTGGTCAACGATCTGAACGACGGGCTCTCGCGCGGTACGGCGTTTGATGTTGTTGATCGCCCCCTCGCCTTCCAGCACGATGATCTTAAGAGTTGACTGAGGATTCAGTGACTGACCATCAGTCTGAGGACTAACCTGAGCCTTCAGGCTTGGAGCATCGGAGTAAAATGCGAACAGAAAATGCAGTACGGTTCCCAACAAAGAAGCGGCCGATCTCGGTTTAAACATACGTTTCTCCTTGAAAGCTATTTGGGGGTTCCGAAACAAAAGCCTAGAAGTTCACACTTCTTGGATCTGAATCACCTTCTGTATTCCTTATGGTCAAGGTCGCGAAACCAATCAAACCGATATCACCCTGAACTGTAAATGGAATGGTAAGCCGGAATTGGCTCCCAAACTGTTTGGACGCGTCACTCCGGTACCATGTACCAAAAGCGTCCGTCGCAGGAATAACAGCGTTCGTTTCTCTTGTTCCTCCCCGCTCTCTGAAGGTGACACGCACCTCGGTCAACGAACGAATCGTGGAGAATCCATCGATGACTAATTCGAAACTCGAAGTGCCTCGAGCTCCAACGCTCAGGTTTACAATGGTCGGCCTTGTCCTCTGCACTGAAAGTGTCTTCGAAGGCGGCCTAGGATTCACATCTTGTCCGTTCACTTGCAGCCGAGTGACGTTTAGCGTAATCGTCCCGGCCACGGTGCCTGCGGCCAGCGGAATCTCACTGAGATTGCCTGGAAACGATGCCGACGTGCCGTTGGCAGGAATCCTGAAGTCCACGGCCCGACCACCACTACTGAACTGAATGGCTGGATCGTCGCTCGCTACGTCGGCATTTGAAGCAAAACTCAACTCCATGCGCCCGGTAATCTCATTCGCATAGGGAGCCGACGAAACAGTGCCAATCCTTGGCTGGGAGGCGGGCGCTGCCGTCTCCGAGGGAACCATGATTGTCATCGAGGGTACAGATAGCTGGGGGTCGATGGTGATCGAGAACGCCTTTTGTGCTTGAGCTTGGGATCCATCGATGACTACGACTGTAAAGGTTGAATTTCCGGTGCTAGTGGGAGTTCCAGCCAGAATGCCTGAGGTTGAGCCCAGCGTGAGTCCGGAAGGAGCGGCGCCTGAGACCGACCAGGAATAGGGAGGAATCCCTCCGGCGGTCGTGAAGGTTTGCGAGTAGGGTATTCCCACCCTGCCATTCGCCAACGGTGAAGCATTGCTGATTAACAAGCTTGCATTTACCGTCAGGCTGAATGTTTGCGTGGCAGATATCGAAGCACTGTCTGTAACTCGGACTGCAAAGCTCGCTGTCCCTGGCCCGGTGGGGGTGCCCGTAATCGTGCTTCCACTCGAAAAGATCAAGCCGGCAGGCAAGCTCCCTGACATCAGAGACCACGTGTAGGGAGGACTGCCACCGGCGGCAGCCAAAGTCTGCGAGTAGGGGATACCGACTGCCGCAGGTGGCAGAGGCGAAGTGGTCGTGATCGTCACTCCTGAACTTATTGTCAGACTGAGGTTCTCGGTCGTGGAAGTGCTGACACTGTCAGTAACCCGGACGCTGAATGTGGACGTTCCCGATGTGGTCGGTGTCCCGATGATCGCGCCTGAACTGGAGAGGGCTAGCCCGCCTGGCAAGTTGCCGGACGCCAGCGACCAAGTGTAAGGTGCACTGCCTCCCGTTGCGGCAAGAGTCCGCGAGTAAGCGACTCCGACGGTTCCTGACGGCAGTGATGTCGTGCTAATCGTCAATCCTGACCTAATTGTCAGGCTATACGCCTGCGTCGCCGCTGCCAAGGCACTGTCGGTTGCTCGGATCGTGAAGGTCGAAGTTCCAAACACGCTCGGTGTTCCGGTGATTGATCCCGCACTCGAGAGGGTTAAGCCGGTCGGTAACGCGCCCGACGTCAGTGACCACATGTAGGGAGGAGTGCCTCCAGTCGCAGTCAAATTCTGCGAGTATGCAACCCCGACAACTCCTATCGGCAATGGCGAGGTCGTGTTTATGGTCAGGTTAGAGGTCACGGTGACGCTGACGCCACTCGAGGTTACTCCTCCGGAAGCGACGGTAATCGCGGCCATGCCGGCCGTAGCGACCATGCTAGCCGGCACCAAGGCAGTCAGCTGGGTCGCACTCACGAACGTGGTTTCCAGGGGCGTTCCGTTCCAGTACACCACGGAGCCCGACGTGAAACCGCTGCCATTCGCCGTAATCGTGAAACCGCCGCTGCCAGCTCTGACGGACGACGGAATAATTTCATTCAGCCTCGGAGCTACTGGGAAGAAGGTGAAATGTGAAGAGACGCCTTGCGACACAGACGTTACCCTGGCATTGCCAGCCGTGGAGACTAAACTGCTCGGGACGATTGCACTAATCTCGTTTGGGTTCAACCTCGTAGAAATGAGAGTCGTCCCGTTCCAGGCGGCGACTGAGCCTGGAGGGAAACCCACCCCACGGATCAGCAATGTAAAGGTAGGCTCGCCTGCAACGATGGAGCTCGGAGAGAAATTCGTTACTTGCATCCCGTAGAACGTCACTGGGTTGGATCTTAATCCTTGCAGGGCGACAGTCACAGGGATTACTCCGACTGGACCTTCTGCCAAAGTAATTGTAGCTGTCAGTTTATTGGGACTCACATAGCTGGTCGGCAATGGCGCGCCCCGCCATTCGATCACCGCATTTGGCGTAAAGTTAGTCCCGTCTACTGTCAAAGTGAACGAGTTGGTCGGGTAGGTGGGTGGTAGCGGCGGGGATCCGATGACGCTTGGACTGATCGAGGTAATCTGCGGTGTGGAAATCGGCGGGGAGGAAATTGACACTGAGACTGGGAGCGATGTCACACCCAGAGTGGAAAGCGTGATCGTCGCAGTTCCTGGCTGGGCAACCAGACTGGCAGGGACGGCAGCAGTGAGTTCAGTCGGGCTGACAAACGTCGTCAACAGCGGGGAGCCATTCCATTGCACTGTAGTAATGGCTACAGTAGGAAACCAGAACCCGTGGAAACCCGATACAAAATTTGCTCCCGTTACAGTCAAAGTGAATGCCGCTCCTGCTGGGACCGGGCTCGGACTTAGGCTTTGAATAGTTGGAGCAGGGTTGACCGGAAAAGCAAAAGCCCCAGCAGTGCCACCGACGCCGTTCGGCAAACGGTTCACCTGAAGGCCCGTCGCAGAGGGCTGCCCTATTTGAGCGGCCGGGATCGTAGCAATGATTCTTGTGGAATCAACAACGCTGAATACCAACGGAACGTCGCAAATGGCACCTGAGCCCGGCCTACACCATGCTACATGCATTGCTCCGGCCGCAAAGCCACTTCCCATGATTGTGACATCAAAGCTCGGCCCTCCAGCCACGGCGGAAGTTGGGCTCCAATCGTCCACAATGGACTGAGCACCGGCTGTAGTGCCGCCTTGGTTAACCGAGAACTTTTGTCCACCAACCGATATCACCCCAGAGCGAAAACCCAGACTCGGATTAGCGTTGAGGGAGTATTCAATCAGTCCATTTCCGATACCGCTGCTCCCAGACACGATGGTTATCCAACTGTTGTTACTCATCGCGGTCCACCCACAGTTTGGTTGCGAAGTCATAACATTAATCGCGCCTTGCTCCTGACCCGGCCCGTGGCTGCGAGCAGTAGGCGTGATGCTAGCCACCGCACAGACACTGGTGATCGTAAAAGTCTGATTCGTCGAACTACCACCTCCTGGAGAGGGCGAAAAGACTGAGACATTGGCAATTCCAGAAGCTGCAAGGTTTGTTCCGGGAATTATTGCTCGCAGCTGGTTGCCGTTCAGGAACGTAGTCAAGAGAGGACCGCCGTTCCACCGCACTACTGAGTCTGAGACGAAGCCTGTTCCGTTCACAGTGAGATCTACGGTGCTCGACCCTGCTGCTGCGCTGTTTGGGCTGATGCTATTGAGAATTGGTGTCGGATTGCTCGTACCAGTCTGATTCGCTGAAAATATTTGCCCAGCGATCGTCAAGTTTCCTGTTCTCGAAGTACTCACCGGGTTTGCAGCCACGGAGTAGTTGACGATGCCACTACCCGTGCCACTCGTTGCAGAGGTAATTGTCAACCATACCGCGTTGCTGGCTGCGGTCCAAGTGCACCCCGCTTGGGAGGTTGTAACGCTCACACTATTCGTCTCGCTTCCTGCGCCATGGCTCCGGCTCGGCGGGGCAATGGTGAACGGCGCGCAAGATGGGCAGGGACCTCCCAAACTCACAGCGGCCAGGGCGTCTAAATCTGCCTGGTTCCTCTGCCCGTCAAGATTGATGTCACAACTCGTCGTCGGACAGGTTTGTACTCCTTGAAGGACGTTTGAGAGGATTTGCACATCTTGCGGATTGACAACACCATCACTATTTAGATCGCATCGGCCAGCACTCTGGGCAGCCGTCTCAACCGATTTGAACACCAGGCAAATCGTCATTAGGCCGAGGCTGCCCAAAAAGAAGCTACAGTTTCTCGACGATCGGGCCAGCCGCCAAGTGCACATTTTTTGACATCCTCACTCGCCGCAGAGTTCGCTCAATGACACCACACCGACAGGGAGCCAGCAGGAATCACACCCCGAGGGTCCAAGACACTTGGCTCACGGAAAGAGACACTAAATCTGGTTCTCTCTCTCCAGGTTCCTTTGCTAATTGGCGAAATCCAGATCTGATGAAATCAAGTTGATGAGAGCTGCTATCTTAGCACTCATGCTGCCAAGCCAGCCAACTACCAATCACACACAACCAAACTGCTTGTAGTCCCATCCGAATCAGCCTTTGGCTAGCTAGACGATCAGGAACAACACTCTCTCCGTTGTTGGCGTAGAGAGTCCAAGTAGCTTCCACTTTTGGCCAAACCTGTTCACAGAATGAGAGTGAACTTGTCCAGGAAACTGTTCACCTGTCAAGGCAACTAATGGTTTGCGCGGAATGGGGTGGGGAAAGTGATGGTTTGATCAGATCGACGGTCATTCTATCGAACTATTTGCCTGAGCGGTTGTGGGGAGGGAGATCCCGAAGCGGGGGACAAGTGGTTGGTTTGGAATCCTGAACCTTCCAGGAAGCGAGAGCAGAGGCTTCATTCAGAAACCAACTCTGTTGTTAAATCCTTCCGCACAATCGGAACCATCTGCCAGTGGTGTGGAATTGGGGCGTTTAGCTGCCCCTCGCGACGCGTGCATTGTGAACAGCGAGAAAGGTATAGCCCGCTGTGATTCCGATTCGAAGAAATAGAGCTGCTTTCCGACTTCGGTTTCTCTGCAGCCATTCCGTTGTCCACCACGCGACGGCTGGAACGGCGGCGTGGGCCGCAAGACGGACACTCCGATCACCCATGAACGGATTCCGTTCGTAACCACCCGGGCGGCGAAGGGCCCACTCAGTGGTCACGACGTCGGCTGCTGACGCCGCGTACATTCCAATTCCGAAGGCCCGAAAGAGAGAGCCGTTTCTTCCAGTGTCTGACTGGAAACTCGTGGTAGATGGAGCGAATTCCAGGGCTACGGGTGCCTCTGCAAATTGTAGTTGAGTCGTCGTCAAGAGGAGAAAGCAGACGAGTGATCCTATCCGTGTGAGCACAATAGCCTTTCATGAGCAGCGGGTGCTGTCAAAGGTAGTCGGTCAGGATCTAAGCTTGGGGCCAGCCATCCCTGGCCAGCGTATCCCCATCGACTCAGACACCAGGTACTCACATCGGTGAGGCGAGAACAATCTTTAGGGCATTTCTGTCTTTGGGACGAGGTCGGAACGAACTCAGAAAGGGTCGAAGACTGGACCGAGGTATGAATCAGACTCAGGCAGGAGAACCATGCTTGGTTGCAGGTCTAGGTGCAGGAACTGAAGATCCTTCTTCAGCCTCCTAGTCTGCTGCAAATACCGCCAGTCAGCTGATTGGCTGATAAGAAGAGTTCACTGGGATTACCGAGGGTGGCCAGTAGGTTCGCAATACTTCCGACCAAACGATTACGGTTGGAGATGAACCTGGCGAACCTCGGTAGGATGGGTTGCGCGATTCCAGCAGCATCACTAAGGCCTGCCCGTCTCACCGTACTCCTTGTCCGTGACGGAACGCCGCTCGCATGCCGGGCGAAGAATCGGGCGAGCGGCGGTTTTCAAGGCCATTGAGGTGTCGAACCTTTCTGTACTCACCAGCTGCTGAGCGAGCTGCTCGGCTTACCCAATCAGCAAGGGAATTCGAGCAATATTCCTCAGCGCCTCTTCCAATTGGTCTCCCATCAGACATCTGGCCGCAGTTCTGTCCGTCACAGGTTGATTGTCAATCCTGACGGTGGCCTCGCCGGAATCAATTAACGGCAACAGTCCTTCTACAATTGCAGATCGGTCTCTTGTGCCATCCAGGAGCAAGACCAGCTTCTTCGCCAAAGGGTCTGAAACCTCGAGTGTCGTATGCAGGAGTGAACTCACCATGTCACCATATCTCAATTGCATGCGCGCGATTGGACTCGAAACAGGTCGGTCGCTGACTTGCAACACGAAATCAGGCGCTTCAAGAAGTGCTTCCACCAGTCCTGCACCATAAGCCGTCAGGAGCAGCTGGCATAGATCTTCCCCCCCAGAATCCCAGGTTGAGTCGAGGACAAGCCCTGCATTAGAAAGCCGCTCCACCGCAGCCGAGCCGAGCTGCTCGACCGTGAAAGCCCCGGGCCAGTTTTCGCCCAGATGTTGCAATGCCGCTTTTGCCATCGGGTGCGCCGTCCAAATACTCGCACCCCGAGTGCCCGCAAACTTCACCGCCTTGCCGGAATCCAGCTCCAGCTGAGAGCACTCCAGCCGTGAGAGCGAAATGTATTTGGCGGATTTCAAGACCTCGAAGTCGATGTCACGGTCAACTGGAACACGATCGTGGCAAAGCATGGTCTGCCGAAATCGGCGGCACTCGAGAAAATCCAAATACTGCTCACGCTTCACAATGTCTGCACCGAGACGGCTCAAAGTTTCTGCCATCTCAGGCGTCGCGCTGACATCCTGTCTCGTCGTGAATTGCGTTTCGGCTAGAAACTGCAGTCCATGTTTCGCTGCGTGGGCAGCAAACTGGTAAAAGTAGACAGGCTCGTTGATCGATGCCAAATCATCGTGGTAAATCCCGGCCTCGGGCCGCTTGAGCACCTCGCGCATTTCCTCTGCGAGGAGTCTGCCAATGCTGGTCTCTTGATCGGCGGATTGGCAAAGAAACTGCGCCAGTGCTTGAGCCTGTTGAATCTTTCGCAGTGGCTCGGCGCAAGACGTAACGTGGTACTGCATCATCTCCCGGATCATCTGGCGAATTCGCCAGCCAGGATATGTGTTGTAGCTGACGAATGCCACGCCCTGTGGAGCCAGGTTGGCCTTGGAAATTTCCAGAATCTTGTCTCGCACAGAATCAGGGACCCACGAGTAGATGCCGTAGGTGATGATGTAGTCGAATTCGCCCGCATCTTTGGGGAAGTCCAGAATGTCCATCTGCTGCAGTGCGATATTCTGCAGCCCTAGTTCTTTGATCATTCCCTCGCCCTTGCTAATGGGGCGTCCCGCGAGATCAACTCCGAAGAACCGGCTTTCGGGAAAAGCGTAGGCCATTGGGATTAGATTTGATCCGTCTCCACAACCCAACTCAAGAACCCGGCATCGCTTCACGGGAGCAGGCTTCATGCCAAGCAGCGAAGCCATCACCGCAAGCCTGTTCGGGTGCGTGTGCAAGATCGCGCAGTTGTTGTAGGGAACTTCGTCGTAGGGATTCACTGCTACCTTCATCACAGGTGCGGTAACCCTGAAAAACCTTCCGCCACTACCACACCGGTCTTGTCCCTGCTCACTAGTGATCGTCGGCTGCAACCATAGCACAGTTTCATTTCTTCTCTGTGAGTTCAGCAGCATGATACAGTCGCGCGAAAGTCCGTTGGCGGATTCGCCCGGTGAAAGGGACTTCTAGTGCCCAGTTCCGAGCCTGTACCAGCAGCGACAAACTCAGAGCCATACCCGCTAAACCTGGGCCACACCGACGACTTCAGCCGCGTTCGATCTTACTTGCGCGACGTCGGTTTCGTGGAGGCTAACCTCTGCCGCATTCTCAAGATTGAGGTACTCAGCGACTGTGAAAAACTCAACCCAGAAGCCTTTGCTGCAGATCCCGCGGAGTCTGAGGCTCTCGTAGCGCTGATCCGTCTTTTCTTCCTGCTTCAGGATGTCCCAACCGGCGAGGTCCGGAATCTGATCCCTGCGGAGAGCCTCGATTCGATGCGGACCTTGGGCCTGCTTGGCCCTGTAGACTCCGATCTGCCGAGAGAAGCCGGGAACGAAGGGCTAACCTTTCTCCGTTCTAGGGTCTGGCTCTATCCCGTTGGAGCCTTTCTGCTGGCCTCGGATAGGGACAAAAACCGGCCCGACGCCGTGTTCCCAGCGATCAGCCCTTTGACCGTCCGTTTTTTGCACCGCCTGGACAACGCCTCCGCTTCCGAATCGCTTGAGCTTTGCTGTGGCTCAGGGGCAGCGACGCTGGCCATGAGCTTGCACTGCAAGCAAGTAGTCGCCTCAGATATTTCTCCCCGCTCCACTCATTTCGCCCGATTTAACTTTCTCCTCAACAAGTGCAGCAATGCTCTCGCCGTCGAGAGCGACATCTACTCGGCCCTTGATGGCCAGACGTTCGACCGCATCGTGGCGCATCCTCCTTACGTGCCATCCACGTCAAACCTCGTGGTATGGCGCGATGGTGGAGAGACCGGAGAGGCAACTATTCGGAAAATCGTGGAGGGTCTGGGACGGCACCTTCGCCCGGGAGGCGCCTGTTACGCGGCCTGCGGTGGCTTCGACACAATGGAATTTGCGTTCGAACAGCGTGTGCGTTCCTGGCTGGGAGAAGGGCATGCTACTTTTGATGTAGTTTTCGGTGTAGACATGGAGAAGTCTCCGTGGCACCTAGCGGTAGAGTTGGCAGGCGGAACGGTCACCGGCTCTAATGAAAACCTAAGAGGACTTCTCGACGCTTTTGCTTCGGTTGGGGCAAAAAATTTCGTTGTTGGAGCTCTTTATGTGGAGCGGCGTTTTGAAGGTGAGCCCAATCCGTTACCGCCCTTCACACTACGAAGACAACTGAGCCCGTTGGCGCATGGAGCATGCTTTCGGCGCTACTTGCGGATGCTTCGCTGGCTGGGCCGCCTTGGTGGCTTGAGCGGCATCCAATCACTCAAGCCTGTGCTCGCTACGGATGTCCAGGTTCGTATTTCCCATCAGGTCCAGAGCCAGGCACTGCTGCCAGTTTTGTTTGTTGCTGAAACGACGAGCCCGTTCCATGCAGAGACGCGGCTCGAATCCGAGATGGTTGAGATCCTCCTGCAATGTGACGGGAAAACCAGCCTTGTCGAACTCTTCCAGGTAGCGCAACAGGCCGGAACTCTGCCGGAACAGGTCGCCCTGGAAACTTTCTTAAAATTCGGCACCAAAATGATGGAGCTAGGCTATCTTGAGCTGGGCGATTCAGTGATGGATGGCTGAACCGTGAGAAGACCTGCCTGACGTTGGCTGGGAGCTGACGTTGTCTTCGATGAGCTTCACCTCTCCAAAGAAGCTTTTCATGCCCTCTGCCGCGCCGCGCTGGTTGCGAATATTCCTCCTTCAGGACATCCAGTGGAAGCTTTGCTTTCTTTCACCTTTCTTAAGCGCGGATTCAGGAGACTTCCCTGCCTTTCGCCCTAATCGTTCCATTTCACGCGTTGAAGATTGGCACCGGTGAAGTCGGTGCCTGCCACGATCGCCTCGGTCAATTCGGCTCCCGTAAGATTGGCGTCGCGGAAATGGGCTCCGGTGAGGTGAGCTCCACGTAGGGTAGCGCCGGACAGATTCGCGTTGCGAAGGTTGGCCTGGGTCAGATGAACAGCTCGCAGATAGGCGTTCGAAAGGTTCGCGTCCTGAAAATTCGCGGCGTGCAGGTTGGCTGCGCAAAAATCGATCCCAGCAAGATGAGCAGCGGAGAAATTGGCTTTGAACAGATGAGCGCCGCTAAGCCGAACTCGGATAAGCCTGGCTTGCGAGAAGTCTGCCAGCGTGAGATTCGCGCCACGGAAATCCACGTCCGTTAGACATGCTCCAGGGAGCCGAATCTGCCTGAGATCAACGCCTGCGAGGTCGGTGCCAATCAGTTCAATGTTTGCGAATGCCTTCTCCGCTGCTTTCACTCGTTCGAGAAATTCTCCTTCGTCCATCCTGAGCTCACTGTCACCTGTGGGAGTCCGCTTCGGATGATACCGCTTAGGGTTGACCCAGTCGTTGTCGCAGTGCTTGAACAGACTTTATCCGTGCGACAATCTCATCGGCTAGTTTCTGTTCTTCAGCCTTCCCTTCAGGTTTGAATTCTCGCTTCCGGTCTGAAAAGACCATCTCGAATTGGCCATTCCTGTCTGCTTTTAGCTGTTTCAGTTCTGCATAGCTCTTGATGAAGCTATCCTTCCCCTCGTCGGTTTGGTACTGCAGCGCGTGCCCGTTTACCGTCAATTTGCCTTTGCATCCGCCGAAGGTATGCGAATGCATCACGCTGTAGTGACTGACCGCCATCAACCCGTCCAGATCTTTGATCTGTGCTGCCATGTCGGCGGGCCGGAGGGTATTGTGTGTGTCAAGCTGTCCAATCGAACGAATCCTTTCAAGCAACGCTATTGTTTTTTGCAAGTCTGACTTGCGTCTCTCAGCACTCTCGCGGCTCGCCAACACCTCAGCCATGCGGATGCTCCCAGCCAGCTCGCCAGCCTGTTTCAAAGCGAGCCGCACGCTCTCGCTGGCGAGATCTCGAGCGCGTTCGAAATAGGCAGCTGCTTCCGGGCTTGGCTTCTCCTGTTTGAGCGCATCATTGGCATGAGAATAGGTGTCGTCGCCTTCAGGCAGAACGTAGCGTCCGGCACTAAAGGCTGCCTCAGCTTTGCGCATGAATTCCTTCACACGGTCTAAGCGGTCGTCGGCGGTCTTCGCAACCGAAACCGCGAGGGGCCTCGCGGCTGGTTCGCGCAACTTCTTGAGTTCAAGATCCTGTGGAAATTCCTTCAGCGCCAGCTCGATGAAACGGATGCAGGCGTCACTGCCCGTCTGACATCTTTGTTTGGCAATCTCGAGAACCCTAAGTTGCACTTCCCTTTTTTTGGCGAGGTAGTAGGGGCGTTCACGGGTCGGACTGCTTCGAATCAGCCGCTTCAGCAGCTCCAGAGCACCTCCAGACTCGGCACTCAAAAGCCTCTGACTCGCCACTGCCTCGTCGATCTGTTTCTTTAGTCGATCGATCGTGTGCGGGAAAGAATCCATCTGCTTGCGAATCTCATTATCATCGGGATCGACCAGCGCGAGTTTCTCCAACAATTCCAGAGCCTTTTCTGTCCTAGCTTCCGTAGCTTTGAGACTGTTGAGCTGGCTGAGAAGATCGGCTTTGATCTCTTGCTTCAACGCCTCGGCCCGTGAACGAACTGCATTGTCCGAACTGGCAGCCAGTACCTTGTTCAACAGATCCAGCGCGTTGCCTTCCTCGGGAGGAACGAGACGTCCATTGTTCTTGGCCTGGACCGCCTCTTCATAGAGGGTTTCCTCAGGCGAGAGGCCTTTCGGAAGCAGTTTGATGGGGCCAATGGATCGATTCTGGCCCGCGATCAGAGTCTCAGAGCCTTGATGGCTCTCGTAACTATCAAGCTGCAGGCGAAAGGCGACGAGCCGCTCCTTGCTGGTCAGCTCCAGGCGGACTTGAAAGGGTGTGGTCCCTCTTTCCTCCCCATCGAGGTAGACCCTCGCCCCGTTGGGTTCTGAAAGAATACTGAGTTCCGCAAACTGGGGTCGGGATCTTGTCAGTCTCACCCCGACAAGGACGGCGGCCAGCAGCCCGGCAACGGCAATGCCGATGAAAATCGGCTTCTTATAGACAGCCCAGGAGAGCTGCGAGCGCTCCCGCGGAGTGTCCTGAGCCTGAAAGTTTTGGTCGAGATCGGAGGGAAGAGTACCCTTCAAATCACCCCGATACAACGTTCTATCGGCGTCTTGAGCGTTTTCCTGCGTTCCCGATGCGTGCTCCGGAGGACGAGAGCGTTGTGATTCCTGATCGAGAAGGGCGACTGCCCTTTCCCTTAGACGCGCCAGGTTCGAATCCTTTGGAAACTCAGCCAATGTCAGGTCAATCAACGTGAGTGCTTCTGAAGCAAGGCCGTTAGCCAGATTGTCCTCAATGCTTTGAATCAGAAAAGAGCTGGG
>Ga0187893_10007267_pt1 | contig 18287 bp, 13 predicted proteins | sample MA1701074metaG_FD_139574 | JGI IMG/M metagenome (GOLD analysis project Ga0187893, IMG submission 139574) | White microbial mat communities from a basaltic lava cave in the Kipuka Kanohina Cave System on the Island of Hawaii, USA - MA170107-4 metaG ... | reverse complement strand
GCATCCCGCCCGAACCCGCGCGAGCGGCGCCTCCCCCGCCCGCGCGGCGGGCCGCCGGCCCGCCGGCGGGCGCGCTGATCCGCCAGCGCCGCAGCGCGGTGGCGTTCGACGGCGCCACCGCGATCGCCGCGGAGGCCTTCTTCCGGATGCTCGACGCCACGCTGCCGCGTCCGGACGCGCCGCCGTGGAGCGCGCTGCCGGCCGCCGCGCGCATCCACCTCGCGCTCCTCGTCCACCGCGTGCGCGGGCTCGTGCCGGGGCTCTACCTGCTCGAGCGGGACGCGGCCGACCACGACGATCTGCTCGCCGCGATCCGCGCGGAGGCGCTGGGGGAGGCGGTCGCGGGCGCTCCGCCCCCCCTGCGGCTTTTCCTGCTCCTGCCCCTCGACCTGCGCGACAGCGCGCGCATCGTGAGCTGCGCGCAGGAGATCGCGGCCGACGGCGCCTTCAGTCTCGGGATGGTCGCCTCCTTCGAGCCGGTCGTGCGCGCGGCGCCGTCGGACTATCGCCGCCTCTTCTGGGAGGCGGGCGCGATCGGTCAGGTGCTCTACCTCGAGGCCGAGGCCGCCGGGGTTCGCGCGACCGGCATCGGCTGCTACTTCGACGACCTCTTCCACGAGCTGCTCGGGCTGCGCGACGCCCGCTTCCAGAGCATGTACCACTTCTCGGTCGGCGGCCCGGTCGACGATCCGCGCCTCCAGACCGAGCCGCCCTACGCCGATCTTGCGGAGCGACGCGCCGGAGCGTGAGGCCGCGCGCGGCCGCGCGATCGCACCGGCGGCTACGCTCCCGCTCCGATTCGTGGACGCACAGGCCGCGTCGGGTCGGGCGCCGCGCGCCCCCTCCTCGCGCCAACCGGGGGCCGCCATGTTCGCCCGAACGCCGGGATTCGCCGCGGATGCGCTGATCGTCCTGCTCCCCGTCGCCGCGGCGCCTCCGGCGTCGCCCCGCGAGCGCGCTGGCGCCGGGCCCGCCACCGTGACGGCCGAGCTCCACGATCTCGCCATCACGCTCGACGCCGGCACCGGCGGCATCCTCCACCTCGCCTTCGCGGGGATCGACCTGCTCGACTCGCGGCCCGACCGGGCGACGCTCCTCGACGTCGCCACGCCGATCCCGCGGTTCGAGCCGCTGCGCCACGCGGCGCGCTTCTCGCGCGGCGCCAGGATCGACGTCACCGCCGACCGCGTCGTCGTGCACTGGCCGCGCCTCGGGAGCAGCCGCGACTGGGCGCGCGTGGAGGGCGAGCTCGCGGCCACCGTCACGCTCGCGGAGGCCCCCGACGGCCGCTCCATCGTCCTCTCCTGCGCCATCGAGAACCGCTCGGACACGCCGATCCGGCAGGTGCTCTTCCCCGACCTCGGCGGCCTGCTTCCCTTCGCCGGCGCCGAGCACACCACGTTCCGCACCTGCGCGTTCGGGATGCAGCCCTTCGTGCAGCTCGCGCCCTCCGAGGAGACGAGGGTGTGGCACTACGTGCAGCCCTCCTCCTCGTACTCGGTGCGCTACACGTCCGGCGGGCTCCACCTGAGCGACATGGTCGTGCGCTGGATGGACTTCGGCGGCCTCGCGGGCGGCTTCAGCCTTTTCCCGCGCCGCTGGGGCTGGGATCCCGAGGTCCCGGTGATGCTCCAGCACTCCGAGGTCGAGCCGAAGCTGCGCCTGATGCTCCTCCACGCGGCGACGATCGCGCCGGGCGCGCGATGGGAGAGCGGCGACTTCTGGCTGACGCCGCACCGGGGCGGCTGGGCGCGCGGGATCGAGGCCTACCGCGCCTTCGCCGCGCAGCACTTCGCGCGCGAGTGGCCGGTCCCGCGCCACGTGCGCGAAGGGCTGGGCTTCCGCACGGTGTGGATGTCGCAGTACCAGCCCGACGATCCGCGCGACCCCGTCTACCACTTCTCCGACCTGCCGGCCGTGGCCGCGGAGTCGAAGGAGCACGGGCTGGACGAGCTGGTCTTCTGGGCGTTCCGCGACGACCTGCAGCGTCCGATGCCGCCCCCCTATCCCGGCGTCGGCAGCGAGCAGGAGCTGGCGGCCGCCGTGGCCGAGTGCCGTCGGATCGGCGTGAACGCCGTGCCCTTCGTCGGCGTGCTCCTCGTGGGACGCGAGGCGGCCGGCCGCTACGGACTGCGGGTGACGAGCGACGGCGCGTGGACCTACCACTCGGAACTGGTGCCGCGCACGATGTCGGGCTACGCCAGCCAGTTCGCGTCGGTGCAGGCCGGGCCGGCGGGCGAGCGCTGGGCCGAGGACGTCGTGGAGGGCTGCCGGCGGCTGATCGAGCTGGGCGTTCCGTCGGTCTGCTTCGACCAGTACCTCACCACCGACGCCCCGCCTCCCAACATGAGCTCGGTCACGTCGCGGATCCGCGCGCTCGCGAAGCAGCGCGATCCGGAGTCCACCTTCTCGGGCGAGGAGCTGCGGAGCTGGGAGCTCGACACCAACCTCCTCGACTACACCTGGAACTGGGGCCCCTACCGCGGAAGGGACTTCCGCCCGCTCACCAGCGTCTTCCCGTCGCCCCGCCTCAACTACTGCATCGACTCCTCGCCGCTCGCGGTCAAGCGCGCCTTCGCCGACAACCTCTATCTCTGCGTGATGCCGCGACGCCCGGAGTCGACCAACGGATCGGACGCGATCGCGAACCACCCGGAGCTCGGCCGGGCGCTCAAGCAGTGCGCGGCGCTGCGCCGCCGGTTCCTCCGCTCCTTCACCGACGGAGTGCTGATCGGCGAGTGCCTGCTGTCGGCTCCCGCGCCGCTGCACGCCTCCGCCTACGTGCTTCCCGACCGCGTCCTCATGATCGTGGTGAACGACGGCCCCGAGCGCGACGTCCCCTTCACCTGCGAGCTCGCGCCCTGGCTCCCGTCGGCCTCCGGGCGCTACCAGGTCACGGCGTTCGACGAGGATGGCCGATCGCGCGGAGTGGAGGTCGTGGCCGGCGGGTGGCTCGGCCGCACCGGCCGCCTGGCCGCGGGGGAGATGGCGCTGTTCGAGATCGAGGCGCGGTGACGGTGCGGCGCACGGCGGAGCGCGCGCGCTCCGACTCGCGTCACGGGCTCGGTCGTGACTTCTCCTGCCCGGCAAGGTCACGGGAGAGGGTCTCGGGCGACGGCTCGTAGTCGGCGGCGACGCGGGTGATGACCGGGGTGACGACCCAGGTGATCGGCGGGAAGCCGTACCAGTAGTTCTCCTCGCTCGACTCGATCATGCGCACCGAGTTGCCGTTCTCCCTGGCGATGTCCCGGGTGAGCAGGTCGATCTGGTCGGGCAGCGTGGTCGAGCCGAGGAAGGGCACGAAGACCACGAGCTTGAGGCCGACGTTGGTGTGCGACTTGACGTAGACCGGCCGGCCGCCGGAGCCGACGCAGCCGTTCCAGCGCGTCGCGGTCGACGAGAAGTTGCAGCCCAGGAGGAGGGCGAGCGGGAGCAGGGCGACGGATCGCATGGGGGGAATCCTCGGCGGGACCGGAAGGCGGGGCGGACGCTCGGTGCGGGACCGGAAGACTACGGCCAGAAGATCTCGACGCGGACCTGCCTGCGCTCGAAGGCGAGCTCCTGCTCGAGCGCCGCGCGCAGCGGGCGGACGAGGGCGCCGTGGCCGGCGAGCCACGCGCGCGGCCGAGCGCCCCCGGCCGCGAACGTTCGCGCCGCCGCGAGCGCGGCGGCCGCCGCCGGCGCCCACGTGGCCGGATCCTGCTCGTCGCGGTCGCGGCCGAGGTCGAAGCGCCGGAGTTCGAGGCGCGGCAGCCGCCGCCGCCAGTCGGGCTCCTCGTCGGCGTAGGGCGGGTCGCGATCGCGCGCGAGCGCGTGCAGGAGGGCGACGCCGTGGCGCCACGGCCCCTTCGCCGTCGCCTCGCGCACGATCGATCGGATCGGCGCGATGCCCGTGCTCGTCGCGACCAGGAGGAGCGGCCCGTCGTGGCCGCCGTCCCACTGGAACGCGCCGAACGGCCCCTCGATCGCGAAGCCCGCCGGCGCCGCCGCGCGCTCGAGCGCCGCGATCGCGCTCGAGCCCTCGGCGCGCCGCACGCACAGCTCGAGCTCCGGCAGCTCCTGCGGGGCGCTCGCGAAGGAGAGGGCGCGCCGCTCCTCGCCGCCGTCCGCCGCCGGGACGAGCAGGTTCCCCCACTGCCCCGCGACGAACGCGAATCCGGGCGCCGCGCGCAGCCGCGCCCCGAGGTGGTCGCGGCCGCGCGGCTCGATCGACTGAAGGGTGAAGGAGTGGCGCGGGATGGCCATGCACTCTCCGGTGCCGCGCCGCATTCTCGCGTGCCGTGCGCGGGCGGCCAGGACGCTTCCCGGCCTCAGGGGGGAGGCGGCGGCTCGCACGGGTTCCCCTTCTCGTCCTCGACGCGGGAGCGGATGTTGTCGGCGAAGGCCTTCGCCGCCGCGTAGTCGCTGAACTCCTTGCGTTCGATCCGCTTGCCGATCCGCTCGGCCCACGCCTCGGTCTCGGGGCTCATGCAGACCGACGGGCCGAGATTGGGCACGAAGTACGACGCCATCCCACTCCTCCTCGCGGAAGCTCCGCCGTTCTCATCCGGGTCCGCGGCAGCGGTCGCCGGCGGCATCCGTCGCGGCGGGATCGTCGGGCTCCGCCGGGAGAGCCTGCGCGCCGCCGCGCTCGACGTAGAGGGAGCGCGCCGCCGCCGCGACCGCGAAGCCGTGCGGCCGCAGCGCGTCCACCACGTCGACGATCCGCTCGATCGGGCAGCTCCAGCACTTCGCGGCCTGCTCGAAGCGCCGCTGCGGCAGCTCCCGCACCCGCGCGACGACTCCGGTGTCGTAGGGAAAACGGATGACGACCCGGTCGCCCGCGTCGCTCAGCTCGATCGACCGCCCCGACATGCACGGTTTCACGATCCGTTTCCCCGTGGCGGCCGAGGGCCGGGCCGTTGAATCCGCGACCGGATCGGCCACGATGTTTCCCGTCCCGACTCGCGCGACCTGCGGCTCCCCGCCCGCCGGCGCGCCGGCGCCGGCATTCCGGGCGAGGAGCTGGAGATGAGAGCGAGAGAGTGGTCGCGGCGCGAGTTCCTCCGGTCCTCGGTGGCCGCGGCCGCGGCGTTCTCCGCGGCCGGCACGGCGGCCGGACGCAGCGGTCGGAGCGGCCGCGTCCGGCAGGAGTCCGGCCTCGAGCGGCGCCGGTTCGGGAAGACCGACATGGACGTCGTCGTGCTCGGCTTCGGCGGGGCCGAGATCGGCTACGAGCGGACCGATCCGGAGCGGGTGGAGACGCTCCTCAACCGCGCGCTCGACGCCGGGCTCAACGTGGTCGACACCGCCGAGTGCTACGTCGAGTCGGAGGCGCTGATCGGCGCGGCGATCGGCCACCGGCGCGAGGAGTACCACCTCTTCACGAAGTGCGGCCACTGGGCGGAGTCGCCGGCGCAGGGCGCCGACTGGACGGTGCGCGGGATCCTGCGCTCCCTCGAGCGCAGCCTCGAGCGGCTGAAGACCGACGCCGTAGACCTCCTGCAGCTCCACTCCTGCTCGCTCGAGGAGCTGAAGAGAGGCGTGTGCATCGAGGCGCTGGAGAAGGCGAAGGAGCAGGGCAAGGCGCGCTACATCGGGTACAGCGGCGACTCGCAGGCCGCCCGCTTCGCCGTCGAGTGCGGGCGCTTCGATGCGCTGCAGACCTCGATCAACCTCTGCGACCAGGAGGCGATCGAGCTCACCCTGCCGCTCGCCCGCGAGAAGGGGATCGGCGTCATCGCCAAGCGCCCGATCGCCAACGCCGTGTGGCGCCACGAATCGACGCCGCCGAGCGGCTACCACCACGAGTACTGGCGGAGGCTGCAGGCGCTCAAGTACGAGTTCGCCACCGGCGAGGCGCGCAGCCGCCAGGACGCCGACGGACCCGCGGGGGTCGCGATGCGGTTCACCGCGATGCAGCCCGGCGTGCACGTCCTGATCGTCGGCACGACCAACCCCGACCGCTGGAAGCAGAACGCCGAGCTGATGAAGGCCGGCCCGCTGCCCAAGGAGGTCGCCGAGTCGATCCGCGCCCGCTGGAAGGCGACCGCCAAGAGCGACTGGACCGGGCAGACCTGATCGCGGCGCGCCCCGGCCCCGGGTCCTGGCACCCGGCGCTGCCATCGCACTGGACGGGAGGGGTGACGCGCCACCGCACCTCTCGCTACAATCCCCCCGTCGCCCACCTCTCCGTCGTGTCGGAGTTCGAAACCCCTTCGAATCCGGCCGGGCAGACCGGGGACGGTGGGCGGCACTATCTCTCTCGCCTCCGCCCGGTGACGACCACCGGCGACATCCGACGAGTCGCTCAGCCGGAGGACGGTCCTGCCCCGCGCGGCTCCCCCCGGAAGACCTCCCCGGCGCGCCCGTCCCCTCCCCCGTAGCCTGCACGCGGTGTCGCGATTCCGGCCGGCGCCGGAGGAGAGCCCGCGTTCGAACGAGCGCGATGCCCGCGCCCTTCGTCGCACTCACCGATCGCCCACTTTCGCCCGCGCCGAGCGACGCCAGGACAAGGCTCCTTCCGCACCCGCCTCCTCTCCGCCTGCTCCGGCTCCTGCGCCATCACCGGCGAGCACACCCAGCCCGTTCTCGCCGCCGCCCACATCCAGCCCTACCTCGGCCCGCGCGCGAATCACCGCCAGAACGGACTGCTCCTCACCCAGGAGTTCCACACCCTCTTCGATCTGGGGTACGGTGTCGCCCCCGACGATCGCGTGCGCGTCAGCCCGCGCCGTCGCAGGGACTTCGGCAACGGCCGCCGCGACGAGTCGTTCGACGGCAGGCCGACCATCAACCTGCCCGGCGATCCGCGCTTCCGACCCAGCGCCGAGGCGCTCGAGTGGCACTTGGGGAGACGGTTCAAGGCGGGGTAGCGGGTTCGCGCGCCCGCGATTCGGTCGTCGCAGGCTCGCGGCCCGCGATCTTCGCGACTACTGCACGTCCGGCGCCCACGGGATCTCCAGCGTCCGCACCTCGCCGGGCGCGAGCGCGACCGTGTGCGGTCGACCGGAACCCACCCTGACCGACCAGTCTCCCGGAGCCAGACCAGTGAAGCGGGCGCGGCCGGACGGGTCGCTCTTGCGCGAGCTCGAATCGTTCCCGGCGGTGGCGATCGTCACCTCGACGTCGGCGACCGGACCGGCCGCGGGATCGGCGACGATCACCTGCAGCGTGGCGGAACGCTGGAGCACCACCTCGACGAGGCGCGTCTCTCCGCGCGCAAGATCGATCAGGCGCCCCACCCAAGGCACGTGACCGCGCGCGTGCGCCGTGAGGCGCACTTTTCCCTCGGACAAGCGGGTGATCACTCCCTTCGCTTGAGCATCGAGCGGCACGCGGCGCTTCCGCAGGGATGGGGGCATCTGCGCCAGCTCGACCACGAGCTCCGCGAAAGGAACCGGCCTGCCCCGATCGTCGACCACCCTGGTCTCGAGGCGCGATTCGGGCTCCAGCACGAACTCCTGCTCCGGGCCGGATCGATCGGGATCGACGGGGATCGGCCCCGAGACCCGATCGGCCATGCCGGGCGCGCTCGCGAGAAGACGGACGATTCCCGCGTCGACCAGGACGATCTCGAAACCGCCGGCCGCGTCGACGCGCCCCTCCGAGCACGGCTCCCCGTCCGGTTCCCGCAGGACGTACACCGAAGCATCGAGCGGGGATCGATCGTCTGCGATCACACGACCGACGAGTCCGCCCGCGGGGAGCTCCAGGTCGACGGATGCGCGCGGCGTCGTCTCGCTGAGCACGACCCTGCGCCACGCCGAGACCTGCCGCCCGCGCTCGGTGGAGTTCACTCCGACCTCGAGCTCGCCGAGCGGAAGGCCGAAGAGTGCGTACTTCCCGACGAGGTCGGCGTCGCAGTCGGCGAGGATCGCCGCTCTCGCGCCGGCATCACCGGCGCCGCCGCGCGCGAGAACGCGCAGGCAGCGAGGATCGGCTCCCCGCCTGGCGAGGATCCGTCCAGTCACGACCCCCGTCGCGGCTGAGGAGAGCTCGACCTCGCTGGTTTCTCCGGAACGCACTTCCACGTGCGTACGCATCGCGCAGGATCCGTCGAGCTGGGTGCTCGCCCACAGGTCGTCGAGTTCGACGACGTAGTCGCCGGGTGCCAGCGGCTCGATCCGGAAGGCGCCCCGATGATCCACCGGATGCTCCGAGCAGAGCGCGGTGCCGGCCGGTGCGACGCGCACCCGCAACACCGTGTCGGGACTCCGCCACGGGCAGGTCGCGAGTCCGGCGATGGCGCCCGGTGCCGCCATCACCAACTCGCGCGGGAAGCTCGACGCGAGCAGCTCTCGATGGAGAGCCCGCCCGAATCCGTCGCACTCGATGATCAGGTCGAACGGGCGTCCGGGACGGGTCGGCAGGATGAACGATCCGGCCTCGTCGGTCACTCCCGCGATCCGCCGACGAGGCCCGACGACGACTCCGCTGTCGTCGCTCAACGCGAGCGAGACCCGGGCGCCGCCGACGCCCCGGCCGTCGCCGGTGACCACCGTTCCCGACAGCGAACCCGTGCTCTGCAGCCTGATCTCGAGCTCCCTCACCATCCCTGGTCCAAGTTCGATCGGAGCGTGCCAGCTCTCGAATCCGGGCGCATCGACGTGGAGCACGGTGGAACCCGGCCAGATCCGCTCGAGACGAAAGGAGCCGTCGGACGTCTCGAAGGAGCTCTCGAACTCCTCCGAAAGGCTCTCGCGCTCGTGCCGGGAACCCAGGTCGAGCGGTGCCCAACGCATCGAGAAGGAAGGGATCGGACGCCCGTCGCCGTCGAGGACGTGCCCCGCCACCGCAGCGAGCCGTCGCAGCACGACGGTGACCTCCGTCGCTTCGCCTGCGATGACGTCGACCTCGCCCCACTGATGTCCTTCCTTCGACCCCATGACGACCATGCGCCGGCCCGCTCCGACCCGATGCATCCACCAGCCACCGTCGGACTGCGTCTGGCACTCGCCGAGGTCTCCCTCGAGATCCTCGTCGTAGACCTCGATGTGCACGCCGGCGAGCGGCACGCCGAGGTCGTCGACCGCGACGCCGCGGAAGCTCGCCTGCGGCCGCAGCACGAACTCCAGCATCGCCGGCTCAGCCGCGTCGAGGTCGAAGCGCCGCTTCTCCAGCGCGTAGCCCGGCTTGATGACCGCGATGCTCATCGCGCCCGTCGGTGCCTCCTGCAGCACGAACTCGCCGTTCTCGTCGCTCCGCGCGCTTTGCTGGAACGGCGTCGGGAACTGCCCTTGCAGCATCGGACGGACCTCGGCGCCGGGAACCGGTCGGCGTTCCTCGTCGACCACGATTCCTCTCAACACCATCGCCTGCTGCAGCCGGATCACGATGTCGCCGCCGCCGGGATCGGAGTAGACGCGTGTCCGAGGGAAACCGTCGTGGACGCAGAGGAGCTCCGTCCTCTGCGGGCGGAGGCCGTGGAGCAGGGCGCGCCCTTCCAGGTCCGTCACCGCCCAACGCGTGCAGGCAAGCCGTTCGAGCGACGAGGCGGGATCGGCGGAGGGCCGCTCGAGTGCTCCGAACGGCGTCGCGACGATTCGCGCTCCGGCGACCGCACGATCGCCGGCGCCGTCGAGGACCAGGACCCGCCGCGACTCGCCCTGCAACAACTCGAACGCGATCTCATGCGCGGCGTCGGCGGGAGCGACCCACCGGAATGCGGGCACGTAGCCGTCCGCCCGGGCGACGATCAGGCTGCTCGCCAGGCCCGCACGCTCCACGACGGCGGTGCCGTCCGGGCCGGTCCTTGCCGAAGCCGCCGCCAGCGCCCTCAGTGCTCGCGTCTCGTCCTCCGGGGTTCGCGCCTCGTCTGGAACGGCCGAAGAGGGCAGTACGAGAACGGCCGCGCCGGCGATCGCATCGGCGTCGCTGGACGTCACCCGGATCCGCCAATGCGCAGGGACGGCCGACTCGCGAGTAGGAATCACTGCGCCGGAATCGAGCCTCGATTCCGCGGCGGATCGCCGCTCGTCGTCCCGCGTCGCGGCCGGGGTCGCCGCGTCGACCTCACCCGGTTCGTTGCGCGCATCCTCGGCACCGCGCGGCGACTCGTCCAACCCGCGGGGCCGTGCTTCACCGCGCCCTCGCCACAGGAAACCCGTCGCGACGACGATCCCGGCGACCGCGATCGCGGCGACGGAGAGCGCCTGGAGCCGTCGCTTCGTCCTCATCAGGCCGGTTGCCGAGCGAACATCACCGATCTCACGACCACCCAACCGCCGATCGATTCAGCTGCTCACCTCGACCTCCAGCCACCGCCGGCGGGCCGCAGCTTGTCGCCGGCCGTTCCGCCCTCCGGTCCGCCGCCAGGTGCCGGCGCCGGAACCGAAGCCGCCGAGAAACCGGGGCGACCTCCGGGCGACACGGCACCCGCACCAGGAGGGTGCGCTTGCAGCGTCGCTCCAAGGAGCGCCACCGCGATCAGCGACGTCGCGAGGCGGTGCATCGTCAACACTCCTCGTCCGGGGAGTGAAGGCCGGAACCGGCACGAAGCAGCGCACTCCATGCGGTCAGGCCGCGCATGATCCGTTCCTTCCGGGCACGCGGAACGTCGAACAGTCTAGCGAGCGCGTCGGCCTGGCGACTCAATGCGGCAGGTCGGACGAGCCAGGCCGCTCGATGGCCGTCGGGCTCCGAGGCGATCGATCGCATCAGATCCTCGGCTTCGGATTCCCGGTCCAGGAAGCTGCACCAGACCACTCGATTGGCCCGGCACAACATGGATGGCGCCGCCTCCATGCTCGCACGACTCCAGGAGAGCGCCGAACCGGCATCGCCGGAATCGACCGCGAGTACGGCGAGGTTCAGCAGCGCCAGAGCCGACTCCCGGTCGCTCGATGCCGTCTCACGGGCACGCTCGTAGCCGGTGCGGACGTCTCGCGGATCACCGGACGTCCACGCGAGATTCGCGCGCAGGATCCACGCGAGGGAGCAATCCGGCGCGATCCCGATCGCCGCTTCGAGCAGGTCCCCTGCGCTTGCGCGGGCATCGTGAGTCGAATCGAACTGACGAAGGATCCCGGCGATCCGACCGGAGAGTGATCGCGACTTCGGGCGGCCGGAGCCCGGCGACGCCTGGCGCCTCTCGCCGGCGTCGGTCTCGCCGCGCACGAGCGCCTCCAGCGTCGGGATCAGCTCGTCCAGTCGCTCGGCTGCAGGACGGACGGAACCCGGCGCGAAACGATCGGCGTAGTCCGCGTCGGTCCGCATGACCGCCCGCGCGACGGCGGCGATCGAGCGGGCGAGCGCGAGGTCGGAGCGGAGTCGGAGACTTGCAGCGAGCCAGCGGTCGAACCCGGCGAGAGCGGATCGACCGGAACGGGCCGACGACCCGCGGCCCCAGGCCGTCGAGCCCGGCAGCGCCTCCCGCTCTGAACGCAGGCTCTCCGCGAACCGCTCGCAACGCGGGCACCCGCGTACGTGGGCCTGCACGCCGGGGTCGCCTGCGGATCCCGAATCGATCCACTCGAGGATGGACTCGAGACGGCCGGCGCATGGACTCTCGAAGGTGATCTCAACCATCGACTTCATGGTCGTCCTCGTTCGTGGAGCCATCGCTCGGTGCCGGAGCGCGGATCGCGCCGGACCGCGATCCAGGGCCGCGCAGGACGCGGCCGGTGCGACCGGTCGCCGGGCCGGATCGGTTGGAAGGCGCGGTCCCGGGGGCGCGCTCGCCCTGGAAGGTGGCGAGCAGGCCGGTGAGCTCGTCGTGGAGCTTGAGCCGCGCCTCGCGCGTCCGCAACGCGGCGCCGAACGGCGTCGTCCGCAGCCGGACCGCGATCTCGGCGAATCCGTCCCGGAGGACGTCGCGCTGGTGCAGGAGGCGGCGGTCCTCGGCGGAAAGCCGCATCATCGCGTGGGCGATCCAGTCGAGCAGCACCCGGCGCTCGAGACGGCATCCACGGCTCGCGAGCAGCTTCGCCGCCTGCTCCACGAATTCGTCCGCGGCGCCGACGGCGGGAGCCGGGACACCGGGCAGCGGGATGGACCGCGCCCGCAGCAGCTTCAGCTGCTCGTCAAGAAGAGTGTCCGCGGCGCACCGGAGCATCTCCCAGGTGCCTGCCGTCCCCGATGGCGCGCTCCACGCGTAGGTCGTGCGGCGTGCCGGCAGGATGCCCGCGCGGAACAGCAGATCGTCGTGGAGCCGGAAGTAGATCTCGGCGAGCAACTCCTGCGCATCGAGCGGCCAGGCTCCTTCGTCGATTCGCTGCTGGATGCAATCGAGCAGCCGCTCGGCGTTCAGGCGGCAGAAGAGCATGAAGCGCTTCGAGTCGAAGCGACGCCGCAACTCGCCGAAGAGCTGCTGCGAGACCGACTCGACGCTCTCGCATCCTGGAGCGAGATCTCCGATGCGCACCATGTCCCCCGTGCGCGGGAAGAGCCGTTTCGCCTCGTTCAGGAGCGCCTGGATCTCGGGCGTCAGCGAGTAGATCCGACCACCGGGACGCGAGGGGCGACGCGCGGACCCGCCGCGCTTGCGCCGCCGCTTCGACTTCTTCGAAGCGCCGCTCATCCCCTCGATCTCCTCCCGCGCCGGGACTCCCCGGACGCGAGCCGAGCCCTCCGATCATCGCGCGCCCCAATACCTCTGCACCCCTACCCGGTCAATCCTCGCCCGTACGATCGGCCGGATGCTCCCGGGAACGGCTGCGCTCAGCATCCGCAGCGGAACGACCACGAGACCTCGGCGGCGACGGTCTGGTTGGCGACGATGCAGATCTTGCCTCGGACGAAGCAGCTCTTGCCGGGGCTGCGGGGCGATTGGGGATGAGACACCAGGCGTCGTCGGGAGCGAGCTTCGGATTGGCGGGCTTCGTCGGGGTGGAGTACCAGCAGGGGACGGGCTTCCCGGCCGCGCTCCCTTCGTGCCGCGAGAGCTCGAGCTCGCGCCGACGCTGGAAGCGGCAGCGCCGATGGAACGTGATCGGGTCGATCAGCCGCGAGTCGTCCTCGCCGGGCACCGGATCGGGCAGTTCGTCCTCGAAGCGCGTGGGGACATCGGTGGCGCAGGGCGCGATGACGGAGCGTGTCCCGGCCCGCGCGCCGCTGCCCGAGATCCCGGCGTCGGCCGGACGGAAGAGCCGATCGCGCCCCGTTCGCTCCTCCTCGGCGATTCCGCTCGTGCGCGAGACCCGGATCGTCTCCTCCTCCACCTCCTCGACCGCGAAGACCGGCAGGCGGGTGCCGGGCGCCGACCGGGCGACGCAGTCCAGCACCCCGCCGACGAGGCCGCACTGCAGGTGGCGCAGCACCGGCCCGCGCTCGGACCCGAAGGACGCGCGGTGGGCGCAGAGCGTGAGCGGCAGCGCCTCGAGGTCGGATCCGATCTTCGGCAGCGATCTCGTCGCGAGCGGGACCGGGAACGCGATCTTCTTCACCTTCGCGGCATCCAGGCGGAGCGCCGCCGCCGGCTTCCGGTGCGCGTCGGCGTCCACGCCGAGAAGGGCGCGCGAATGCCAGCTCCCCCGCTGCAGCTCACCGAGATCGAGCGGCCCCGGATCGACCGGGGCGCGTACCCGCCCGGAGACCCGGACCGATCGACCCGCCGGCGGCGGGCGCTCCCGGACGGCCGATCCGGCGGTAGATTCCGCGCCGCTTCCGGTCCGCTCGCTCGATCTCGCCGCAAACGCGGTGACGAATCCACGACAAGGCCCTCGCATGAAACCTGGACGCAACGACCCCTGCCCCTGCGGCTCGGGGAAGAAGTACAAGAAGTGCTGCGAGGCCCGGGACGCGGCGGAGCGCGAGCAGGAGCTGGCCGCGGAGCAGGCGAAGCGGTCCGACACGCTCGATCCGGAGCAGGCGGAGCGCGCCCGGAAGAAGAGCGAGGCGGTCGTGCGGCGCGAGGGGATCCGGGGGAGCTCGAAGCAGGTGCGCTCCGGGGCGCGGCCGAGCCACGCGCGCAAGCGGACGGTCTGATCCCCGGATCCTGCCGCGCCGGCGCCACCGCGCGCGCCGCCGGAGGATCAGTCGCGCAGCGCGTGGATCGTGTTGTGGATCACGCCGGCGACCGGCGCTCCGTCGGCGGCGCGCAGCGAGTAGCGGATCTCCATGCACCAGGTCGGAGCGATCTCCGGGAGGTCGATCGCGACGGTACGGCCGTCGGCGGAGAGCGTCGCGGCGCGGAACTCGAGCGTCTTCTCGGCGAGGTGGTCGGAACCGTAGCCGGCGCTGCGCCGGAGCGACCAGCTCCGGACCTGCACTTCCCTCGCGTCGATCGCGGCCGGAGCGAGCGGCTCGGCGAAGGTGATCCGCAGCCCCGACCTCACGGCGTGCAGCGCGAGCGGCAGGTGGATCGGCTTCCCGGTGGCGCGGAGGCGATAGAGGCCGCCCGGCCGGGTCGCGTCGCCGGCCCACGCGAACATGCCGCAGAGGTAGAGCTGCCCGTCGCCGGGATGGAAACGGCCGCGCATCACGCCGGTCGGGAACGGCGCGATCGGCAGCTCGACGACGCCGCCCTGCCGCACGCCGTCCACCTCCTCGTGCAGCACGACGAAGACCTTCCCGGCGCCGTAGGAGAGGTTGAGCAGCGCTCCGTCGAGCGCTCCGAAGCGGGAGCTCTCGACCCAGAGCGGCTCGGCCGGCGACCGGTCCATCGCGTTCGTGATCCAGCAGAGCGGCGGCTCCATCGCGGCGTCGGAGGGGTCCTTCACGTCGTGGTAGCCGAGCATGTTGCCGTGGAACTTCGGGCGTCCGGAGCGATCGAGCGTGATCCAGTTGATGCGGTTCTTCGGGATCCAGAATCCCTCCTGGTCGGTGACGACGAAGGAGCCGTCCGGGTTGACGCAGACTCCGTTCGGGGCGCGCAGCCCGTGGGCGAGGATGTCGGTGCGCGCGCCGTCCCGGGAGATCCGCAGCAGCGTGCCGTGCTGCGGCACGACCGCCTCGAGCGCGTGGCGGCCGCCCTTGCAGTAGTAGAAGTTCCCCTCCGCGTCGGTCTGCAGCCCCATCGCGAACTCGTGGAAGTGGTCGGTGACCTGGTGGTCGTGGTTCAGGCACTGGTAGAAGTCGATCTCGCCGTCCCCGTCCAGGTCGTGGAGCACGACGAGCTGGTCCCGGCACGTGACGTGGATCCGGCCGGCGACGACCTTGAGGCCGAGCGGCTGGAAGAGGCCGGTCGCGATCCGCCGCCAGCGCAGCGTCTCCGCCGCCGGCCGCGCGGCGCCGTCGGGCGGCGCGGGGACACTCTCCACCCGCCACACGTCGCCGTCCCACGAGCAGACGGCGAGGCTGCCGTCCTCGAGGAAGTCGAGGCCGGTGAAACGCGTCTGCGCCAGCCACGGATTGACCTCGGGCGCGGTGAGCACGTCGGTCGCGAAGGGGCCGGCGTCCGCGCCTCGCGTCGCGAGCGTCTCGAGCTCCCGCGGCCAGCGCGCCGGCCCTCCGCGCGTCAGCGCCTCGAGATCGCGATCCGCGTCGGGAATCCACGGCTCGAACGGCTCCGGGCCGCTCTCGGCAGCGGCCGCCCACACCGTGAAGCGCAGAACCTCGTCGCCCGCGGGGATGCGCAGCCGCAGCCGACCGTCCTGCCTCACCAGCTCCGCCGGGCTCCCGCGCGGCGCGATGCCGGCGGCGAGCGGCCGGATCACGGGCGCATCGGGTCGCGCGCCGCGGCGCACCTCGCCGTCGAATCCGTGTCCTGTGGCGTCGCTCACGCGCGGGCCGACCGCGCCCGCGAGCTCCCAGCGCGCGAGCTCGGCCCCGTCCTGCCCGAAGCTCACCGAGGCGAGCTCGCCGCGGAACGGGGAGTCGGGCTGCGGGAAGTCGGGCGCGGTGAATCCGATCCGCGCGACCGCTCCGGGCGGCCGCGCCTTCGCGGCGAGCCGCCCCTCCCGGTCGAGCCGGCCGTCGATCCACAGCTCCACCCGGTGGTCGGAGCGGCGCCAGGTGACCGCCACGTCGTGCCACTCGCCGTCGTTCACCATCGCGTGCGAGGTGACCACGCCCACCCAGCCGACGTCGAAGCAGAGCCGGCCGTCGCGCACGAAGAGGGTCTGGCCGTCGGGAGTCCAGCGCGGCCCCGGCTGCGCCAGCGCGAAGATCGTCCCGCCGGCCCGCGTCCGCAGCCGCGCCGCGATCGAGAAGTCCCGGGTGGTCAGGTCGAACGCGTCCTCGCGCCGGACCTCGATCCAGGTGCGGCCGTCGAAGGCGGTCGCGTTCTCGTCGGCCGCCGTCGGCGATTGCGCCGTCGGGCCGACGCGCTCGGCGATCTGCAGCACGAGGTCGCGATCGCGCGCGCCGACGTGGAACGTGCGCAGGAAGAGCGGCGCCGCCGGCGCCTCCTCGCGCGCCAGCAGACCCGGCGACTCGAGGACCTCGGTGGCTCCGATCGAGTACGCCACGATCACCTGCCGGCCGTGGTGGTGGAGCCCGCGGTACCTCGCCCAGTCGCGCGGCAGCGGGCCGTAGCGGCGGCCGTCGCGCCCCTCGACGCGCCGGTCGTCGCGGAACGACCCGCTCGCCGGATCGGCGCAACCCGGCCCGGTCGGGTTGGCGAGCACGATCGCGCCCGAGACGCGCGGGTGGACCTGGTGCTCGCCGTTGAACTGGATCCCGCGCCAGTCGATGAAGCTCCTGCCGCTCCCGTCGCCCGCGCTCGCGCTCCACGCGGCGGCGACGCGCAGCGTGTCGGCGTCGTAGAGCATCCAGTGCCGGCCGCGCGCGACGCCCCCGCCGCCCGGATCGAGGCGGACGGCGATCCCCTTGAAGGCGAAGTTGTGCGGGCCGCCCGGGACCTCCAGGGTGTGCATGAGGCTCGGGCCGTAGTCCATCGCGCTCCACGACTCGATCTCGCCCGGCGCGGGTCCGCGCGTGTCGCCGGGCGGCAGGCGCGCGAGGCCGGCCGCGTCCACCGGCACGTACTGCGTCGGGTTGAACGGCTTGAGGTAGGCCTCCCGGACGTAGTGGATGACGTCGTACTTCTGCGACGGCACCATCCAGTCCTGCGCGGTCATCATCCCGAAGCCGCGCGTGAGCGTCTGGTACATGGCGAACGGATCGCTGCCGTTCCGGAACGCGTGCGCGGCGAAGCGCGGGGCGGTCGGGAGCGTGCCGGGCTGGTCGATCGTGCCGTGGCAGTTCACGCAGACCCGCCGGTAGATCGCCTCGCCGCGCCGCAGCGACTCGGCGCCCCAGTCGCGGATCAGCGCGGCGTGGTCGACGCGCGTCTCGTACTCGGGGAGCGTGGAGGTGAGCAGCTCCGCCGCGGGCGCGAGCTCGCGCGCGCGGGGCGCGCCGCCGTCGCGCACCTCGATCAGGTAGCGGATCAGGTCGAGGAACTGCTGCCGGCTCGCGAGCTGATCGATCTGCCCGGCCGGCATGGCGGAGAGGACGCTCTCCTTCACGCGTGCGACGTCCTGCCCGCGCAGCGTCACGAGCTCGCCGCCGCGCGCGACGTCGCGCAGCACCAGCCGGTCCGGCGTCCGCTCGACCAGGAGCCCGTCGCGCGACCCGCCGTCCGCCGTCTCCACCCGCACCGAACGGAAGTCGTCGCGGATGACCCTCGAAGGCCAGAGCACCGACTCGACCAGCGAAACGTCGCTCGTGCCGGGAGGGAGCGCCGCCAGGTCGGGGCCCGGCGAGGAGCGTCGCTCGTCGCCGACGGCATGGCACTTCGAGCAGGCCATGCGGGGCTGGAAGAAGACGACGGCGCCGCGCGCCGCGTCGCCCTGCTCGCGCGCGCTGCGCGCGAGTCCCGCGGGATCGGCCTCCGCCTCGCGCTGCAGACTCTCCTCGAGCGACTGTCCGGCGGCCGCGGGCGCGAGGGCGGCGAGGGCCAACGCAAGCGACGCACGCCTCATCGAACCGCGCGCTCCTCGAGCAGCTCGACCATCGCGCGTCCGAGCGCGTCGCCGATCGGCAGACAGCTCTCGGCGTTGCCGAACCAGTGGTGCCCGTGGCCGGGATGGGGGGACGCCTCGGGCTCGCGCAGGAACGCCCGCGTCGGGACGAAGCGCGCGCCGCCGCCGTTGCAGTCGCGCTCGTCGTCGAGGTCGACCACCGATTGGCCCTCCATGTCCGACTGCCCCGCCAGGCGGAAGACGCGCACGAACGGTCCGCGCCCGGCGCGCGCGACCCGCGGGGTCGCGTCGCTGGCGACGCAGGCTCCGCTCACGAGAGAGACCGCGAGCAGTCCGGCAGGCCAGGGCGGGAGGGAGGCGGCCACGCGGACACTCTAGGCCCGTCCATGAAGACAGTCAGTCAAGCCCCGTCCTGATTCTCCTTCGATGGATCTCCTTCCATCCCCTTGCGCAGCCGCGCCAGCGCACCGATGACCGTTGCCTACCATCCGTCCATTCGGG
>Ga0187893_10007265_pt1 | contig 18303 bp, 21 predicted proteins | sample MA1701074metaG_FD_139574 | JGI IMG/M metagenome (GOLD analysis project Ga0187893, IMG submission 139574) | White microbial mat communities from a basaltic lava cave in the Kipuka Kanohina Cave System on the Island of Hawaii, USA - MA170107-4 metaG ... | reverse complement strand
TCGAGGGCTTTGCGTTCAAAGTCCGTGGCCGGTCCGTTGCGGATGGGCCAGAGGCTGATCAGCCCGTACCTGATGCCGCTCCCGCCCTCTGCGGCTAACCGACCCGAGTAGTTCAGGAATTGGGCGGGAAGGGGTAGGGCGTTTTGTTGCTCCCAGTGCTCGGCTGCCAGGGTGACCCCTTTTTCCTGCATCCGTTCCACGACATGGGTAGTGTAGACCGTTCGATCCGCTTCGATCACGGCATGCACGAGGTCGGCCACCTTTTCCAGAGGCATTCCGCCCGGGTCACTCGACTCTTTCGTCCCCGAGAATAAGGTGCCAGAACCCAGCATGGCGGTCACTAATGCGGCCGTGCCCAACCACACACCATTGCGCCTCACCAATCGTGGGTTCGTCATGGCGGCGCCTCCTATTCGGGTTGCGGGTCCTTGACAGGAAATGCGATCACACAGGTTGTTCCACGGCCCTCCTCACTGTCAACCTGGATCTGTCCACCGTATGTTGTGACTATGCGACGCGCGATGGTCAGACCGAGTCCCGAGCCGTCACCTTGCCCTTTGGTGGTGAAGAACGGGTCGAAGATCTTCGTCAGGTAGGGCCTGGGGATTCCCGGGCCGGAATCCCGGATCACCACCTTGATCGTCCCATCAAGGAGCTCTGTGGAGAGAGAGAGCGAGCCCTTTCCTTGCATCGCCTGGACCGAGTTTCTGATGACGTGCATGAAGGCCTGCCGGATATCTTCCGGCTTCGTCTTGATTTTCGGTAAAGGCCTCAAGTTGGTCTGAACGTCGGGGTTCATCCCTTCGCCGGCCGTGAGCACGAGCTTGAGGGCTTGTTCCAGTTGGTCGTTCAGATCTGTCGGAACCGGACGGCCTTTGGCTTCCACCTGGGCCAGACCGGTGAAATTGTGAATGATGGCGGCCATGCGCTTTCCGTGTTGGATCATGTCGCGGACCTGCGCCTTGACCTTGTTCAGGTCTCCCTCGTCTTGAATGGACTCCCCCAGGCCGAAGATTCCGCAGAGTGGATTGTTCAGCTCGTGCCCAATGCCTGCGGTCAGCACCCCCAGGCTGCCGGACTTCTCGGCCTGAATGAGCTGATCTTGCAGTCGGCTCTCATCAGTCGTGTCCCGTAAGAGGTATCCGATCCGCCTTCGGTCGCCGGAGAGTGCGCTGATGTGGAACCACTCATACTGGTAGATGCGCTCTCCGATTCGAATCTCTTTGCGACTTTCCGTAATCTGTGACGCCGCCTGGGGAGCGAGCGGATCCCGGATCGGAGTGGGTATCTGGGAATCCGGTGCCACCATCAGGGCGCCGCTCGCTAATGCCTTTGCATAGGCGTGAAAGTCCGCTCGCAGGCGGGCGCGGGAGGCCGCATCCGTCTCGAGCAGGTCGAACAATTTGGTGCCGGTAGGATCCCCGTCGGTGAGATGGAGGGTCTCCTTCGACGCCTTGTTCATGTACTCGATGCGCTCCTCCTGGTCGAGCAGGACGACCGGGTTGGGGACGCTATCCAGAATTTGATCGGTGGACTCTCGTACGTACTGAGCCTCCTTGGCCTTTAGTTCGATCTGATCCGTGAGGCCCGCGAAGGCGGCCTGGAGTTGGGCGTTCATTCGGGTGAATTCATCCGCCAACTCTTCGATTTCATCCCCGGTCTTGATCGCGATCGGTTCCGTGAGCTCCCCTCGGCCGATGAGGGCGGCGGCCCGCTGGAGTTTCCGGATCGGAATGACGATCCGACCCGCAGCCACATAGCCGAGCGTGAGCAGGAGCGCGATGGCCATCAGCCCGAAGGCGGCAACCCAGGTGAACAGGTGTAGGATCGGGGCAAACAGCTCTTCGGATGACTGCCAGACGAAAGTGTGCCACATCCGGCCGGTGGAGGCCTGGGTAATTCGACTCGTCTCAGGGAGTGCGGCAAATCCGATGATGGATGTACGCTGGCCTCCGTGCCCGTCACTCGGGGCCTTCACCCAGCCCGGCTGTGGATGGGTCACGAGGGGAATCAGCGCCGGATCCGCCAACCGGTTTCCCGTGGGAAGAATCGGACAGCTCAAGACGGTGCCCGCGCTGTCTATCACCATCGCATGGCCGGTCTTGCCGAACTTCACCGGATAGACCGATGGGTCGAGGAACTCTTTGGCGTCGTAGACGCGATGGAGCACGCCGACCGTCTGGTAGCGGATGCGGTCCATCACCGGCAGGGACAGAGCCAGCGCATAGATACCGAGTGGCTCGTCGAAGTACAGGTCGCCGATGTATGGTTGGCCCACTCCGTGCTTGTATGCGCCTTGCCACCAAGGGTGCTGGGCGTGCAGGTAGCCGACGTCCTGGTTGATGCTCGCGACCAGTCTCCCTTGGATGTCGGTCAGAAACAGGGCGCGGGTAGCGGAGCGCGTCACGACGGCGACGGGGTGCCCGGGATCGTTATCGGTTCCGGAGTAGTACCGGCGTAGGAGGTCCGCAAGTTTTCCCTGCGTCACGGAGGCAATCGCCGCGGGGTTCCTTGCGCGCCAGGCTTCGTCGGCCCGTGACAGGCGGGCCTTCACCTCGCTGTCCGAGAGGTCCTGGAGTGCGTCACGCCGCTCCTCCAAGGCTGCGACGACGCGCATGTCCGTAGCGATCCGGGACGTCTCCGCGATCTCCTCGCTCAGCACCAGATCCAACTTCCTGGAGGTTTCCGTGGCCAGCCCCGCGAAACTCGAGCCGCTGATCTCCTGGATCTCTCGCGTGCCCTGAAGGAACGGCAGCACCAAGCCGATGAGCAGGGGAACCACGCCGACCAAGAGCATGGACAGAACGAGTTTGCCCTTGAGCCCCCATCGAGCCTTCTTCTCCCTTGGGAGGCTGAGGCTATCCTTCGCGGTGGTGAGCGGGGCCATAACGGTCGGATCAGGTTTGCACGTGGGCTTGCGGGAACTGCAGGCGAAAAGTGGTGCCTCGCCCGACTTCGCTCTCGACGGAAATCTTGCCCCGATGTCTGCTCATGATGGATCGTACATTATACAGGCCCAGCCCTGTGCCTTTTCCGGGAGCCTTGGTTGTAAAGAACGGCTCGAAGATTTGTTCGAGGCGCTCCCGGGGGATCCCGCAACCGCTGTCGGCTACGGACACGGCAACCAATCCGTCTTGACAGCGAGTCGTGAGCTTGAGAGTGCCGTTCCCTTCCATGGCCTGAATGGCGTTGGTGATCAGGTTGACAAAGGCATGCAGGAGCTCCTCCGGTTTGCCCTTGATCGTGGCTTGGGTCGTGTAGTCTTTGATCACGGAAAGATCCTGAAGCACGGTCGCATAGCGGGCAATCTTGAGCGCCTCTTCGAGCTTTGAGTTGAGATCCACATCCACCAGTCGGCCCTCCGAGGTGCGGCGAGCATATTGGGTGAGGTCCTTACAGATCGGGCTGATACGATGGACGGCATGGATGATTTCTTGGGTGTGTGCATGAATCGTCGAGACGTCGCGCTCCTCAAGGATGGTCTCGGCGTAGCCCAAGATCAAGTGGAGCGGATTATTGATGTCGTGTGCGATACCCGCGGCGAACGAACCGATGCCGGCCAGCTTTTCGCTCTGAAACAACTGTGCCTGTAACTGAGACTCGCGCTGGATCAGATTCCAGAGGAGCCTGGCGGCCGCCCCGCCGAGCACTTCCACCTCCGGTCCTTTATGCTTCTCGATGAACCCCGCCATGCCCGGATCGCCGGTTACATCGATAATGAGGTTGATTCCGTGATTCGCGATGAGGTCCAGGGCATTATCCGTGGCGGGGATGTCCTGGTCCCTGGCGTGCCTGAGCGCGGGCGCCGTGGGATCTTTGTCGGCGACACCGGCGACCCGAACCCCGGGGAGTCGGCTCAGGAGATCGAGGAGGGCGGTGCCTCCCTTTCCTCCGCCCAGGATCGCCACCGTAGTGCACGGAGGGCTGCCGCCGGTCATGGATTTCTGCTCATCCAGGCGGGACGTGACGGCATCAGAGCCGACTCAATTCCCGCATTTCCATCGCCTTGGCCACAGAGGCTCTCAGTTTCTCTGCCTCGACCGGCTTGACAAGATAATCCGTGACGCCTTGCCGGAGCAGCGAGGTCGCCATATCCGTATCCGGGAATCCGGTCAGCACAATGAGAGGAACGCGGGGGTACTCCTTGCGGAAATAGGCGATCGCCTCCATGCCGTTGACCTTCGGCATGCGAATATCGCAAATGATCACATCAAGCATCAGCCGGTTCTCGCCCGTGTTGAGCACCTCAATGGCCTTGGCGCCATCCTCGGCTTCCACCACATCGTAGCCGGCCTTCGTGAGCACCATCCGCACCAACTTTCTGACGTCGGGCTCATCATCCGTCACGAGAACACGGCCATTCCCCGTCTCTGCCCCGAAAAACACATCAGACATGATAGCCTCCCTTGAAATGAGTTCACGGCACTTCTCTATCTACCTGGTGCTCCAAGCTCTCCGCAATTTCGGTGCCGCTGTCTCATCGTGCGGACTTCCTTGCATTCCCATCACTTAGGAGAGTTGGCTACGTAGGTTTTAGGGCAGTCGTCATACGGGCTGGCCCAAATACACCACACCAGATGGTGAAATAAACCAGACTCCCGGATCATTCCGACAGACTTTCGGTGTTGCCGCCGGGAGTCCTCGCAGACGGTGGGTCATCCCCTGTACCGGATAATCCCCAGATTCGGTGAATGACCAGTAGTATTACCAGCGCCGCGACCATTCCTGTTACGAGCATTGTCATCAGCATGATCTGGCCCCCCCGTTCACGCTTTCTGCTTCACTGACTCACACTCCCGGGTATCGCAAGCCTAGTGCCAGACAGGCGGGCTCGGACCGGGCCAGGGGCCAATGCGCCAACCCATTGATCTGTCAACGTAAGTGTCCAGCACGTCGGATCTGGGTCAAATCCTATTGCGCAGCCGGCGGGCGCGAATAGTATCGAAACCGATTCACGTGGCGTATCCGATGCGATAATCATGAGGTGCTTGGACCACCGAACACCGCCCCGAGCCATTCGCCGAGGTAATGCGTGATCACGATCACCACGAGGGCGATGAGCACGTGCTCTGCGACCACGCCCCAGGGGGACCGGCCCTGCGCCCTCGCCATGTAGAAACTGAAACCGGCGAGGAGCAGCAGCCCCCACAGGGCGCCGGCCACCATGGCGCTGCCCATGGGGAGCAGAATGATCGGAATGACAAATGTCACTGCGACGATGAATTTGGCAACAAAAGTCGCCAGCGTCGATTCCCAGATGGCCCTGGTGCTATGGCGATTCTGCGACTCTTGCGCCACATGGATGCCAAGAGCGTCGGAGAAGGCATCGGCGATGGCGATCGTCAAGATGCCGCCGATCACCACGACCTTCGAGTGGGTGCCGGAGTGCAGCCCGACCATGAGTCCCAGCGTCGTGATGATGCCGGATGTCAGCCCGAAGCTGAGTCCGGTCTTGACGGCATCATTCATTATTCACGTTCTCCTGAATGGGGCCCATCGGGCGGGCATTGGTTGTGCATTCGATATGCCAGCGGGAAGTTGGAAGGTTAAAAAGCTTCAAAGTTGGAGAGGTGCGGAGAGATGCTCTATTCGCGCTGTCGCTTATTGCGCCAGCGAGGGGGGTGGGGTTGTGGTAAAAGTCGTCATTGGGCCAGGGTGATGAAATGCGCCAAGCGTTTGCAGTATGGCTGACAGGCCTCCCGGCTTCCGGCAAGAGCGCCATCGCCGGTCAATTGAAATCTCGCCTCGCAGAAGCGGGCTGTGTGGTGGAGGTCTTGGAGTCCGACGCGGTGCGCCGTTTCTTAACGCCGATCCCGAGCTATAAGCCGGAAGAGCGAGAGCTGTTCTATCGAGCCCTCGCGTTCCTTGGGAGCCGGTTGGTGGCCCACGGCGTCCCGGTCGTCTTCGATGCCACCGCCAACCTCCGCGCTTATCGGAACCTGGCACGAACGATGATTCCGCACTTCATGGAAGTGGCGGTGGTCTGCCCGCTGGAGGTGTGCCGCCAACGTGATGAAAAGGGCACCTATCGGTTGGGGGACGAAGGCAAGAGTGCGACTGTGCCGGGGCTTCAAGAGCCGTATGAGTCGCCGCTCTATGCAGAGATGGAGTTGGATACAACCAGATTGAAGCCCGAGGAGGCAGCGGCGAAGGTGATGGAGGCGTTGCGACTCCGCGGCTACCTGCAGGCGGCCCGAGTCACAACTGAGTGACCTATCAAACTCTAAGTTCTGGCCTTCCCGTCATCCAAGAACCGGTGCTGCCAATCCAGCCAAGCATGTCCCAGTTCATGGCCAAGGATATAGCGCCGCCTCCTCACGGGAAGTCGCTTCCTGATATAAATAGTCCTCGACTCGGAATCCCAGACGCCGTCCGCATTCGGGTCGCGCTCGGCCATCTCGGCATCCGTCACCATCCGGATGCTGATCCGATAGCCAAATGGCAGGACGACACGGGTCGGAATTCTAAGCACGGGCCACCAGGATTCTCATGAACCGTCCCCCTGTTTCGAAAATATACTCCAGCTTGACCGACCGGTCTACATTATCACGGCGGGAACCAGGGGCGCCGTTGCTAACCATGGCCGAAGTGCGCGATAGTGCAGGACGGCACCGCCAGGCTCCACAGCCCGACTGAAATCGAGACGAAGGGCCTCCATTTGTTAGGATGACAAGTCTATGAAATTCAATACATTTATGGCTGAGGAGGGATAGAGATGACCGAGCCACTCGCACAATCAATGGGCCCGGCTCGGGACCCGAGTGTCATCGTGGTGTTCGGGGCCGATGGCGACCTGACCAAACGCAAACTCATCCCGTCCCTCTACCATCTTGCCGCCGGCAACCTTCTGCCGAAGGAATTCGCAGTCGTCGGGCTCGGCATCACTCCTATGTCCACCGAATCGTTCCGTGCGAAGCTCAGTCAGGACATTCAGGAGTTCACCAACGCCTCCATCGAGCCTGCTCCGTGGGACTGGCTCCATGAGCGCTTGTACTACGTGAGCGGTGACTTCAGAGATCCGCATGCCTACCGGTTGCTGGAGGACGCGCTCGCGCGGGTGGACAAGGCTCATGGCACCATGGGCAACTATCTTTACTACCTCGCCACTGCGCCGACCTTTTTTGCTGAGATCGTCCGCCAGCTCGGTCTCAGGAACCTGACGGTGCAGCAAGGAGGCTCCTGGCGGCGGGTCATCATTGAAAAGCCCTTCGGGCATGATCTGGATTCCGCGCGGGCGCTCAACGAGGAACTCCTGCGGGTGCTGGAGGAAACTCAGATCTATCGGATCGATCACTATCTCGGCAAGGAGACGGTCCAGAATATCCTGGTCTTCCGATTCGCCAACGGCATTTTCGAGCCGATCTGGAACCGCCGGTACATTGATCATGTTCAGATCACGGTTGCCGAAAGTTTGGGCGTCGAGCATCGAGGCCGGTATTACGAGGCGGCCGGCGCCCTGCGCGACATGGTCCCGAACCATTTGTTGCAACTCGTTTCCTTCGTCGCGATGGAGCCGCCGCATTCTTTTGACGCGGATGCCGTAAGGGACGAAAAGGCCAAGGTGCTCCGCGCGGTACTGCCCTTGCACCCTCTTGACGTGCTCCGGTCTTATGTGGCGGGGCAGTACGGCGAAGGCGAGATCGCCGGTGTGCCGGTGCCCGGCTATCGGGAAGAGCCCAACGTGTCGGCGACTTCCAATACGGAGACCTTCATCGCGCTCAAGATATTCATCGATAGTTGGCGGTGGGCCGACGTGCCGTTTTACTTGCGTACCGGCAAGCGCATGCCGAAGCGGGTTACCGAGGTCGCGATCCAGTTCAAGCGCGCACCGTTCATGCTGTTCCGGAAAACCGCCATCGAGCGCTTGACACCTAACCAGCTCGTGATTCGCATTCAACCCGATGAAGGGATCTCCTTGTCGTTTGGAGCAAAAGTGCCGGGTCCGACGGTGCGCATGGGGACGGTGAATATGGACTTCCAATATGCCAAGTATTTCGGCAGCGCCCCCAGCACCGGCTATGAGACGCTCCTGCATGATTGCCTTGCCGGGGATGCGACGCTCTTCAACCGGGCCGACAATGTGGAAGTGGGATGGAGCGTGGTAGAGCCGGTCCTGGACGTCTGGAAGGCCCTGCCGCCGACGAGCTTCCCGAATTACGCAGCCGGAACCTGGGGGCCGAGGGAGGCCGACGAACTCTTGGAACGAGACGGGCGTCAGTGGAGGAAGGTTACCGGGCAGTCTTGAACTAACGGCATCTTGGTGGTTAACTAACTGCGAGGGGCGAGATGAGGTGGGAGGCTAGGGGAGGCCGCCGGGCATTCTCCTCCTGGTGCCCGCCGGGGTGAGCGTGAAGCTAGCCGCTCGCGACTCCTGGTCCCCACTCCCTGTACCATCTCGCCCCATACCTCCCCCTCTCTTCTCCTACCGGCCGCGTTGCATCAGAGAGCGGATATAGGCCACCGCGTCTTGCATCTCTTGCTCCGTGAGCCGCCCACGCCAGGCATGCATAGGGCTCATGACCACGCCGAATTCGATCCGCATGAGCATCTGTTCATCGGATTGCATACGGGAGATGGCGCTGTGGAAGTTGGTGGGCGGGACTTTCAGGTCGCGGGCTTGAGGACCATCGCCCCAACCGCCGGCACCATGGCAACTCATGCAGTGCCACTCGTACAGGGTCTTGCCGGGAATTGAATCGCCGACCTGTTCCTGGGCTCGAAGAATGGTGGGAGGTAAGAGCCACGCCGCCAGACTGAGTGAAACTGTCAGGAGGAGGCTGACAAAGCGGGGGAAGGGTTCCGCATGCATGTCTACCCTTACACAAACAGGAGCGCGCGACCGGCCTCGCACGGGTTTCTTAACTCTTCTTTGTGGTTCTCGCGATGAAGCTGGTATACATCTGTTGCAGGTGTTTGCTGCCGTAGTGCGCACAAGTTGCCGTGCCGCTCTCATGCTCTTGGAGCGTCACGGCGATGAGTGATTCTTTCCCGCAGTCCAAACACTTGTAGTCGTACATGGGCATCGTCGCACCTCCGGTGCCGCAAGGCAAAATTCAAAAGGCAATAGTAGGAAGTACAAGTCCCCATTGCTTTCGGTGCAATTGGCATGCCATCGAATCCGGCGCTCTGACGTTTCGCGCCTGTCGCGCCTTTCTTGCTTTTCGCGCAGCCTCCCATGGCCCAATCATTGCACACGTGAAGGAACATGCCCACACTGAAGCGTGCGAATCTTGAAGCCTATCTACGTGGCCGGTTTGGGCCGACGGCGGAGCTCCTGACGTATGGCAGGATCGGAGAGGAAACCTCCGGGACTGCCCTCAAACAATACGGTTACGGCGCGCCGCTCCGCCTGACGTTCCGTCTTGGTAGAACCGTCAAACGAGCTGTCCTCGGGACCATGAGCCCCGGCCCGTTCGGCCACGAACATCCCGCCGACCGGGCGCAAGCGGTTCTGTGGGATTACGATTCGTATGGCCGTCTCCCGCGTCACGTGCCTGCGCTGGACGTGGGGGCTTTCACGAAGGAGGGCGCTCTCTTTTCGGTGGCGCCTGCGCGCGAATTTTTCGTGCTTACGGACTGGGCGGACGGCGCCGGCTACAACCTGGATCTGGAACGGCTGGCCCGCACGGGCCGCCTGCGCCCGGCAGACCGTGAACGCGCGCGGGCCCTGGCCCGGTACCTGGCTCAGATCCATCGGGTCAAGAAACGGGACCATGACCTGTACCGGCGGCGGTTGCGGGAGCTGATCGGCCATGGCGAATGCATTATGGGGCTCACGGACAGCTACCCGGACCGCTTCGGGTTCATCACCACCGAACTGCTGCGCTCCATTGAAGAGGCCTGCAATCGCTGGCGCTGGCGGCTGCGAAATCGGGCCGGCCGGCTCTCGCAGGTCCACGGCGATTTTCATCCGTGGAACGTGCTCTTCCGGCGCGGCACGGACTTCAGCGTGCTGGACCGATCGCGCGGGGAGTGGGGCGAGCCGGCCGATGACGTGACGTCTATGACGGTCAACTACCTCTTCTTTTCATTGCAGCGCTGGGGGAAACTGCGGGGGCCTTTCGAAGTTCTTTTTCGCGAGTTCTGGGACCATTACATGGGGGGCAGCGGGGATCGCGAAGTCACGGCTGCGGCTGCGCCGTTCTTTGCTTTCCGGGGGTTGGTGATCGCCAGTCCGCTCTGGTACCCGAGCCTCGACATGAAAGTCCGGCGCGCAATTTTCAATTTCATCCAGAACGTGCTAGGTGCGGAACGGTTTGACCCTGCCGAGGTGAATCGGTACTGCGAAAAGTAGCGATCAGCAATCAACTTTCACCGGTATCGCTCTCCACGTAGCGCACCGATTCCACGGTGACTCTGTGGAGGACGCCCTGTTTGTCACGCTGCTCCCCACCCTTCCCTTCTCCTTCAAGGGAGAGGGGTTGAAAGAGAGAGGCCCTCGCCCCGCCAGTGGGATAGGGAAATTAACACCCTCGCCCCTTTGGGGAGAGGAGAGGGTGAGGGGGCATGAGGGCGAGGGATCAATACAAGAGAGGCGCAGAAAAGCGATTTCCCACGCCAGACTATCTTTGAATCGGGGTTCGCAGCCCGGCCGACACTTGTCGTTCCCACAGCCTGACTCGCCTCTTTCGCGGGCTTGGCCTTGGGGTCTCGGCAGAAGTACATCGCCGGGCGTCGGCCCGAACGTTGCTCGGGCTGCTCGTCCTCCTGGATATGCCAGTGCGGTTGGGGCTCTTCAAAAGGCGAATCGAGGATCGGTTCAGGGACTTCGTAGGCGGACATGGGGGATGGTCAGGCCCGCAAGACTGCTTGCGGGGTTTTCCTCCCCCGCTCGGTGCGATCGAAGTCTGCATCGAAGCTGATCAGCGTCAAGTTGTGCTTCTCTGCGGCGACGTATTGATAGGCGTCGTCGAAATCCAACGGGACCGACTGGTGCAGGGCAAGGATCTGATAGAGTCCTTCTAAGTCGAGGCGGACTAACGAGACCCCGGACTCCTCCACGGTGTCTTGCAGGAACCCTGGAGCAGCGAATCCTTCCTGAGGCGCGTCAAGATAACCCCGATCGAGAAGAGGGAGAAATCCGTCAGAGCAAGCTGCTGGCTCTCTGTGTTCTGTAGAAATGTACGAGCCTCTTCTGCGCGCTCCTGTTCAAGGATCGCTTCCAGCCAGACGTTGGTGTCAACCAAGTACATCAGTCGCCCCACCACTCGAGGGACTTCTTCTGCAACTCGAGAGAGGTGTATTGATCCCGGAACTCACGCAAGCCCACGGCCCAATCCATCCGAAGGTGGCTGCGTCTAGGCCGCACCTTTGTGTCAACCAGGTACTGAGCAAACTCTCTCACCTCATCGTGGAGATGCGTCGGTAATTCTTTCACCAACTCTTCGAGGGACTTCATCGCGAGTCCTCCTTCAGTTGCTTGACGACCATCAATTCGTTGCCGCGGTCGTCAATCACATTCACCGCGATCTGGCGGTGTTCGCCGGCTCCGAAGGGAGCGCTGACGGTGCCGGACAGGTGGTCCCAGACGGTCTCGTCGTAATCGCCCTTCAACGCTTTCTTGAGATTGTCCCAGGCGCCGGTGCGGGGAAAGAAGGCTTGGGAGACGTGGGAGCAGATTTCGCGCGCAGGATTCCCGGCATCCCACTCGATGGCAGGCGAGAGAGACGAATCGTAGCGGTAGGTCTTCGGCGGTTTTTTCTTCTTGAACTGCGCCTGCGTGCCCACTTCGGGCCGCATCGGGCTCTTGGCATCCCGATGCTGGTAGCTCTCCGCCTGCGCGGTCTTGTTCGGGCGGGCTGCCTTCGGGCTCTTTGCCATCCTGCACTCCGGCAGGGGATGAAAATGGGGACAGGCACCGGCGGGGACAGTCCCGATTGGGACTGTCCCCCTTCCGAGCCGGAGCCAGTCGCCATTTTCTAAACGGTCCGACCCTGATGAGGAAGCAGTAAAGCGGAAGTGCTCAGAAAGATCTAGCCGAGATCAGATAGCTCCCAACCTTACCGAAAGACCAGGACCGGACAGGTCGCCTTGTGCAGGACGGCGTGGGACACGCTTCCCAGCGCCAGGCGAGTCACCCCCTTGTGCTTGGAGCCCATGAGGATGAGGTCGGCGGTGTGCTTGGTCACTGCCTGAAGGATATCGCCGGCCGGCGCGCCAAGGATTACCTCGCCGGTTGCGTGATGGCCGGCGGCGGTAAGCTGTGCAGCCACGCACTCCACGAACGCCGTCGCCTGCCCCTTCATGTCTTTCTGGTAGGACTCCGGGATCATCCCGCCGACCGGCCAGGCGGGATGGGCGTAGGGGATCACGGTCAGGACGGTGATTTCGCAGGGGTCCTTGAACGGCTTCGTCGCCAAAAACCGAACAGCGGGTTCCGCGTCCTCCGGTCCTTCGACCGTGAGCAGAACCTGACGCAGTGCCCGCATCGGAGTGCGCACGACCAGGACCGGGCAGGGCGCATGGGCGATCACCTGGTGGGAAACGCTTCCCAGCATCAATTCGCGGATCTGACTCACCCCTCGGGCGCCCATGACGATGAGATCCACCTGTTCCTCTGCCGCGGCGAGAATGAGGTTGGCCGGCTTCCCGATCTCCAGCCGTTTGGTCACCGGTCCGACGTTGAGTGGGAGTAAAGACGTGATCCGATTCAGCAGGCGTTCACCCTCTTCCTGTAGGCCGCGCTCGACCGTCTGATAAATGTCACGGGCCACTTCCGGGACAACCGTGGGATACATCGGTGTAGGCACGTCCATGGCGTGGAGTACCGTCAGCTTGTCTGCTCGCTTGAAATGGGCCAGGGCCCTTGCCGCCTCGTAGGAATAATCCGAGCCATCAACCGCGAGTAGCACATGCATGGTGGTCTCCTTGTTCAGGTGTCGGGGTTCAGGTATCAGGGTTCAGGTGTCAGGTATAAGCTTTCAGCCATCAGCCGTCAGCACTTAGCTGATCGCTGAGCGCCAACGGCTTCCTCGCGGTCTCCTGCGCCTCATAGTCTTGATCCTGAACATAGGTTTCCTGTCCCATCATGACTAGTTCTAGGAACCCGGCCGATTCAGATGGCGCAGGAACCAGCGGAGAGCCAGATCGGCGACCTGCTCCAAGGTGCCGCGTTCCTCGAAGAGATGTGTGGCGCCGGGGACGATCACCAATTCCTTCGGGCAGGTGAGCAGCGCCAGCGCCTCCTGATTCATCTCGATGACCGGAAGGTCGTGGCCGCCCACAATCAGGAGGGTCGGTGCCATGACATCCGGCAGATAGACGGATGCAAGATCAGGCCGGCCTCCACGGGAAACCACGGCGCCAACGGAAGCGGGCGACCTGGCGGAGGCCTGGAGCGCGGCCCCGGCGCCGGTGCTCGCTCCAAAGTAGCCGAGGCGAAGCCCGGCTGTCTCCTCGTGGTGACTCAACCACTCTGTCGCTGCCAGCAACCGGTCCGCGAGCAGAGCGATGTCGAAGACCTTGCGCCGATCCTCCGCTTCCTCCTCCTCCAATAGGTCGATCAGGAGAGTGGCGAGGTTACCGTCCCGGAGCGTACGTGCCACGAACATGTTGCGCGGGCTGTGCCGGCCGCTGCCGCTCCCATGCGCGAAGACCACCAGGCCTGTTGCACTTGACGGCAAGCCCAGGATGCCCGGCAGCTTCACGCGCCCGGCGGTCACGACGATGGGTTGTTCCCTGGCTTGCGGCGTCATTCGAGAGCTCAGGCCGATGAGTGACGTTCAGAGGACGATGCCTTTCAATCGCACTCCATCGGACAGAAGAAGACAAAGTACACGACGATCGCGATTCCCAGGGCCAAGGCCCCGATCATCAGCCAGATTGTTCTCGTCATAGCGGCACCCCTTTATTATGTGCGAATGAGCAAGAGGGATGCCATCATATCCTGTGCCCGTCGGCTGAGCCCTTCCGGCTGGGGGTTGTAGCTTTCCGCCCCGCCCTGAGCGATCGGGATGTAGCAGAACTCCCCCCACCCACGAGATTCCGTCCTTGTTCGGATGTTGACCTTATTAGGCAAGTGGGGTTAGGTTGAGGCATGGCCGGCGGGAGGCCGGATGACTTTACAACCAACCTGGGGGGATCTATGAAAACACTCATGACAGTTGTACTGGCAGTAATGTTTGCGGTGGGGATTTCTTCATTCTCGTATGCGGCGGATACTCTTGAGGGAATGAAGGGTGAGATGAAGGGCATGAAGGAGGAGATGAAAGGTAAGACCGGTGAGATGAAGGGCGAGATGAGCGAGATGAAGGGCAAGATGAAGGCTCAGCAGGCCGAGGGCAAGGCCGGGATGAAGGACATGAAGGACAAGATGAAGGCCCAGCAGGCCGAGAGCAAGGCCGAGATGAAGGGCATGAAGGATAAGATGAAGGCCCAGCAGGATGCGATGAAGGGCAAGAAGGATGAAATGAAGGGTCAGGCGAGCGAGATGAAGGGCGAGATGAAGGGAATGGCGGGTGAGGCGAAGGGTCAGGCAGCCGAGATGAAGGGGGAAGTGAAGGGCATGGCTGATGAGATGAAGGGGATGGCGAATGAGATGAAGGGAGGAAAGTAGGTTCGGGCCGTCAGCGATCCAGCCCGTCCTTTAGCCGGCTGCAGATCGTCTCCAAGACCTTGATGCGGCCGTAGTTCTTGTCGTTGGCTTCCACCGGGATCCACGGGGCGTTCTCGGTGCTCGTTCGCTCGATCATGTCGCAGGCTGCGGCTTCGTACCCCTGCCATTTCTGTCGGTTACGCCAGTCGTTTTCGGTGATCTTATACTGCTTGTAGGGGGTGATCTGGCGAGCTTTGAACCGGCGCAGTTGCTCGTCCGCGCTGATCGCCAGCCAGAACTTCAGGATGATGACGCCGAAATCACACAATTGCTGTTCGAAGGCGTTGATCTCCTCGTAGGCGCGTTGCCAGTCGCTTGTGGCGGCGAATCCTTCCAATCGCTCCACCAGTACGCGTCCGTACCAGGAGCGGTCATAGATCGTCACGTAGCCACGCCGGGGAAGGTCGCGCCAAAATCGCCAGAGGTAGGGATGGGCCAGCTCCTCGTCCGTCGGCTCGGCAATCGTGATGACCTGGTAGGTGCGGGCGTCCATGGCCGGCGTGATGCGACGGATGGTCCCGCCCTTGCCGGCGGCGTCGGGTCCCTCGAAAAGAAGGATCATCGACCGCTCCGACTTGACGAGTTGCCGCGTCAGGAGGTTGAGTCGGCTGTGGACATTGAGAAGGCGCTTCTCGTATGTTTTGTCGGTCAGCCGCAACCGGAGATCAAGCTGGCTGAGCACGTTCTTGGGCCTGGGAACGGGTAACTTCCGAATCGTCTTCGGGGCCCTGGGGCCGGCTCGCGCGAGGCGCTCCTGCAAGGCTTGGTGGAGGATCTTTGTCACCGTCAAGTTCCGATACCGACTGTCGAAGGCCTCCACGATGTGCCACGGCGCGTCGGCGATGCTGGTCTTTCTGAGCGCCTGCTCAGCGAAGTGACGGATCTCGTCGTACTTCCTGTAGAGCTTCCAATCCTGCTTGGTCACCCGCCAGCGAGTGTCCGGGTCGCGCTCTAACTTTTTGAAGCGAGCCTTCTGCGCCTCTTTCGAGAGATGGAGCCAGAACTTGACGATGATGGTGTTCTCACGGCTGAGCATCCGCTCAAAGTCTTCAATCCGCTCCAAAGCCAGGGCGAACTGGGCCTGATCCACCCGCTCGCGCATGCAGGCGAGCAGGAGGTCTTGGTACCAGGCCCCGAAGAAAATGGCGGTGTGGCCGGTGGGAGGCAAGCGGCGCCAAAAACGCCAGAGGGGAGGCCGCTCCCTCTCCTCATCGGAAGGTTCCCGCATAGCGTGGGTCTTGATGCCGCGCGCATCCAGCCACTCCAGGAGGAGATTCACCGTGTCGCCCTTGCCGGACCCCTCGCTCCCAGCCACGATGATAAGCAGAGAACAATCGGATGTGGCCATCTGCCGCTGAGCGCCCAGCAACGCTGCGCGTACTCCGGGGGCCTCCTTCTTGTAGCTCCGTTTATCCAGCAGGTTGCCGAGTTCGGCGGCCTCAAACATTCCTCACCTCATGAAGACAGGCAATAGGCGATAGGCTATAGGCAATAGCCGATGGGCTATGGGAAATGGGGTGGAGACAGCGGTGTCCTGGCCGCCACGGTCTGTGCCGTCGCTCATTGCGTGGCTCTCGGGCTGTCGCTGAGTGCAGCGATGGAGAAACGGCCCGATTGTCGCACAATGTGAGGATCGTGGCTATTAAAGCATGCGCTTGGTGGTGTCATATCCTGGGCGAATCCTTATCTGGCCCTGTTCGTGCATTGGAACCACACGAGGCCAACAGGCCGAGATCATTACCGGGAGGCTCCATGGAAGTCCGAAGCAAACGCGATACCTATCGTAACTTGGTTCAGTGGTCGGAGCAGAAACGCGGTGTGATATCCTCAGCCGGGAAGCCGGACATGCAGGTCGCGACGCCGCCCGAATTCAAGGGTCACGAGGGGATCTGGTCGCCGGAAGATCTCTTTGTGTCTTCCGTCAACATCTGCGTGATGAGCACGTTCCTGGCGTTCGCGGAGCGGGCCGGGTTGGCGTTCACGGGCTATGAAAGCGAGGCCGAAGGCACGCTGGAACTGGTGGATGGCAAGTTCCAGGTGACGACGATTATGATCAAGCCCAAGCTCAGCCTGAAACCGGGGGAGGACGCTGCGAAGGCCAAGGAATTATTGGCCAAGGCTGAGGCCAACTGTCTGATCTCCAACTCGATCAAATCGAAGGTCACGCTTGAGGCCACGATTGAATAAGGGAGTGCTGACAGGCGTACACGTTGGCAGGCTGACAAGAGAGAAAGCCGACAGCTTCGTGTCAGCCTGTTAGTCCTTTTGTTAGCCTGTCAGCTATCGCAAGTGTGGCATCTCGCGCCATCCGTTCCCGCGGCACTGGCGCTTTAGTCTCCAGTCGCCCCGGGACGCCCTTCCCCGAGGCTTTCAATCCATTGTCCAACCCGTGCTTTCCACGCGAGGGGTTGAACTGATAGCCTGGCACGGTCCTGGCAGTGTCCAGGTCTGGCTAAGGACAGTCAAATAATGGAGGACTTTATGAACAAGCTGAGAATTGGCATGGCGGTCATCGCCGCAGTCGTCTTGGTTTTGACCGGCACAGTCTGGAGCGATTCGAAAGAGGGGAAGAAGAATAAGGCGGAGATGGCTGCCGGGGTCAAAGTCACCATTGACCAAGCCAGCAAGGCGGCGACCGACAAGGTGCCGGGGAAGGTGATCGAAGCGGAGCTTGAGCACAAACACGGTAAGGTGGTCTGGGAACTGGAAGTTGTGACTGCCGACAATAAGGTCGTTGAGGTGCATGTGGATGCGGACTCCGGGGCCGTCATCGATGTGGAGGACGAGGAGTCCAAGAAGGACAAGGAGCCCAAAAAGGGCAAGGAGTCCAAGAAGGGCAAGGAGTCCAAGAAGGGGAAGAAGAAGGACTGATTGTCGGCATCGCGAGTCAGCTTTCAGTTCTGAGGAGTTAGCTAAAGACTGATAAAAGCTAAGGGTGCACCTGTCACCGATCGAAGCGACCGGAGGCGCGATAGTACCATTCACCGCATCAAAAGGAGGCCGCAATGTCCAGAATTCTAACTGTGTTGAGCGTGTTGACTGTATTCCTTCTCCAGGCCGGATCCACCCTGGCGGAGGACAAGAAGCCCGGCCCCGCCGAGGGGTTCAACATCCACGTTATGGCCCCGCATAAATTCGAGGACGGGACCGTGCACGGGCCCTATCACCATTACTGTAAGGGCATCTCCCCCGAAATTCTCCAGTGCTTGCTCTTTGAGTCCACCGACCCGAATGCCCTCCTGACCGACGTCGAATACTTCATTGCCAAACCGGTTACACGCGCGCACGTACCCTTGAAGGTCTGGAACAAGTTCTATCACGACCACGAAGTGGAGATCGCAACCGGGCGGGTCCAGATCCTCGACATGCCAGATGCGCAAGCCAAGGAAGTGGCGGCGGCGGCGGCGAAGACCGACGGGATTATCTTCCACCTCTGGCCGGATGGAGCCAAGGCACCGAACGGCGTGGTAGGACACCCGCAGTCGGTCGGGCACAAGCATCGGAAAGAGTAGGCCTAAGCGCGAGACGGGCGAGAGGAGCGAGACGAGCGGGAAAGGCGAGAGGGGTGAGAGGGGCGCGAAAGGCGAGATGCGCCAAGGAAGGGAAAGTGGTGCATGCGTAATGGCAAAACTGGGGTTCAGGCTGGCGATAGCGGTGGTACTCTCGGGCGTGTGCACGGCTTCTGGCGCCCAGGCGGCTGACCCGGAAGT
>Ga0187893_10007264_pt1 | contig 18303 bp, 14 predicted proteins | sample MA1701074metaG_FD_139574 | JGI IMG/M metagenome (GOLD analysis project Ga0187893, IMG submission 139574) | White microbial mat communities from a basaltic lava cave in the Kipuka Kanohina Cave System on the Island of Hawaii, USA - MA170107-4 metaG ... | reverse complement strand
CTCCGCTTGCCGGAGAACGCTTCTCTCTCCGAAGACTTTTGGACTGAGCCGAGACCAGGAGTGGCCACGAAAGACGCGGTGAAGGCAGTCATTGATGAACGGAAGGAGAGCCGCTACTGATGAACATACAAAGGGCAACAGTCGCTTTCTGGGACACGAACGCGCTTGTGCCGCTGTGCTGTTCCCAGGCTTTCAGCGCCAAAGCCAGAACGTTGCGACGCAAGTTCCCCCACATCACCATCTGGTGGGGAACGACGGTCGAAGTTCACATCGAACGCGGCGACTCAGGCAGGGTTTTCCGTGACACTCGTCAGTTGAGAGAGAATAACGCTCATCCGCCGCAGGGTCGTTCGTCATCAACAAGGAGCCAATATGCCCAAAGCGCCTGTTTACAAACTGCTGTTACTCACTTGTCTTTGTCTTCTCCCGGCCTTCGCCCAGGAGCAACCCCAGCCGCTCGAGCCGGGCAAACCGGTGGAGCGTGAACTATCCGGCGGCCAGACACACGTCTACACGCTCACTTTGAACGCCAATCAAATCGCTCGCGTCGTCGCTGAACAAAAGGGGGTTGATCTGACGCTCTCCGCGATTTCTGGAGAACAAATCCGCGCTCGATTACGAAATGACCGTCGCCGAGATGGTCGCGCGCATGCAGGACACGCACGGATTTGTGCGCGGGCTGCGAAACCTCGATTCGCATCTGGGAACGTTCGCTCCGCCGTTGCGGCTGGCTTCGGCCGGGGGCAAGCTGGTCGTCGCCGATCTGACGGATGAAGCGGCTGCGCAAACAGCCGGCGTCAAGCGCGGCGATGTGATCCTGACGATTGATGGAGAACCTGCCGCGCAGCGCATCGCGGCGTTGGCCAGACTCAAATCATTGTCAACGCCGCAGGCTGCTTACGCCTACATCTACCCGACGGCGTTGCGCGGCGCCAAAGACAGCAAAGTCAAATTGCGGCTGGAAGGGACGGATGGGCAGGCGCGCGAGGCGGAGATAACGCGCACGGCTCCGTTTCAAGGCGTCGCGGGAATGCCGGCGCGCAAGACGCCGATTTACCAGACGCTTCCGAACGGCTACGGCTACATTGATCTGGCCCGCCTCCCGCTCGCGGACGCGCACAAAGCCCTGGACGCCGTGATGAATACTCCGGCCATCATCTTCGACATGCGCGGCTATCCAAACGGCACGGCGTGGGCATTGGCGCCGCGGCTCAGCGAAAAGAAGAACGTCACTGCGGCGCAGTTTCGCCGTCCGCTGCAAGCGGCTACAAACTTTGACGACGAAGACCTCGGTGGCGGCGCGCCCGATTACGCCTTCGAGCAAAAGCTGCCTCCGGCTGGCGGCGCGATCTACAAAGGCAAAGTCCTCATGCTCATCAACGAATACGCCATCAGCCAGTCGGAACACACCTGCATGTTTTTCGAATCGGCGACGAACGTCACTTTCATCGGCAGCCCGACCAACGGCGCGAACGGCGATGTCACCAACCTGGCGCTGCCCGGCGGCGTTTACGTCAGCTTCACCGGCCACGACGTGCGCCACGCCGACGGACGCCAGTTGCAACGGGTCGGCATTCAGCCGCACGTCAAAGTCGAGCCGACCGCTAAAGGCATCGGCGAAGGGCGAGATGAAGTGCTGGAAGCGGCGATGAAATATCTGGATTCAACGTTGAAAAGGTGATGACATAACCCTCAACGTATTTCTTTTCTGGCGCGCTGTACTTAGGAGCTTTTCTTACGCCACGCTACAGGCGGCGCGCCGACGTGGCGTTTGAATGCCCGATTGAAGGCCGCCTCCGATTCGTACCCGACGCGATAAGCCACCTCAGCGATCGGGAGGCCTGCTTGAAGTATGAGATGTTTCGCCAATTGAATCCGCCAGCCGGTCAAGTATCGCATCGGCGCTTCCCCGGTCAACTCGGTAAACCGTTGAGCCAAGCCGGAACGCGAGACCCCAACCTCGCGCGCCAGGTCCTCCACGGTCCATTGACGCTCAGGCCGGGCGTGCAGCAACCTCAGCGCCCGACCGATCTCCGGATCCTTCACGCCAGCCAGCCAGCCCGGGTGCCCGGAAGGAAGTTGCTGCATGTAACGCCGCAGTACCTCCACATACAATAATTCGGTCAATCGAGCCAACATCGCGGAACTGCCCGGGCGCGTCTCGTCGGCCTCCTCGATGGTGTGCCGCAAGGTACTGGCGAGCCAGCCATCCGCATCCACCAAGACGGCGCCTGGGCGCCTGGCCATCTCTACTCCAGACGGCTCGCTTTGCCCGGCGCTATCTCGACCACACACAATGAGCATGGTTGGCAGCGCCCCAATCAACGGATTGAAGCGCTGGTCGCAGTGAAGATATCCGCAGACAAAACGTGTGACTTCTCCGCCTCCGCCGTGGTCCAACTGCGGTATCTCCTCCGAGTGTTGGGACGGCAGCAGGGCGCTGATCGGACGTGGCCTTGCGCCCATGTGACTGCTCATGACGTGCGCATCGCCATGCGGGAAGATGATGACGTCGCGCGCTTCCATCCTGAGCGGGACGTGACCTTCCATAGAGATCCAGCACTGCCCCTCGACCAGCACGTGGAACAGCGCGATGCTCTCGGCGCGCAGCCTCAATAACCGCGCGAGCTGATCTGAAGGCGGGGATTCAATAGACCAGGCGAAGAAAACCTGGCCGTGAAAAACACGGCGCTTGTCAGTCGAACCACGCGCAAGACATCGGAAAGCACATCCATACGTTCTCGCTCCCTTCGGTCGTGACCCTGATTCCAACCGATTTTGGCGTTTCAATCAATACTCCCGGAGTCTCAGTCATAGATTCGTTCGCTCGATTTCCGGATACTCTTGCCGGTTCGAGGGCAATCCCCCTCATCCGAAAAAGTTGGTTAACTGAAAGGAGTCTTTCATGTCGTCTTTGACGACGCCCTGAAACAATCAAGATTTGTAGGGCAGGTTACCAACCTGCCCTACAAATCTTGGGAGGAGAAGGAAAAATGATCAGATACTCATATCAAGTGACATTGGCCACTGCCCAGAAGGCCAACTGGCGCATCGAAGACATCATCGGCGGCGACAAGCGTCTCGATTTCTCGAAAGCGTTCATGCCGGAATCGCTGGCGCGCGTGGAGCCGTTGGGCTTTCTGCGCGCAAACGAGAAGCGCACGCTCAATCAGATCAGAGGCGCCGCCTATCTGGGCATCTTCGGTCTGGTAGAAGAGTTCATCCTCCCGTTTGTGCTGGATCACACCCGCCCGCAGCTTCAGGGCGACGACTATCGCGTGCGCGCGCTGCTGCAATTCGCCGGCGAAGAGGCCAAACACATCCACCTCTTCAAACGCTTCCGGGAAGAGTTTGAACAGGGCTTCGGCCATGACCACGCCGTGATCGGCCCGCCTGAAGCCATCGCCCAGGCCGTGCTGGCGCACGATCCGCTGGCCGTGGCGCTGACGATTCTGCACATCGAGTGGATGACGCAGCGCCATTACCTGGACAGCGTCAAATACAACCAGTCACTCGACCCGCAGTTCAAGAGCCTGCTCAAACATCATTGGATGGAAGAGGCGCAGCACGCCAAGCTCGACACGCTGATGGTCGAGGCGCTCGCCCTAGGGCGCAGCGCCCGCGAGATCGAAGCGGCGGTCGAAGGGTACCTCGAAATCGGCGGCTTTATTGACGCGGGGCTTGCTCAGCAGGTCGGTTTCGATCTCGATGCTTTCACACGGGCGACCGGACGTGAGTTGAACGAAGGGGAGAGGGAGCAATTCCGTCGTGCGCAGCTTCAGGCGAACCGCTGGACGTATCTCGGTTCGGGTATGACTCACAAACGGGTGCTCGCGACACTGGGGAGCCTTAGTCCAGCCGCGAGGAAGCGCATCGAGGATGTGGCGCCGGCTTTTTGCTGGGCGGGCGGCGATGATGAAGTTGATCTGCGACAGGCTCCCACGAGGGCGATCTGCACGGCGCGGCGAGCGTGAAGATCGCGCTTCCGGCCAGAGACAGCAAATGATCGGGGTAAAAGGAGAAATACGAACGATGAACGGGATCTCAAAGAGACTTTCGCGGCGCTGGCGCGGAATCGTGATCGCATTCGTCGTCATCACTGTTGGGGCTGTTGCGGCTCCTGGCCGGGGCTTGGTCGTTTATGGGCAGGAGGCGGTTGGCGGAACCGCGCAGGCGTCGCAGCAGGCGAACGCGCCTGAAGCTTTGACGCTGCCTTTGGCCGTTGAGATCGCGCTGCGAACCAATCCACTGATGCGCGCGACGGCTTCAGGCCGTGAGATCGCGGACGCGCAGGCGCGCGAGGCGAAAGCCGGGCGCTTTCCGCTGATCCAACTCAGTGAAACCTGGATCAATAGCAATAATCCGGGTTTCGTTTTCGGCTCACTGCTCGAACAGGGGCGCTTCACACCACAGAATTTCAATCTGGCGTCACTCAACAATCCCGGTCCGCTCAACAATTTCCGCTTCAGCGTGACGGTCAAAGCGCCGCTCTTCGACGGGCGGCGGACTTCAACCCGCGTCGCCGTCGCCAAACTCAATCAGAAACAGGCTGACAAGCAGACCGATCAGATGGCGCAGCGGATTCGATTCGACGCGCTCAAGGCGTATTACGGGGTTTTGTTGGCGCAGATGAAGAAAGAGGTGGCTGACGAAGCGGTCAAACTGGCGGAGGCCGACGTCAAGCGCAGCGGCGACCGCGTCGAGGTCGGCGCGACAGTCAGTTCGGATTTGCTATCGGCGGAAGCGCAACTCGCCGAATTTCGGCAGCAGCAGATTCAGGCTGCGGGCGAGGTCGTCATTGCGCGGGCGGCCTTGAACGTCGCGCTCGGACTGCCGGTGGACGCACCTCAAAATGTCACCGGGCGGCTCGTCGCCAAGTCCTTCGACGTAGCCGGCCAGGAGGCGTTGATGCGGACGGCGCTCGATCATCGCCCGGATTATTCGCGCGCCGCATTGTCCAGGGATTCGCGGCGGAAGCAATGGAAAGGCGCTCGCGGCGAATTCCTGCCGCGCGTTGACGTGTTCGCCAATGCCGGGGTGAGCGCGAACAAATGGATTTATGACGGAAGCGGTGATTACCTGATCGGCGCCAGCGTCACGTTCAATCTGTTCGACCGAGGGCGCAAGGCGCGAATAGAGCAGGCGCGGGCGGCGGCTGAGCTTGCCGCGAGCGAACAGGAACACCTGGCGAATCAAATTCGCCTTGAAATCGTGCGGGCCTATCAAGAATACGTTTCCGCGCGCGAACGGCTCCTCGTCGCCGAGCGAGTAATCGGCCACGCCACTGAGGCCTTGCGCATCGTGCAGGATCGGTACCATGAAGGGCTGACGACGATCACCGAAGTCCTGCGCGCCGAGACGGCGATGGTGCGAGCGCGTTTGAACCTGCTTGCGGCTCGCTATGACCATTACGTCGGTTACGCCAACATCCTGTTGGCGACCGGCAGGTTGACGAACGTAGAACCGTTCGCCTCCTGACGAGGCGATAAAGAGTAATGACTCGGACTGAGGAGGACAGATTGATGAGGAGAGAGATGAAAACGAATTTTACCATTCTGCTGGCGATTGGAATGTTGGCGCTGAGCGTCGCGTCGTGTGGAACAGATCAAGAGGTCGCGGCGGAGAAGCTTCACGTCGTCGAAGGTGCGCGCGTCGAGAGCGTTTCAATGTCGCCGGTCGAAGATTACTACGAGGCGACAGGTACGGTGCGGTCAAAGACGACGACAGTTTTGTCGTCAAAGATTATGGGAACGGTCATCAGCTTGCGCGCTCGTGAAGGCGATAAGGTAAGCGTTGGCCAGGTACTCATCGAGATTGATAACCGCGACGCAAACGCGCAACTGCAAAAGGCCGAGGCCGGTTTGCGGCAGGCGCGGGAAGGCCTGGCTGAAGTAGAGCAGGCGATAAACGCCGCGAAATCAGCGCGGGTCGCCGCCGAAGCCAATCAGCGGTTGGCCGATTCGACCTACGCCCGCTACCAGTCGTTGTTCGAGCGAAAATCCGTCAGCCCGCAAGAATTCGATGAGGCGAAGGCCAAACAGGAGATGGCCGAAGCCGAGGCGAGGCGAGCCGGCGACAATCTGAAAATGCTGGCGGCGAAGAGACAGCAGGCGCTGGCCGGGATAGATCAGGTCAAAGCTGAGGTCGCGAATGGGCAGGTCTTTGTCAGCTATGCGCGCATCACTTCTCCGATCAGCGGCGTAGTTGTGGCGAAGCATACCGAGGTCGGTTCAACGGCGGCGCCAGGCGCGCCGTTGCTGACGATCGAAGACGGCTCGCATTACAGGCTAGAGGTCGCCGTCGAAGAGTCACAACTCGGCAAAATCGGAATGGGCCAGCGGGCGCGTGTGCGAATTGACGCTCTCGGCGCGGACGACCTGGAAGGCGGCGTCTCCGAGATCACGCCCGTCACGGATCCAATGAGCCGCAGTTATACGGTGAAAATCGATCTGCCCGCGCGCCAGTCTTTGCGCTCCGGCCTTTATGGCGTCGCCCGTTTCGCAAGCGGGCAGAGGCAGGCGATAGTGATTCCGCAGAAGGCCGTGACGCAGCGCGGCCAATTGACCGGCGTTTTTGTGGTTGACGACTTAGGCGTCGCCCGTTTGCGGCTGATCAAAACCGGCAAAAGTTACGGCGAAAGCGTTGAAGCGCTCTCGGGGTTGAACGACGGCGAGCGCATCGTGGTTGACGGCGTGGCGAATGTGAGGGACGGAGGGAAAGTTCAATGAAGACTAAAATCGGACTGACCGGAAAAGTCGCGCGCGCCTTCATTCGCTCGAAGCTGACGTTGCTCATCGTCGTGGCCTCGATCCTGCTCGGCCTGGGCGCGGTTCTGATGCTGCCGCGCGAAGAAGAGCCGCAGATCATCGTGCCGATGATCGATGTTTTCGTGCAGATGCCCGGCGCTTCGGCGAAAGAGGTCGAAGAACGCGTCACCAAGCCGATGGAAAAATTGCTCTGGGAAGTTCCGGGCGTCGAGTACATCTATTCGACTTCATCGCCGGGGCTCGCGATGGCGGTTGTGCGATTTTACGTCGGTCAGAACGAGGAAGACGCGATCGTCCGCCTGAACCAAAAGATGCTGTCGAATTTCGATTTGATTCCGCCGGGCGCGTCGCAGCCGCTGGTCAAGCCGCGCTCGATTGACGACGTGCCGATCCTGGCGTTGACGCTTTCGAGTGATCGCTACGACCATTTCACATTGCGGCGCGTCGCCACGCAGGTTCACGATCAGATCAAAGAGATCAACGATGTCTCCGAAGTGAAGATCATCGGCGGCGGGCGACGACAGATTCGCGTCCTGCTTGACGAAGCCCTCATGGCGGCGCATAACGTCGCGCCCGCGGCCATTGTCCCGGCGCTTGAACGATCGAACCGCCAATCGCAATCGGGCGGGTTCTCATCCGGCAACCGCGAGCTCCTGGTCGAGACCGTGGGGTTTCTGCATTCCGTTGAGGAGGTCGGCGCCGTGGTCATTGGCGTCTTCAACGACCGCCCGGTCTACCTCCGCGACGTGGCGAAGATCGAAGACGGCCCCGAAGAGCCGGCTGATTACGTGATGTTTGGTAAGGGAGCGAAGTTCGTAGTCCCGCCTTCAGGCGGACAGGGATCGAACGCCAAGCTCATTCCGCCTGAAGGCGGGACTACGAACGCACAGCCGGCCGTGACCATCTCGGTCGCCAAGCGCAAAGGCGTCAACGCGATCGAGATCGCCGACAAAGTTCTGGAAAAAGTCGAGCGCCTCAAAGGCGATCTGATCCCTTCGGAAGTGACGGTCACCACGACGCGCAATTACGGCGAGACGGCGAGCGAAAAGTCGAACGAACTGCTGCTGCACATGATGATCGCTATCTTTTCCGTGGCGGCGTTGATCTGGCTGACGCTCGGATGGCGCGAATCGGGGATCGTCATGACCGCGATTCCCGTGACGCTGGCGCTCACACTCGCGGTCTTTTATTTCTACGGTTACACGCTCAACCGGATCACGCTCTTCGCGCTTATCTTTTCCATCGGCATTCTGGTGGATGACGCCATCGTCGTCGTCGAAAACATCGCGCGTCATTACCGTCTGCCCGAAAACAAAGGCCGCTCGGCCCTCGACGTCGCCGTCGAGGCGGTCGACGAAGTCGGCAACCCGACGATCCTCGCCACCTTCGCCGTCATCGCGGCGATTCTGCCGATGGCTTTCGTCGGCGGTTTGAGTGGGCCGTACATGAAGCCGATCCCGATCGGAGCGACCGCGGCCATGCTCTTTTCATTGCTGGTAGCCTTCATAATCATGCCGTGGGCGAGCGCGCGTCTGTTTAAGAAAAGGGACGGGCGCGATCACGGTGGCGGTGAAGAAGGGAGTATGACGAAGCTGTATCGCGTGGTGATGGGCAAACTCATTCGCGCGCCGAAATGGCGCTACGGCTTCCTGATCGGGGTCATCCTGTTGTTACTCGCTTCGATGTCGCTGATAGGATTGAAACTCGTGCGAATGAAGATGCTGCCGTTCGATAACAAGAGCGAGTTTCAGGTCATCATAGACATGCCCGAAGGCGCGCCGCTCGAACAAACCGCCGCCGTCACGCGCGAAATCGGCGATTACATCCGGACGGTTCCCGAAGTGACCGATTACCAGATGTATGTGGGCACGGCTTCGCCTTATAACTTCAATGGCCTGGTGCGGCATTACTTCCTGCGGCGCGGCCCTAATGTCGCCGACATTCAAGTCAACCTCGTGGGCAAAGACGAACGCGACTTGCAGAGTCACGACATCGCCAAGCGCTCGCGTCCGGCGATTCAACAGATCGCCGCGAAGTACGGCGCGCGGGTGAAAGTGGCCGAAGTCCCTCCGGGGCCGCCCGTGTTGCAAACGCTCGTTGCAGAAATTTATGGGCCTGATTATCAACGGCAGATCGAGATCGCCAGGCAGATTCGGGACATCTTCGACAAGACGCCGGGCGTAGTGGATGTGGATTCTTACGTCGAAGACGATCAGCCGAAATATCGCTTCGTCGTGGATAAAGAGAAAGCCGCGTTAAATGGCGTGTCGGCGGAACAGGTCGCGGCCACACTGCGCATCGCGGTCGAAGGGCTGAGCGCCGGACTGCTTCACCAGTCGCAGGAAAAAGAGGATGTGCCGATTACGCTACGACTCGCGCGCGCCGAACGCTCGAGCGTAGAGGATCTCAAGCAAATTAAGGTCATTGGGCGGGTTGGCAATCTCGTCCCGCTCGGCGAACTGGTACGCGTCGAAGAGGGATTCGCCGAAAAAAGCATCTACCACAAGAACCTGATGCCGGTGACCTACGTGACGGGCGATGTCGCAGGCGGCGCCGAGAGTCCGGTCTATGCAATCCTGATCTTGAATGAGGCGATTGAACAACTGAAGCTGGCGGAAGGTTACTCGCTGGAACCTTACTTCGCTCGGCAGCCGTTCCTGGCTGACAAATACGCGATCAAATGGGACGGCGAATGGCACATCACCTATGAAGTCTTCCGCGACTTGGGGCTAGCCTTCGCAGCGGTGCTGGCGCTGATCTACATCCTGGTCGTCGGTTGGTTCCAATCCTTCAAAACGCCACTGACGATTATGGCGGCGATTCCATTCTCGCTGGTCGGCATTCTGCCCGCGCATGCGTTGTTGGGCGCATTCTTCACGGCGCCGTCGATGATCGGATTTATCGCTGGCGCAGGGATTGTCGTTCGCAATTCGATCATCCTGGTGGATTTTGTCGAGCTGCGCTTGAAACAAGGAATGTCGCTGGCGGAGGCGGTCATTGACGCGGGGGCGGTGCGCTTTCGCCCGATGATGCTGACGGCGGCGGCGGTGGTGGTCGGAGCGCTCATCATCCTCTTTGACCCGATCTTTCAAGGACTGGCGATTTCGCTGATGGCCGGAGAAATCGCCTCGCTGCTGCTGTCACGGATGACCGTGCCGATTCTCTATTACTTGAGCGAACGCAGAAAACACGCCCCGGCTGAGACGGCGGGGGATTTTTTGAAATTGCGGGATTCTACTAATGACTCAATTCAGAGCTAAACTGTCGACGCTGGCTACCAGACTCATGAACACGGCAGGCGGTCTGGCGCCGCGCTCGTGGCGCCGGTCCCCCACCGCCCTCCCATTGATGGGCGTGGCGGCGCGGGCTGGTCTTGGGACAGGTAATTTACGCCTGATGGGACGTATGCCGAACGGGCAGACGTACATCGCGAAGTCTTTGTGGTTGTGGAACGCAAATAACACCTGATAGGAAGAGGTGGGCAATTCACTATCCGTCAAGACATTGGCCTGACTCTTTCCAGACCCGCTTCCAGCTTGTTATAGTGCCGCTATGAATACGATTCCATTGACCCAGACCACGCCGCTTTATGCCGACAGGGATGGTGTGTTGCGTCTGGCCGGTTCGCGCGTGCTGCTTGACCTGGTGGTTTACGAATTCAACCAGGGCGCGACCGCCGAACAAATCCAGGACAGCTTTCCCTCGCTGCCGTTGCGCAGCATCTATGGGGCGATTGCTTTTTATCTGGAGCACCAGGAGGCTGTAGATGAGTACCTGCGTCAGCGGGCTGGAGAGGCCGAAACGTTACGACAACAGATTGAGAGCCGGCCTGAAACGACCGCGTTCCGTGAACGATTGCGCCATCGCCGCGCGCAAATGCAGCCCATTTGAGGAGGCGTAATGGTTCCGTTGCTCGCCGATGAGAATTTCAATCATCGTGTCTTGCGCGGCTTGCGTCGCCGCTTGCCCACGCTCGATTGCCTGCCGGCGCAGGAGACTGAGGTCTACCAACGCGAAGACCCGGAGGTGTTGGATTGGGCCGCCTTGCACAGCCGGGTGGTGCTCACACACGATGTCAACACGATGACTAAATATGCCTACGAACGTCTCGCCGCCGGTCAACCTTTGCCGGGCGTGATCGTCGTGCCCAAAGAACTCCCTATCGGCGCAGCCATCGGCAGTTGAGAGTGATTGACGAATCAGGCAAAGACTATCTCTACCTGGCCGAAGATGAACTGCTTGGGCGTAAAGTCGTGCTCAAGCTTCTTCCAGCAGAATTCACCAAAGATCCGGATCGCGTGCGCCGGTTCAAGCAAGAGGTAATGAATTCCCGTGAACTTCGAGCCGGAAATGATCATCATCCCCGCGGGCGAGTTCCTGATGGGCTGCGAGACGGGCGCGGCGAACGAGCGCCCGGCGCATCGCGTCTGGGTGGATGGCTTCGCCATCGGGCGCGCGGCTGTGACCAACCGGCTTTATCGCGTCTTTCTGGAAGAGATGGGGCGGACGGCTTCGCCCGGCTTCGGCGACGCGCGCTTCAATCCTCTCGATCAATGGGCCGATCAACCGGTGACGAGCGTAAGTTGGTTCGACGCCGCTGGCTATTGCGCCTGGCTGCGTGAACGAACCGGTAAGCCCTATCGCTTGCCGACCGAAGCCGAATGGGAACGCGCGGCGCGCGGCGGGTTGGAAGCGAAGCTTTACACCTGGGGCGACGAGCCGCCGCAATCTCAACCGCGCTACGCCGAATTATGGCGCACGGGGCCGGAGCGCGTCGGCGGGCGTCCACCGAACGGCTTCGGGCTGTACGACATCTCTGAGAACGTCCACGAATGGTGTGTTGACTGGTACGACGCGGACTATTACGGCGTCTCGCCATCGCGCAATCCGCAAGGGCCGACGACGGGTGTGCGGCGCGCCTCACGCGGCGGCTCGTGGCGGCACCAGATCAAGATCGCCCGCGTAGCCGCCCGCAGCAGCCTCCCGCCGGAATATCAATACAGCGATTACGGGTTCCGCTGCGCGCTGAGCTTATAGAGAGAAAGCAGTTGTGTGCGAACCGGATTGAAATGCTATCATTGCTTGCGATGCAAGCAGCAGCTATTCAACTCCAACAATTGAGACCGCATGAACAAGAGCGACCATCGGCATACGCTGAGCGACTTGGACGTTCATATGCCGACATGGCGCGGTCGGAACACAAACGAAGCCTGGGGCAATACTTCACGCCTCTGGAAGTAGCCTGCTTTATGGCGCGGATGTGGCGCGGCGCCGGGCAGCGGCTGCGCGTGCTTGATCCCGGGGCGGGCGCAGGCATTCTCTCTTGCGCTCTTTGCGAAGCGCTTGCTTCACGGACGGAAAAACCTGACGAGATTGCGCTCGACGCATACGAAACGGACGTTGCGTTGGCGAGCTACCTGGAACAAAGCCTGGCGTACACGAAAGAGTGGCTGCTAACGAAAGGCGTCAACCTCAGCTTCAAAATTCATACTGAAGATTTCGTATTGAACAACGCAGAAATACTCTCTGATTCGCTCTCACTTTTTCCCAATTCACCCTTGCGCGACGGAAAATTCGACTTGGTTATCGCCAACCCGCCATACTTCAAGCTCCCAAAATCCGATCCGCGGGCGCGAGCGGCGGCGGCGATTGTCTGGGGACAGCCGAACATTTACGCAGTCTTTATGGCTATCTCCGCTCAAATGCTCAGAGAAGGAGGCGAAATGATCGTCATTTCGCCTCGCAGCTACGCCGCCGGCAATTATTTTCAGCTCTTCCGCGAGCGTTTCTTTGCTCGTATGCGCCCCGACGCCATTCACCTTTTCGATTCGCGTTGTGACGCTTTCAGTCGTGATGAGGTGTTGCAGGAAAACATGATTTTGCGCGCTCGGCGAATGAGCGGATGGACAAACAATGGCAAGATGGAAGTTGAAGTTTCCAGAAGCTCGGGAGTTCACGACCTGTCACGATCACAGAGACGCTCTGTTCCTCTTGCCGAAGTGCTTGATGTGAACAGCCACGACAAATTGTTACGGATTCCGCTGGCCGATGAAGACGATGAGATCGTCAGGATCATACGCTCATGGTCTGGCAGCCTCCACAGCTATGGTTTGGAAATCTCCACTGGCCCGGTTGTGCCTTTTCGCGCTGTTCCGTTGATATGCAAAAGCGGCAATGTGCCGCAGACTCACGCGCCACTGCTTTGGATGCAGAACGTGACGGCGATGCAGGTTGATTGGCCGGTCACGGCGAGGAACAAATCGCAGTACATCATCGCCAACGAACAGTCGCGGCCACTGCTGGTGAGAAATCAAAACTACGTTTTGCTGCGACGTTTCAGCGCCAAGGAAGCGGCTCGCCGCCTGGTCGCGGCTCCGTTTCTGGCCAGCATTGATGCGCCTTTCGTCGGCTTGGAAAATCATCTCAACTACGTACATCGCCCAGGCGGTTCCTTGTCCGCCGAGGAAGCTTGTGGCTTGGCCGCGTTGTTCAATAGCGCGCTGATTGATTCTTACTTCCGCACTTTCAATGGCAACACGCAAGTCAGCGCCACTGAATTGAGAGCGATGCCGTTGCCGCCGCTGAATTTGATAAAAACGTTGGGCGGTCTTGTGATGACAAAGCGTCACGACCTGACTTCATTGGATATTCTGGTTGAGAAGTTGTTGACGAACAGCCATAAGGAAGCGAATGTCGAAGATTGAAGAGGCGCAGGCGATACTCAAGTCGTTAGGATTGCCTCGCGCGCAGCAGAACGAGATGTCAGCGCTGACGCTGCTGGCGTTGTGCGGGTTGCGGCCAAACGATCAATGGCGAAAGGCGCGCCGTCACAGCGTCACCGTCACCAATGGAACCACGCTGAAACTATCACCTGGAAAGCACAATCAGCTTCAAGCGGCAGTGCTCGCAGAGTTCGCCCCTCGTTTCGCTCCCGGCGCGCTTCTGGTCTATTTCGGCGACACAGCGCAGAAGAACCTGTATGTGAACGCAGAGCGGCTGAAGACTCTCCACGTCTCAATCACCGAGCACGACAAATTGCCCGACATCGTATTGCACGATGAAAACCGTCAATGGCTGTTCCTGATTGAAGCTGTCACGTCTCACGGTCCTATGACACCAAAGCGAGTAGTAGAATTGCAAAAGATGTTCACCAGGAGCGACGTAGGCTGCGTTTACGTCAGCGCCTTCCCTGACCTGGCCGAATTTCGCAGACACCTGAAGCAGATTGCGTGGGAGACCGAAGTCTGGATAGCCGAAATGCCGGAGCATCTGATCCACTTCAACGGCGATCGTTTCCTCGGCCCGAGATGAGACGCTGCGCGCTGAGCTTATGTCGAGGGTCATCGCTCGCGCTGCGAAAATGCACGTTCATCTGATGTTGACCCGCACCGGGCTCGCCATCTGCGCCTCCACTGTCAGCAGCACATCTATCTCTCCTCGACCAGCCAGACTCCGTGGCACGCGCACATTGATTTGATCCGATCCCACGAATTCGCCTTGCGCCCCGGCGAAGCTGACTTCCGCATACGCGCCCCCCATCGTGGCGATGGCCGCCGAGAGCGAACTGCGCTGGCGAATTCCAGTCCCGAACAAGATCAGAAAGACCTGATCGGTTTCAGGGCCAAGGTCGAGCGGGCGCGCGACATATTTGTTTTGCGCGGCATCGAACTGCGCGACTGGCTCGTAGCTCCGCGAGCCATCAGCTTTGATTCGCAGCGCGACGGACGCCGCCACACCCCGCCCGTTGCTATTGGCTGTAAACAAACCGGGAGCAACTGCCTTGACGAGCGCCAGCCCGGAGGAAACTGTGCCATCCCCGCTGGTTATGGTTACGGTCGCCGCGCCTGCAGCCGTCCCCACAGGGATTTGATAATTGACTTGCGTGGGCGAGACGAAGAAGAGTGGAGCGAGGCGTTCAATACCCGCGCTGTCCTTGACCTTGACGGTAGTCCCGGCGAGTGAAGTTGGCAGCGAGGCAGTAGTTGCCGACTGAGTAGTAGTGGCCAACCTGACGCCGAAGCTGGAGGTGATGGCTTCGCTCGAAAGCCCCGTCAAGCTAAAGCTGGCAGCCGAGACGCTCGTGACTGTCCCTGCCGTCTGGGGCAGGCCAAGATCGAATAGCTCCGCGCTATTAAATGGAGGTTCATTGAAAAAATTTTGGCCCCCCGCTATTAAGACTTTGCCGTTGGGCAACAGTGTTGCAGTATGACCACAGCGGCCCGTAGTGGGGTTGGCTGTACGGCTCCAGCTCCCTGTCGCCGGGTCATAAAGCTCCGTTAAGCCCCCCAGGACCTGGCCGTTGGGAAGTAGCGTTGCCGTGGTGGAGCAGTTTCCGGGCGCGTTAAGATTGCCAGTGACGCTCCACATTCCTGTGGCCGGGTCATAGAGTTCTGTTGTGGGCACTTCCACGCCATCTGCGCCGTCCCATTCTGTGACCAGGACCTTGCCGTTGGGGAGCAGTGTCGCTGTGAGAGCATTGTACATAGTGTTGAGTTGACCGGCGCTGCTCCAAGTCCCCATGATCGGGTCGTAGAGCTCCGCACTTTTTATAGCAGTAGCGTCACAGCAGCGTACCCCCACGACTAAGACCTGGCCGCTGGGCAGCAGCGTCGCCGTATGCGTAGTACGAGCTGTCTTGAGATTACCGGTCAAGCTCCACCTCCCGGTGGCCGGGTCATAGAGTTCTGCGCTGTCAAGATCAACGCCATTATTGGGACTAGTGGAGCCTCCCGTGACTAAGACCTTGCCGTTGGGCAGAAGCGTGGCTGTGTGACCGTAGCGGATCGAGTTGAGGTTGCCGGTGCTGCTCCAGGTCCCTGTAGCCGGGTCATAGAGTTCGGCACTGTTGATGAGGTCACCCGGAAAGATCCTAATGGCCCCTCCGGCTACCAGGACCTTACCGTTGGGCAGAAGAGTGGCTGTGTGCTTGAAGCGGACCGAGTTGAGATTGCCGGTGAGCCTCCAGGTCCCAGTGGCTGGATTGTACAACTCCCCTGAATTGCTGGAGCCCCCCGCGACCAGCGCCTGGCCATTCGCGAGCAGCGTCGCTGTATGACCAGCGCGTGCACTGAAAAGGCTGCCGGTGGGGCTCCAACTCGGACCAACCGCCTGTGCAGAGGCTCCCCCCGCTGGCTCTAGCGCCAGGTTAGCCCCAATCATCAAACCGACCAGTACCAGGATCAGGCACAGTAGGCGATAAATGTGTTTGCTTGGTTTCCTCATAAGTTCATCCTCGTTTTTTTTGAAGGGCTGACATTGCTCCTGAATCGCACGCTCATTTGATGTTGACCCGCGCCGCGTTCGCCATCTGCGCCTCGACCGTCAGCAGTACATCTATTTCCCCGCGCCCAGCCAGACTCCGTGGCACGCGCACGTTGACTTGATCCAGCCCGACGAAGCCTGGCGATGCCCCGGCGAAGATGACTTCCGCATACGCGCCTCCAATGGTGGCGATAGCTGTCGAGAGCGAACTGCGCTGGCGAATCCCGGTCCCGAACAAGATCAGAAAGACTTGATCGGTCTCAGGGCCGAGGTCGAGCGGGCGCGCGACAAATTTGTTTTGCGCGGCGTCGAACTGTGCGACTGTCTCGAAGCTCTGCGTACCATCGGCCTTGACCCGCAGCGTGAGGGCCGCCGCCACACCTTGCCCGTTGCCGTTGGCTGTAAACACACCGGGAGCGACTGCCTTGATGATCGCCACGCCGGTGGAGACTGTGCCATCGCCGCTGGTGATGGTTACGGTCGCCGCGCCTGCCGCCGTCCCCGGTGGGATTATGTAATTGACCTGTGTGGGCGAGACGAAGAAGAGTGGGGCGAGGCGTTCGGCGCCCGCGCTGTCTTTGATCTTGACGGTAGTCCCGGCGAGTGAAGTTGGCAATGGGACAGTAAATGCTATTTGAGTGGCAAAGGCTAACCCGGCGCCGAAGCTGGCCGTGATGGCTTCGCTGGCCAGCCCCAGCAAGCTGAAGCTGGCAGCCGAGGCGCTCGTGACTGTCCCCGACTGAGGCAGGCCTAGGTCAAACAACTCCGCGCTGTTACTACCGCTACCTCCCGCGGCCAGGACCTTGCCGTTAGGCAGCAGCGTCGCCGTATGGCCGAAACGTATTGTATTGAGTTTGCTGGTATTGCTCCACTGTCGAGTGGCCGGGTCGTATAGCTCCGCGCTATTATCATTATCGCCACCCGCGATGAGGACCTGGCCATTGGGCAGCAGCGTCGCCGTATGAAAATAGCGAGCCCTGGAGAGAGAGTTGGCGCCGCTCCACGCCCCGGTGAATGGATCATACAGCTCAGCACTACGGAGAAACGTATCAACCTTAAAACCACCAGTAACCAGAACCCAGCTATTGGGCAACAGCGTCGCCGTATGAAAATAGCGAAATTCGTTGAGTTTGCCGGTGTGACTCCAGACCCCTGTAGCCGGGTTGTACACCTCCACCCCAAATGGAGGGGAGCTCCCCCCCGCGACCAGGATTTTACCGTCTTGTAGTAGCGTTGCTGTATGCCTGGCGATACCTGTGTTGAGGTTGCCGGTAGGCCTCCACGTCTCTGTGACGGGGTCGTACAGCACCGCACGGTTGTCACCTTCACCACTGTCAGGATCGGTTCCCGCAGCGATTAAGACCTTGCCGTTGGGCAACAGCGTCGCCGTATGATGCATGCGAATTAGATTGAGTGCGTCGATAGCTCGCCACGTTCCTGTGGCCGGGTCGTAGAGCTCCGCGGGGTCTCCCACCCCTGCCACCAGAACCTGGCCATTGGGTAGCAGCGTTGCCGTGTGCGCCCCGCGAGTTTTGTTGAGTGCGCCGGTAGCTCGCCACGTTCCGGTGGCCGGGTCGTAGAGCTCCGCACTACTGAGTACTTGGTTTGGGGGGCCGAACCCCCCTGCCACCAGAACCTGGCCATTGGGCAGTAGCGTCGCTGTGTGCTCAGAGCGACCTACATTGAGGCTGCCGGTGAGGCTCCAACGCGGACCAGGCGCCTGTGCAGAGGCGCGCCCCGCCGGCTCAGGCACGAGTGTGGCCGCACTTAGCAAACCGGCCAGCGCCAGGATCAGGCCCACTCGCTGTCCAGTATAGTTGCTTGGCTTTCGCATACGTTTCTCCTCATCCTTTTTCAGGGCAGACACAATCCGTGAATTGCATGTTCATCTGATGTTGATCCGCGCCGCATTCCCCATCTGCGCTTCCACCGTAAGCAGCACATCTATCTCTCCACGACCAGCCAGACTCCGTGGCACGCGCACGTTGACTTGATCCAGTCCCGTGAAGTCGCCTTGCGCCCCGGCGTAGCTGACTTCCGCATACACGCCCCCAATCGTGGCGATGGCCGACGAGAGCGAACTGCGCTGGCGAATTCCAGTCCCGAACAAGATCAGAAAGACCTGCTCGCCTTCCGGGCCAAGGTCGAGCGGGCGCGCGACATATTTGTTTTGCGCGGCGTCGAACTGCGCGACTGGCTCGTAGCTCCGCGAGCCATCAGCTTTGATTCGCAGCGCGACGGACGCCGCCACGCCTTGCCCATTGCCATTGGCTGT
>Ga0187893_10007261_pt1 | contig 18304 bp, 17 predicted proteins | sample MA1701074metaG_FD_139574 | JGI IMG/M metagenome (GOLD analysis project Ga0187893, IMG submission 139574) | White microbial mat communities from a basaltic lava cave in the Kipuka Kanohina Cave System on the Island of Hawaii, USA - MA170107-4 metaG ... | reverse complement strand
TACAGGGCATCTAACCTGTTGGGTCTAGGCGAATATGGCTGATCGGAGGATCGCAACCGCCTTCGCGCGTTGCAGAAGACTTGTCAAGGGTAGCGACCATAGAAGAGAAATAATAAAATCGGCATTTACCTGCCCTTGACAAGCCAGGAGCAACGGCTACCTTTGGCTTGAGGGTGATGATATTCGTTGCCATTTCCAAAATGTCAAGAGTTGTCTTTCTAGTCGAGTGCGGCATCATACACGAAAGTAACATCAAAGTCCAGATTGGTTTTTGCACTGATAAGCTCGACTGAACACTTAATAGGGTATTCGTTGGCTCTCTGTCCGAATTGCAATGTCTTAGGGATGTGAATTGGATTAGAAATTGTAAAGACCGGCTGATAATGAGTGGGGCTTATCATCGCAGCAATTGATGTGGTGGGCAATTCAACGACTTGTCCAATGCTGTTTGTTGCTTTCACCTTCAAGTATAAACCGTGGTTTATCAGTTTACTGGCCCATTCATCCGGTCGCACCCAGTCAAAATGAGGAGTCAGGATCAACTTTTTGATTTCTACAAATTCTCTTGAATTGAGCAGAATAAATTCTTTAATGTTCGCCTGGTTGGTCAGTATAAAGACTAGGTCCGTCCGGACGGAAGTTATCTTCTCAACATAGTAATGTGTACCTGGACCATTGCCGTGCTTTGAGATTAATTTTGCTGTTACCATTTCCATGAGTAATTTCTTTATGGTTGGGAGTGGTATTCGTAGTTTTTTCGCGATTTCCCCGGAGCGGGATCCAGGATGGCTATCAATAAAGGAATAGAGTGAGGACTCACGCGGGCTAAGCTGTGTCAGCCGGCCTTTGGTTTCGAGTTTCTTCATTAGGTTCTCCTGGATGTTGTTCAGACAATTCAGAAAAAAAGTCACCCAGGCATAAACGTCTTCACCCGGGCGGTGACTCTGGCACTCCATCAGGACCTGGTAGTACTCGGCCTTCCGGGCTTCAATCTCATGCTCGAAGCTCACGAACTCAACCCATGAATAACCGTGCTTCAAAAGAAGCAAAGTGGCAATGAGCCGGCTTAGTCTTCCATTTCCATCCTGAAAGGGGTGGATGTTCAGGAAGTCATAAACAAAAATGGCCGACCTGACGATCGGATGGGTCTCCTTGTCCCTGGCGTACCACTCAACCAGCTTTCTCATTGCCTCCTCCGTCGGGTGTCCTGGTGCTGCTGGCTGGAACACGATCTGCTTTGTACCTGCAAGGCTATTTGTTGCTTCCACTGCATTGCTTAGCTGCTTGTAATTCCCCCGATGCCACTCGTCCTTTTCGCTGTGGCGCATCAATGTATTGTGAAGGCTCTTTATAGAATTCTCGGTTATTGAAATGTCCCGGTAAGATTCTGAGATGATGCTTAAGGTCTCAAAGTACCCGGCCACTTCCTGGGCATCTCTGTCTTCCAGCTTCGAAGTTTTGAGGTTCTCGATCAGGAGCTTAACCTCTTCATCATTCATTTTTGAGCCTTCAATCCGCGTGGAGGCGCCCACACTGCGTACCGTGGCAATTGACTTCAATTGCTTGAGGGTTTGGCCTTCCCTCTTCTCAATTGCGGTCCAGGCACCCTCAAACCGATCTATTGAGCTTAGATTGGCAACGAGTTTCCAGTCGATATTTAAGTTGACCGTGTGAATCATGGATACGATAGGGTACGTAAATATACGATAGTTGTGCGAAATTGCTATACGATTTGATACGTAAATATTCGATACTGATACGATCTAGGAAATGACTATAATGCCAATAGCAATTTGCGGGTTATTTCGAGCGCCAATCCCTTGGTTGGTTGAGTTGCGTGTGAGTTGGACTTGGTCAAGGGTCCGAGTATAAAGGTTAATGCGACTATAAGTACTGAATATTCTGTTCGTCATAAGTCCCTTATTATGGAATGAATTGGCTCGTTGCTTGCTTTGGTGTCGCAGGTATGAGCATGCGATCTGAAGAACGGCCCAAGGTATCCACCAAGCTCTAGTTCAACGGCTTCATTGCGGCTGCAATCACATGATATTGCGTATCCTGGACATAAAGGATCACGGACAGATGCTGAGCGCCTGATTCCGGCATGCGGATGTCAACTTCGCTTTTGCGCTCCAGCGGAATGGCCCTGAAGAACAGGACAACATTGTCGTGGTGCAGTTTCTTTCCTTTGTTCTCACCTTTGGTGACCGCGTTTTCTAGGGATTTCTGAACCAGGGCCACACTAAGCGTTTCATTACCCGGATCCTTGTCCAGCTGGTAAGACACGTTGAGTATTTCTGTTGATACGCTCCGAAGGGAAATCTCGATTTTGTACCGTTCCGTTTTCTTTAAGCCCTCCTGAATTGAGTTTTCGATTTGATATTTGTTGGAGCCCACAAACTCATGCTGACCGTTTACGATCATCTGGGGCGTATAGATTCCATCAAGCCCCAATTTCGCGCTGTAGTCCTTCTGCCGTTCTGTAAATGCCTTTTGACTGTACGGGTCTTTCCACCCGATGTAGTTCCAGTAGTCAACATGAAATGACAAACCGAAGACTGGCTGGCGCCCCGATTCAGCTTTCTTTAGAATTTCAGTGAGGGTCTTATTTGCCGCCGGGCAACTGGAGCAGCCCTGGGAAGTAAAAAGTTCAACGATGACAGGAGTGGTTTGCCCCACAATGTCGAAAGCGACGGCAAACAGAAGGATAAGCAGTAGGAAAGCTTTCATTTTGCTATGTCAGTGTTTATCATGGATTCAAGGCCGCTCTCTTCTTTAGAGAACCGATGGTTAGCCTGCACTTCTGCTGTCACGATTTTCGACAAGTTCAGGAAAATCGAGAAAGACTCATCCGCTATCAGCTTCTCTTTAATCACAAGTTGAATCGTTTCCTCCTGCAGGGCCTTTAACTTTTCCAGCAACGCATTGCAGTCGCCTGGTGATGCTGTGGTGGAAACGTGGTTTCGTATTTCTACCAGTTGTTTGTAGTAACGATCAATTTTGTTCTTCTTTCTCGCCTTCTGCCATTGCCATAGGGTGAATGCACCGCTGGCCGCCATAACCACTATGGAAATGATCACACTGAGTACATCGGCATATTTTTCCAGGAAGGTAGGTTCATGCCGCTGAAGGAACTTTCGTGAGCCAGGATGTATCGTAAAGTTCAATCTGCGCGGGTCAAAGTCCATGGAGACATCGAACAAAAGCGGGTTGATATTCTTCATTTCCTGCCGGTTCTCCATTAGCTTTTCCATTACGGAATAGACCAACACGGCATTCAAATCCGAACGGCAAACAAGTATCGCGTCTACTTTCAGCGTAAGTACGGGCATCTCTGTAAAGTTGCCGTAAAGGTCGCGGGCGATCACAAAGGGTTCGAACTGCGGATGCCGGGTGCAAATACCGTCGACCAATGAGCCCTTCCCAAGAGCGCTCACGTCGTCAATGCTGAAAAGTTTGTATTCCTTCAAATCCTTCAGTTCGTCCTGGGTCAGAAGGTCGGTAAATGAGAAAATGACGTCTGCGTCGAAAAAGTGTAAAATATCGACGAACTCAATCCGCGATGCATTCACACCCAGATCAGCGATCAATTGCTCCACGAATGTCCGTGTGCCGCTGCCATCGATGCCCGCGAAAATCTTACCGGACATGAATAAGTCCCTTAATGACCCAGGATGAAGATTTCGCCGGTGTAGTATGTGTAGCACCTGGGGATACAACGGCAGGATGGAAGTAACCTTGTCAGTGAACGCTGAGTAGTTATCAACGATCCCGAAGTCGGCACGCCCCATTTTCAGGGAGTCGAGATTGGCAAGTGAACCAATGCCGGCTACGACGTGAACACTGTCGGCAAGGTGCCGGTTGAGCACGGATGCTATGGTCCTGGCGATCTCATTTTGCGGGTCCTCAATATTGCCGAGAATCTTGTAAGACTGTCGCTCATCACTGCAAGAGAGAGAAAGGGCGCATAGGGCTGAAGTGATAACAAGCCATTGAAGTAATTTCATTGGATCCTTCCGGTGCTCTTGTAGGAATGGTAGTTTTTGGCGGCTACAACTTCATTTCCCTTTGTGTCCTTTAGCCAGAGTTCCCGTCCATTTACCGACAGCGTGCGTTCGAAAAGGTAGAGTTTACCGGCTGTGATGGTGAAATTGTCGTACTTGGGAGTGGTAGCACGTCCCATTGCCAACGTCATGGAACACCAGCCGCCAAACTGCGGCAAATACTTTGACGGATTACTCATGAATTCATTCTTGTTGTCATGTGACGCAAAGCGGTACTCCACGCCGTCGTGGCGTGCGGATATCGAGGTAGACCCGGGTACGGGCTTGTCGGACTTGAAGTAACTGACCGGATCAAAGCCGCCGATGCCGATGTATTCACGGTTCAGGCAGTACTTGAGCGTATCGGTGCTGCTTTCCTGAGCAGTAGCAGCGCTCACAGTCAGAGTCAGTAGGATGGTTACCAATGTTTTCATAGCTCATACTTTAGTTTGCAATCATTCCTGTATGCTGGCAGACAATTTCATTTTGCGGGCTCAGCTTCTCTCAATTCATTCAGCACAACCATGAGCAGTGAGCCCTTGATCCGTTTCTTGTAATCGGGATTGATGTGCTCAAACAGGATTTCACCTTGTTTGTTCAGCACAAAAACCGCCGGCACTGGAAGCACGCCGTCGTTCTGGTTCGAAGAAGCCTTGCTCAATCGTTCCTTGTACCGGTCAGGAGCTTTGAATGCGATGCCATAAGCTTGCGCAGCTTCCGATTTGGTGTCGCTCAGGAGCATATAGTTCAGTTTGTTTTTGTCAATCGACTGCTTGAGACTCTCCGGCGAGTCGGGACTGATCGCAATGATCTGGTAGCCGGCCGCCAGCATCTGCTGCTCAATGCTTTGCAGTTCAGCCAGGTGCAAGTTGCAATAGGGACACCAGCCGCCGCGATAAAAGATCAGTACAGTTTGTTTGCCGGAGATGATCTCGTTCAGCGAAACACTTCCTCCGTCGACTTTGGTCAGTTTCAATTCGGACGCTTTTTCGCCGATCAACAGCGGCGTTATGTCGGTCGGTTCAGCCGGAGGTTGGGCGTAGCCGGTGGTCTGCAATGCGGCAAACGAGGTGATGAGCAGGATTCTGTATTTCATGTGTGTCATATGATTGTTAGCCAGGTTCACATTCTGTCGGACGTTGCCCGGACACTGAGTTGGACGATGAGTTCATCCGCCATGCTGAACCCACCGCCAATATCAAAATCCTTCCGATTGATTTGGAAGGTCCCCGTGAAGACCGTTGCACCCTCAGATTGCCGGGCGGTGAACGGGAAGGTGATTTGTTTTGTTTTCCCCTTCATGGAGAGATCGCCGGTAATTGTGAAATTTTCTTTCGCTGCTCCTGCCGCCACCCCCTTGGATACAAACCGGATGATTGGGAAGTGTTCAACATCCAGGTACTCCTCTTTTTTCAGATGCTTATCACGCAAGTCAATACCGGTATTTACAGTCGATGCACTGACGGAAACTTCAAAACGCGCCGTTGAAAGATCTTTGGGATTGAACTGGATGCCGCCGGCAAGCCCCGTGAATGTGCCATTTACTTTTACCCCGAAGTTCCTGATCGTAAACGTAACGGATGAGCCCTCATCCTGCGGCACCAGGCCCTGCGACCAGGATGCAAGAGAGACAATGACGAAGGCTGCAGAAAGGAGGTATTTCTTCATGACTATAGAAGTTCCGCTTTGCCAAACAGCACAGAGAATTGCTCACACCAAATTAATACGAAGTCATAGTCCGTGACATCCGGATTGCCAGGTACTTCGTAAGACTGCTTGCCGGTTGTGGTTTTCAGTTTTCCCAAGCTGATGTACTGCGATGCATTCTGATCCTTGCTGAGGTACACTTTCAGGTCTGGTCCGTTTTGGGAGCTAAACGGGTCAAGCAAGACTACCTTTTTCCCTGCACTTTCGTACAGCGCAGCCGTTCCGCTAACGGTGTGCCCGACTCCGACAAGCGTCCCGCTCTTGATCAAAGTAGCCATGGACGGATCAAAGTCATTATTTGTGGTAAGGGGAGCGGTTGGCGTGGCATTTTCTTCCGAACAGCACACGCTTATCAGAAGCACGGAAAGGATAATCAACTTTTTCATAGGCTATTACTTTAGCTTGAAACTCGCTCCGATCATAATCATCAATGACTTGTTGCGGAACCGGTCGTTCGGTTCGGGAAATTGCTGCACTTCCGTTTTTGTCGTGTATTCGGTAAAGAGGAATTGTACACCAGCCCGTATTGACCACTGCTCGTTGATCTTGTATTTGCCATACAGTTCTGAATTAAGGCTGCCGAGGTCATTGTCGCTGATAAGCAGGAGGTTGAACGATGTTGGCGTTGCCGTGGTAAGCTGACCCTGTGATCCGTTGATGTAATTGCCTTGTTTTTCACCTCCAAACGAAAAACCGATAGCGTCGATGTTGAATCCCACGGAAAACTTTTCGGAAAATTGGTACCCCAGGTTGATGAAGGCGTTAATAGCGTAGACATTCGGACTTGAAATAAGGAAAGTGTCGATGTTGGCGGTAATGGTTTCCTCAAAAAGCACACCAAGGCCAGTCCCACCAGAAGTGAGTTTGGCAGGAGCTGTTTCATAGTATTGATTTTGGGCCACGTACGCGGTGAACCTGCCTCCCGTCCCCAGGATGAATTTCTTTTTCTTGCCCAGGTACCAGTCGTGAGCAAAGGCTGCTGACAGCGAACCCTGCGATGCCCCAAAGGCCAATCCCAGGTTGATGGAATTCTGAGTGGTTGAAGACTGGGCGCATGCCAACCCGGCATAGAGAAAACCAATCAATGCGAAAAGAAGGGTTCGTATCATAGTTGTGTTGTAAAGTATCAGCCTCTTGTTGGCCAAAACTGCGGAATACCCCTCACGGAAGTATCACGAAAGGATAACATTCTTCATGGCTTGTTCTTTGAAGCGTACCGTAGAATGGGCCACTCCGAAGTGTTCGGGCAGGTTTACGTAAGGGGCAACTTCCCGGATTCCTATTTTCATGAGGGCCATGTGGTGTATGGCATGCTCGATGGTATATGTGAGTTCACGAAAGTAGTTGGTAAATATTATATCCTCAGTTTCGGAATGCCGGCCATAGGCCATTTCCAATTTCAGGTCCTGATCTTGCGTTGTTCGGGCGATAAATGTATTGACACGCGCAATCACTTCAATGGCCATGTCCTTATCGGTTTCCATGTGCACATCGTGATTTCGTTTGTCATAGTTGACGATTCCCACGTCGATGCCCTTCTCCAGGCACAGGAAAAATTCGAGCGTATGACGCAAATGCTGCCCGATGGTAGACTCGCTCAGCGCTGCTGATGGCCGGCGGAAATCCTGGGGCAGGATTTGTTCAACGGTAGTCTTCAGTTGATCCAGGATGTCAACGCATGCAGCTGATAATTGTCTCATGAGATAAGGTTTATGCCGCGACGGGCAGAACAAAACTGAATGTGGTAAATGCGCCGGGCTTGCTGCTCACCCGGATGGGAACGTGGTGTATGTCCATAATTTTTTTGACGATGGCGAGACCCAAACCCGAGCCCTGGACGCCTTTTTTGTGCTTATCGATTTTGAAGTAGCGATCAAAAATGTACGCGCAGTCTTCCTCCGCAATACCTTCACCTGAGTTGATGACGTTCACTTCCAGCTGTTGGGCGCTGGACCGATTCACCTGGAGGTTGATGCTTCCGTTTTCCGGGGTGTACTTGATGGCGTTGTCGACCAGGTTCTGGATAACGCGTTGAATCATGGCCACATCGGCAAAGGCAGGGGGAAGGTCGGCTTCAAACGCTACGTTTATCCGGATGTTCCTTTTCTCTGCAAGCAACTGATACTCCGTGGTGGCGTTGCTGATCATTTCCTGGATAGAGAAGGGCTCTTTATGCAATTCGACCTGGCCGCTTTCCAGTTTCGACAGATCGAACAAGTCGGTTACCAGTTTATTGAGCCTCCTGCCGGTTTCGGAAATAATGGTAAGGTATCGCCGCCGGTCGTCTTCACTCATCGTGTCGTGTTTTAACTGCATCGTTTCGATGTATCCCTGGATGACCGTAAGCGGGCTTCGCAGGTCGTGTGAAACATTGGCGATCAATTCCCTGCGCAATTGGTCAATCTTGGTGAGCGAGCTGATGTTGCGCTCGATGGTTTCGGCCATGGTATTGAATGTGCGGGCCAGAACGGCCATTTCGCCCTTTACCCTTTGTTCCGGGATGCGCTCGTGAATGTTTCCTTTCTCGAATGAACGTACGGTATTGAGAATAATGCGCAGGTTGCTCGTGAGCATCCATATCAGCAACATACCCAATACAAAAGCGAATACCAGGGTGAGCGCGAAGGCGGTTGCGCCCAGTTGAATCCCGTAGCTGTTGATGAGCGAACCGGCAATCGTCTCGTATTGCTCGCTGGCGAGTACCATGTACACGTACCCCAATAGCTTATTGCCAGCCAGAACAGGTGTGGCAGAAAAAATTGTCTTCTTGCCGGGCTGCCTGGGGTCATCACCCAATACAAATTTTTCTCCCTTATCCTCAATAAATGCGAGGACAGGAGTCAAATCAATTTGCTTGAGCTTGACCTTTTTGTCGAATACAACGAACGAGAGAATTTCACCTTCAGGACTGACCAGGTAAACCTCCAGGCTGGGATTGACTGCCATCATCGAGTGCATGATTTTGCCAAGTGCTTCTTCGTTCACCGTTCCTGTATCCGTGAACGGCTGGACCTCCATCAGCATCTTGCCAGCTACCTGGGCATTTAGCCTTTGCGTTGTTTCCTGAAAGTAATTACGGGCCGAGTTGGCAGTGATTACGATATAGATTACACCCAGCAAGAGCAGCAGGGCCAACAAGCCAAAGGAGAGCCGCCAGTACAGCGTGTTTTTAAGGTTCATGTGTTCCATTATTCAATTTCATCGTTGAACCGGTAGCCCACACCCCAACTCGTAAGGATGTATTTGGGCTGATTCACATCCGGCTCAATTTTGGAGCGCAGCCGATTGACGTGAGAATTAACCGTATGCTCATACCCACTAAATTCATAGCCCCAAACCAGGTCCAGCAGTTGGTTGCGGCTATAATTTTTACCTGGATTGCTGGCCAGCAAGACCAGTAGGTCAAACTCTTTTGGCGTGAGCTCAATCCGGGTGTTATGAAGGGAGACTTTTCTTCGCGGGATATCGATTTCAAGATCACCGAAGTTCAGTTCCTCTTTCGTGGAATTTCTAAGTTGAGACGCCTGGTCCTGTCTTCTGAAAATTGCATTAACCCGTGCAATTAGCTCGCGAATGCCAAATGGTTTTGTGAGGTAGTCGTCAGCCCCTGACTCGAGCCCGAGCACTTTATCAAACTCCTCGGATTTTGCCGTGAGCATCAGTATGGGTGTGTAGTTTTCGAGGGCTCTGAGCTTTTGACAAACGGCCAGGCCATTAAGTTTTGGCAGCATCAGGTCGAGGATAATAAGTTGGTAGGGGCCCTGGCTGGCCTTGCTAAAGCCTGTTTCTCCATCCAGGGCATACTCCACCTGGCAGTTCAGATCGCGCAGGTGAATGGACAGCAGATCCACAATGTCTTGTTCGTCTTCAACGATAAGCACTCTCTTCATAAGCAATGCCCGATGCATGACAAAGGTAACGGAAGGGTATCACGGGAATATCACAGAATTCTCCCAGCCTGGTAAAGCCTCACGGCTCAGTTGCCTTTTGAAAGACGCCTGTTGATGTGGCTGGCAGCAATTACTTCCGGTCAGCTATGAAAAAAGGAATTCTAAAGACAACTGAAAGCTCCCCTAAAAAACTCTCGAGTAAAAGTAGAGCTTAAACCTTAAAATTGGGGACAAATGAAAAAGTCAAAATTCACCGAGAGCCAGATTATTGGCATTCTCAAACAGCAGGAACAGGACAGTAAGGTTGCTGACATATGCCGCAAGCATGGCATCAGTGGATGACTAGTTGGGTGACAACAGACGCCTTGAGAGTAACAGCCTCGCAGGACTCATTTCCCCACAAGAATAAATGGCGCCCAGTAGTAGGGAGAAGCATACTTCTTCCCCTGGATCATGGATAATTTGGCGCGGTGAAGGGATGCCGCCTTGGGTGTGCCGCGAAGGAGATGATCGTAAAACTCAATCATGAACCCGGAAGTTGACGCATCCGCAACCTTCCAGAGTGAAACCACCACATTCCTCGCCCCAGCGTACAGCCAACCGCGGGTCAGGCCGATAATCCCTTCGCCCCTCACAATTCTTCCCAGCCCGGTTTCACAGGCAGAGAGTGTGACCAGATCGGCATTGATGCGTATCGAATAAATCTCGCTCGCATACAGAATCCCATCCTCGCCCCCCAGGCTGTCCTGCGACATCAATAATCCTGACGCGTCGGGAAGATGGTCGTTGATGATGCCGTGCGTGGCCAGGTGTATGTAGCGGTACTTACGCAGTTCGGGCGACTTCAGGACTTCCTCGCGCGCATTGCGGAAAAGGAAGTATTGGCCAAACAAGCCGGCTTCGCGCAACCGATCTTCTATGCCCCTGATTTCATTTTCTGTCCCCGGAAGCGGTGTGATGTAGCGGCCATCGCGTGAGAAAGCGCGGCTTGTCTGCGATTCATACTGCGTATCCTCATAAAAGCGCTCGCACGATTTCACCTGGAAGTTCGTCCTGTTCCCGTGTTTGAAAACCGGGGCCAGGGCAATGAAAGCGCTGTCTGCCGAAATCGGCCCCAACGGTGTGGCATCGTCGACAAGCAGGGAAGCCGCGTAGGTGTAACGGATCTCATACTTCGTGACGAGGTAAGGTAAGTCTTGTAATGCTTTCTCGTTCGAGGCGGGCACCAGCGCCTCAAAGGGAATATAGCCAAGGATCCCATCGGGTACTATAATTACTTTACGGATGCCCTTGTTTTGCGAAAGGTAACGGTCCACTTCCCCGAAGAGGTGTTGATACAACCATGTCGAGTAGTACACAAACTCTTCCGTGGCCTCGTGGATGATGCTCGTACGGAAGGCCCTTGTGTATTTCTCGAGAAGCGAATCGCGCGGAAGCATGAAATACCTGAACGAACGGGCGGTATCAAACACGGCAGCAAACACCTGGTGCTCGCCCATCAGAAAGGATACAAGCGCTTCGTCACCCTCGATCAGCCGATGGAGATCGAACCGATCGGGAATGAATTCCTGGTGTTTCAGCCTGAAGTATTGCGGATACTCGGTCTCCAGTCGTTGCATAAGCGCTTCGCGTGTCCGGTTCAGGGTATAAAGTCTTGAAATCGCCGAATCACTATTCCCTACCTTGTCGGCGAGATTCCTTTGAGTGTTGAAGATCTCTTCATTCAGACGCTTCTCCATGAGCTGCAGAGAATCAGGGATCCCAGAGAAGTATCGGGCCTTCACGTCGGAGATGCTCTCGCGCAACGTGGACGATTTCCCCTTTTCAATAAAATAGAATGCGTCATCGCGGCGGTATGGGTCCTGACTGGCGATGGATATGGCCACCCCGAGCACGTAGACGCGCTGACTCAGCTCACTCAGCCTGAGCTTGGAACGCTGACTGGTGTAAAGATTCCGGGCCCTGGTGAAGATGCTGTCACATTTGAGAATGTCATGACGCGCCGCGTCAAGGTCCTCCTGTTGATGAGTCCGCTGGTATATGGCGTAGCGACGTGAGCCACGAGCCACATAGGAGTCCACCAACTGGATACCGTCCAGGTAAGCATCAATGGAGGGGTCACTCCTGAGACCGAGGGGAGGATTGTTCCATTCGGCTTCCGTAAAATCATCAACTCGGTTGATGAAGTTCAGGCTAATGGCGCGGGATGCATCCTCGAGCGCAACAGAGTCGCTTCCAAAAGCGGCAAGAAGGTTGTGCATGTCGATGAGCACTTCAATAGACTTGTCCCGGATAAACGGGTTGTCCACGATGCTTCGAATTTCCCCAAGTTCGGGCTGTACTTCCTGGTGGTGACGATTTTTCCATGCGACGATGGCGTGCAGCAATTGCAAGCGGAGGTTGATATCGTCTCCATGGGTGTCGCTGTACTTAAAAACCTTGCTGTACGCTTTTTCGCCGGTAGCGCCACTCATCCGCACGCGCTCTGCTTCTTCATTGGCGAGATGGTATTGCTTCACGGGCAATCGCTGAATTGCGGATCGAAAAGTCGAGAGCGCCTCTGTTTCTTTAGCCTGACTTTCCAATATGCTGCCTCGCTGCAGTCTCGTGCGTGCCTCCAGGAGATCGTCGCGGCCCGATGCAGCGCGCACCGCACGATCCAGGTAGAGCAGCGCCTGGTCGTAGTTTCCGGTCTCGAAGTAGGCTCGGCTCAGCCCGGCATAAAGTGGCTGGAATTGCTTGTACTTGCCGGCAGGGAGCGATTCGAGGCCAATCCGCGCTTTCTCATAGAATTCAACCGCAGCTTCCTGATCGCCCACGCCGTCGGATTCTTCGGCAGCGGCGACCTGCAGCTGTCCCAGGAGCAACACCTCGCTCTCTGCGGATTGCTCATAGTAATTCATAGCAAGTTTGAAGTGCTGCAATGCCAACGCGTGTTCACGCGCATCGCGGTAAAGTCCTCCGAGTACCCGGTGAACAGCGGCCGTTTGACTGCTTCCTTCGCGAAATAATGCAATGGCCAGCTGAGCGGTTTCCTCAAAGTCATCAAACGTCGTAACGCTTACCGACTCACGGTTCCAATAGTAGAGCGCCACAGTGCGGTTCTGCAGCGAGACCATCACCCGGTCCCAGCAATCAAAGGACTGGTAAATACGCAGGGCATCTCCCCATCTTGCAAAAGCTTCGTAGTATCTCTTTTTCCTGAAGTGACCGGACGCATCCCTGAAGTACCCGTTGGCCTTAAGGGTATCCTGGATCCGAGCTGTCTTCCTTGGCAACAGTCCTTTTTTGTATGCCGCGGCCTTTCGAACAAGGAACGCCGCATGATCTTCACCGTAGTACTTTCCTGCCTGGTCGAAATCATTTTTGTTTTCAAAATACCAACCCAGAAAGGCATCATACTCCCGGGTATTTCCGGTGCGCGCCTTCCAGGATTGAACGTAGGGAAGCACCAGGGAGTCAGGGTTCAAAACCCCTGCCATCGCAAAGTAACGTGCAGCACGAAAGAGATTAATCAGTGTGCTGTCCCTGTCGCCCGTCGCCTTCAGAAGATACTGGCGACCGTTCGTCTCCAATACGGAAATTTCTGATGAGCTGATCGATTTCCAGGGTAGCGAATAATTGGCGAGCCATTTCAACCGGCTCAGAACGTTTGTTCGCGAAGTATCACTCATGTAGTCCCGCCTCAGTTGCTGCTCGATCGCTTCAACGACGGTGGTCTGCAGGAGTTCGCTCCCGGCAGTCAGGATCCAGTTCTGCCGGCTGGCGTGCGATTCATAGCCCTTCCATTCTTTTTGGACCTCCAGAAGTTGTATGAGATAGGAAATATACTGGGCATCAACGAGCCATGCAGGAGAATGGGGGAAGGCGATATCGCTGAAGGCCAACCGGCCCTGAAATGCATCGCGATTGATTTTCGACGCGGCCCTGGCAAGGTCCAGGGCCTTGGACCATTCGGCGATGGACTCGCGCGCGATTCGCTCCGCATCCATGGCGCGAAGCAGGTCCAGGGTATCGCCGGTCCTGAACTGTTGTCCTGCCTTTAAAAAGTGAAGGGCGGCATCCGCATATTGGTCAGATTGGAAAAGCGAGTCGCCCAGGTAAAACAGCCGTTGACCAGTCTGACCCTCCGCATGGAAAATTGCCAGTCCAGCAAAGGCTGTAGCGATACAGACCTGTTTCATTCCCCGGGTTGTCTTACGCGGATCTCTTCGACGGAAATTTTCTTTCCATCAAGATACACCGTTATACGCACCCTCCTTTTGCCCGGAAGAGATTGAATAGAAAATGATTTTTTTGAGAGCTTTCGTATTGTTGCTTCGGTGGAGAGCAGTTCGATCCGACCCGACAAGGGGGTGTACTTTTCATTCTCCTTCAGAAAGATTCGGGCAACCGTGATTGTTGTGGGTTTTGCCGGCATGATATCCATGAAGGAATATCCTTCAATTTCAAAAGCCGGATCGTTTAACAGCGTTTTTCCGGTCATGTCGAACTTGCGCGTCGTGGTAAGCTTGGTCTTCGGATCTTCCTTTGTAATTCCCATGACCTCAATAAAAGTTTCGTCGTATGCGGGGGGCGGTTTGATCGCCTCATATTGGATTCTGCCGACGCGGTAAAAGTGGGTTCCCCTTTCAACGATGACCTCCAGCCCGCATTGCCTCTGGAAGGGGAGCATGCGCACCTTGCCGTCGTCCGTGTAGTCAACCTCGGCTCCGATGGGCCGTACATGCGTCTTAAACAAATGGGCAGTATCAGGATGGCTGACCAGGACCCGGATCTCGTTGATGTAGCCAATGTAGAGCCGGGCACCATCCCGGGTCTGCAGAGAGACTATGTATTCCTGTGCGCACAGCGTCACCGGCAGCAGGATCGGCAGCATCAGGACAGAAAGGCCGGGACGCATGTTCAAGCGAAAACTGAATTTACGACTTTGGGCTCAATCCGGAAAATGAGTCAACCCGGGTTTCAGTGGCGGCCGGTTCCCTAATATAGGCACACTTGCGTCAACCTCCTTCTCCACCAAACAATTGGGCAGCTCACTCCTGTCATGGAAGGATTTAAACGTTCAGTATCATGTTGGATTGATAGTTTCGCGACTGAGGCGATAGGCAAGATGGCCGTGCGGGCGCCAGCGATGAATCACTACATCTTCCCGCCCTCTGCCTGGATCTGCATGGCGACCTCCTGAACCTCATCCAGTACGCGCAGCAGGTTGCCGCTCCACAATTGTGCTATCTGCTCCTCGGTGTATCCGCGCCGCACGAGTTCCAGGGTAACGTTGAATGTCTCCGAAGCATCGTTCCACCCGTCAACGCCGCCGCCACCGTCAAAGTCGGAACTGATCCCGACGTAGTCCAGCCCGATCTTTTTCACGAGGTAATCAATATGATCCACGAAGTCAGAAACGTTTACCGGCGGAGCAATGGGGTGCACCTCCTGTTCAATCCTGGGTTTGGCTTTCTCGGAGATCTCCCTGTACCGGGCGAAATATTTTTGCCGTGTGCTGTCTGCCATCTTTACAATGTCCGCACGTTCCAGTATTTGAAAACCTTCAGCCTTGGCCACTTCGCCGATGATGACCCTGGAAGAATCTGTAAAGGCGCTGTGTTTTGCGGAGTTCACGTAACCCTTGAAGGCCACCGTCTGAACGACGCCTCCCTTCTCCTTAATCATCATTAATTGCTCGTCATCAAGGTTGCGGCTTACATCATTCAATGCCCTTGCCGATGAGTGCGAAGCGATTACCGGCGCTTTCGATAACCTCATCATTTCCATATTCGCTGCCTTGGAAGGGTGCGACAGGTCAATCATGATACCCCACTTGTTCATTTCGGCGATCACCTGCCGTCCAAGCTCACTGAGGCCGTTGTGAAGCCACACGCTGTCGCGCTCTCCCGTATTGGAGTCGCTGAGCTGGCTGTGCCCATTGTGCGCGAGGGACATGTACCGGGCGCCCCGGTCATGGAATTCCTTGACCCGCGCAATATCCGTCCCAACCGGGTACCCATTTTCAACGCCGATCATGGCCACTTTTTTGCCCGCGGCCGCAATGCTGCGCACATCTTCAGAAGTCAGCGCCAGGTTGATCTGGTCAGGGGCGATTTCTTCGCAGAGCCTGTGGATGGCCTTGAATTTCTCGTCGGCAGCAGCGTACGCCTTGTCATATCCTTCCGGGGTCAGATCACCCTGCCCGACATATACGATAAACCAGGCAACGTCGAGCCCGCCGTCAACCATCTTCGGCAGGTTCACCTGCGATTCCAGGCGCTGGGTGTAGTTCTTCTCTGCGGTGAAATTGGAGGGGTTGATGTCGTCGTGCGTATCCAGCGTAATCACGCGCTCATGGATGCCTTTGGCTTTCTCGACGAGTTCTGCTTCGGTGAGGTTGGTGTTGTCTTTTGGCCCGCAGCCTCCAATGAGCAGCGCGAGAGCGGCAATGACGGACAGTAGTTTTTTCATTTGGGATTGGATTCTAGTGGCGAAAAATACGCTACCGGGTGGAGAATCTAAAGCGATTTGTACTAGCGGTCTGCCGGTCGAAGCCGTGATCGGTAATCCATAAACCGTAATCTGTGACCCATGATCGCTTGCCAAAACCGCGATAAACCTTTCACCATCTCGCAGAACAGGAATTTTAGACACATAGAGCAAACCACGGATTACCGATTACCGATTACCGATTACGGATTACAGATCACGGATCACAGATCACGGATTTACGGATCACAGATCACGGATTTACGGATCACAGATCACGGATTTACGGATTACAGATCACGGATTACCGATCACGGATTACCGATCACGGATTTACGGATTACAGATCACGGATTACCGATCACGGATTACCGATCACGGATTACCGATCACGGATTACCGATCACGTATTACCGATCACGTTGGTGGTGCGGTTGACGCATGATCTCCCAAGGAAGGACATGATTTACAGGTTTGAGATCAGGTACAGTTCGCGTTCGTCCAGGTCTCGGGGTTTGTCTTTCACAACACCGCCTACTTTGATGACAAGAGGCGCCTCGCGGTCGGGTTCAGGGTGCTGTTGCCGGCGTTTGAAATCGTGGACAAACTGAAGGCGAGAACCGAGCTTACCGGCTCCTTCAAGATCGCCGAGGACCCGGAGACCCAGAACCTCAATGGTGTTTTTCTTTCGATTGCGGTGCCGGTGGGGTTTTGAGGGTTATGACTGGAAGTGCAGCTAGGAGTAGAAGGCTTGGGCGTGAGTGAGCTCTGCTTGAAACTTTCTGCGCTACTGTCTTGATCCGAGAAGCGTCATTAATGATTCAATGGTGAGAATTCTTTCTCGGAATTCCCTTGGGAAAGTCTCGAGGTGGTCCTTTGGCACAACCAGTCTGACACCAGATTTATACATCTCGGTCAATTGATTTTGGGAAATGCCTTGCTGAAGCGTAAACAAGTGTTTCATTCTGATTCGATCCGCTTCGTTTAGTATTTGCCTCCAGCGATCCTTGCAAGTCGTTTTTGAAGCCAAAAAAGTCAGCTTCTTTGGATCAAAACGTGAATTATGGTAGTCTTCAATACTTGGGAATAGAAAGTCGGGGCGCTTGTTTTCCTCGGTTTTGCCCTGCAGTGAAAATCTAGTTGCAAAAACTCTAAAAAGATGTGCTAAGTGATGCTCAAGGGAGTATCCCGCCCGACTCTTTCTCCTTTGTAAAATCGAATTGGAAAATTCGATAAGTTCCTGAACTGACTTGAACAAAGACTTAATTCTGGTTCCATATCGATTTTTCTCAAATTCTTTGAAGAGACTGTATTCCGCACTTATCCAAGCCAGCAGCTGCTTGTCCGGGCTTCTCAGAATGTCAGACTTGGTAACCCCATATGAGGACATGAAACATGCCCTCGCATTTGAGGACAGTTCCTGGGTCGTCGGAAAATCCAATTCTGTGGAGGTGATGTATCGGGCGAAACACTCGAGGAGTTGATCTTCCGGTTTGTTCTCGATTTTCCTATCAATGATTCTGTTGACTTCGGTCGCAGAGATTCCAAAAGCCGAAAAGAACGATTCCATATCATCTTCCGTGTCGAGCACAAATGCTTCATAGTGTTTTGTGTTTCTCTTAGCTATGACCAGAAGATTGCCAATATTCTCTTCGTTAAGAAAGGGAAATCCTTTTCCAAATCTAGTTAGCCGGTATTCATCCCTTGTTCCAGTGCCATAGTAAATGATTCGACTGTTAGTCTCGAAATCACCCTGCCATTTTATTGTTACGAAAGTGTCCTTATTCGATCCCTTTTTGCCCGGTTCATCAAATGCGAGTGGCCAGGAATTTTTATGCAGATGAAATCCTGATTGATGACCACCGGTATCCCCGGTGTCATTGGCGGTGATGAATTTGCAATAGGCTAGCTCAGCCGATTGGGCGGCCTTAATAGCTTCTTGGGCGCTGATAACCATCGGACTTCAAGAGTACTTTGACCACTTCTGCGCCGACCGCTTGTACTAATGGAACAACAACTGAATTTCCAAACTGACGGTATGCCTGCGTGTCAGAAACGGGGGATACGAAATTGTCAGGATATCCCATTAGGCGCGCGCATTCCCGTGGCGTAAGCCTTCTAGGGTTCTTGGAATTTTGTGGAATCAGAATCTCAGAACCATCTTTATGATACCGTGCGCTCAAGGTT
>Ga0187893_10007260_pt1 | contig 18308 bp, 12 predicted proteins | sample MA1701074metaG_FD_139574 | JGI IMG/M metagenome (GOLD analysis project Ga0187893, IMG submission 139574) | White microbial mat communities from a basaltic lava cave in the Kipuka Kanohina Cave System on the Island of Hawaii, USA - MA170107-4 metaG ... | reverse complement strand
CGCCGAACGCGCCCGTCCTTCCCCCCCTTCAGAGCCTCCTCTCCCTGCCTCTCCGCTGCACCGTAGCCGCCCGAATCGCGGAAACGACTACGGCGGCTCACCCACGGAAACCCGAGGAGACCCAGAGATCGTACCCGGTCATGAAGAGGTCGAGGTCGAATTCGACGCTCAGCGCAAGAAGCGCCGGCTTCCCGTTGGCGTCGATGGTTGCGAACGCCTCGTCGAGCGCTATCAAACGAGGACAAGTTGATAGCGCACTCAGGAACTGCGCGTGAGCGGCGCCGAAGAGCGGCAGGTAGAGCGAGATCGCCTTCTCGCCCGTGGACAACTTCGCGTGGCGTGCACGAGTGAGCGGCGCCTCTGACCCGTCCTGCCCCACGAGGTGCAGGACGAACCTGCGCCAGGCGCGGTAGTCGAGTACCGACCCGAGGATCTGCCGGTAGGCGCGGCCCGGATCCGCGGCCCGCGCCGACTTGACCTCGGAACGGAAGTAGCGGCGCAACTCGTCGAGCTGGTCGGGCGAGAGGTGCGCCGGTTCGTGTTCCAGCAGCCGTGCCGCGCGCCGTTGGTCGGGCGTCAAGCTGTCGATCATCTCCCAGGTCACACCCACGGTCTTCTGGCTCGACATGCGTCGCTGGCGCATGGACTGGTCCATCTGCCGGACAAGTTCGCGGGCCGCGCCTGTGCGTGCGTGGATCTGGCGGCAGAGCGATCCGAGCAGCGTATCCTCGAACAGCTCACGCTCCCTGGTTGTGAGCAGCAACTCCTGCTCGCGTCGTAGCTTCTCCAGCTTCGCGGTGAATGCGGCGACCGGTTGCACGCCTTCGTCGTCCGCGATACTCACCTGCACGATCTCCTCGTCGAGGCTCAGGTCCGCGCGGTAGGCCGGTCCGAGCCTTGTGATGAGCTGCTGGAAGCCATTGTGGACCTGTGTGAGCGCGGCCTTGCGCCGATCCTCGGTCGGCGAAACGCCTTGGGTCGCCTTGTCCAGCGCGGCGACGAGCGACCGGATGGGGCCGCCACCGGAAGGCGTCTGAATCTGGGGCGCCGCGGCAAGCGCCGCAGCCGAGACCTCCGCGTCGATGCCGAGCACCGCGGCGAGTTCGCGGTGGCCGAAGGGCACGACACCGCTCAGTGCATCTTGGCTCTCGCGGCGGAGATTCTCGAGCGTGGACCGCTCCGTTTCCCAGTCTCCCTTGGCACGAACTCGCGCCTCTCCCGCGGACTTGTACTCCTGCCCGAGGCCTTCTTCGCTCCCATCGAGCCTTGCGATATCGGACTCCACATCAGCGACTTGCCGCAGCACGTCGTCAGCCTCGGCGCCGATTGTCGCGCGGAGCGTCTTCAGTTCCACTTCGAGCCTCTCACGGGCGGTCGTGCCTGCCTTCAGCGTGGCTTCCGCGCGCACCTTGTCCTCGACACGTCGCTCGTGTTGGCTCCGCCAGTTCTGCGCCTGATCGTCGCGATCCTCGACTTGGCTTTGGAGTCCGACCAACCTCTCGCCCTCCCGAGCGAGTCGTTCGAGGGCGCCGGCCACAGCATCGAGTGCCTCCTGCTCCGCGGGAAGGGCCCGATTCGTGGCCTCGCGCATCAGGGCGGTCCGATACTCGCCAAGCGTCCGCCTCCAGCGGTTCCACTCACCGGTCGCATTCTCCTCGCCTTGGCGAGCGCCCCGGAGTATGCCCGCGGCCTGAACGACCGTCCGGACCGCCGCGATCACCGGTCCGGTGGCAGGAAGCTCGGCGGCGGCCTGATCGAAATCCGCCCGGCGCGACTTGAGGCGCGATTGCTCCTCCTCCAGGCGCGCCCTGACCTCCGCGAGACCTCGAAGCCGCTGGTCGAGCTCCGCGATCCGCTGTCGGCGACGCTCGGCGCGCGCCGTCGCGCCGATGAACTGGGGGCCCTCCTTGACGAACGCACCCACGAGCGGACCCAGGCGATAGGTGCCGTCGGAGTCGATGGTAGCCGTGCTGCCCGCATCGCCCAGCGCCACGGTCCGGAGGAGGGCGTCCACCCGCTCCCGCGGCACGTGCGGCTGGTCTTCGGGTTCCAACACATCGAAGAGGGCCGGAACGCCTTCCGGGCGCGGGTCGGGAACGAGATAGGCATCCAGGATCCCGGCCTCCGCGGCGTCGCCCGAGGGCGAAATCCAGGCGTCGAGCAAGCCCGCGGCCTCAAGCGCGGCCTCGATCCCCGCCTGGCTCGTCCGTCCGAGGCCGGGCCGGAATCTCACGAGCCGCCAGAGCGGAGCGCCGGGGCGTCCCTCGCGATCAGCGGGGCGGGTGGGCGAGGCGCGAGGCGCATCGTCCTTCTCGGAGAGGATCTCGGCGCGTTGTGCTTCCAGTTCCTTCGTTTCCAGGGCAATCTCGTCGAGACGTCGGTCGAGGACTGCGAGCTCCGAAGCGATCACCGCGCGCCGCTCCGCGAATCTCTGGCTCAGGACCTCCCCGAGCGAGCGCGAATCGTCCTCGCCGAGGAGCGGCACGGTCGCCTCTAGGCTCGGGACATCGTCCTCCGTGAGGAGGCCCGCAGGTCTGGCCGTTGCCCACTCTCGGAGCCCCGCGAGCAGATTCTCGCGAGCCACGTCCGCCGCGCGTTCCCGCTCCTTCAGGCCCTCCTGCGCTCGCTGTACCTCGCTCCGCGCGGCCTCCAGTGTCGACTCGGCGTGGGCGACGCGGGTCGCTGCCGCGCCGACTTGGGCCGCACAACCGCGTACGACCCTCAAGTCCTCGCGGCGCGCGGCCAATCTGCTCGACAGGCGTTGGCGGATTTCGTCGCTCGTCCCTCCTGCGTCGGAACCCGTCCAGGCCAGGCCGCACTCGCGAGCATTCGAAGCGACCTCGGAACGCGTGTTCGCGGCTGCGGAGCGGGCCTCCGAAAGAAGCCGTCCGGCGGTCGTGGCCTTCCTTGCAAGATCCTCCACGGATTCTTGGACGATCCCCAACTCATTGCGCGCACCGGTCTCCGTGCTCCTTGCGTCGCCCACCCGTCCTTCGAGATGGACGAGTTGTCCTGCGGCATGATAGACGGCGCTGTCCTTGAGCGCATCGCGGCGCGAGCGCGCCCTGACGAGATCGCCCTTGATCCGCTCCACCCGGCCCTTCAGGCCCGCCTCCTTCACGACCGCCTCGTTGGCCGCCCTCTCCAACCCCTCGACCTTCGAGATTTGCTCCGCCGCGCGGCCCGCCGCCGAAACTGCAGTGTCCACACAGTGGCGCGCCTGCACCCGGACATGTGCGCGGTAGAGTGCCAGGAAGCGCTCGAGCTCCTCGTGCGCTGCGATCAGCCGTTCGAGCTCGCGCTGCACCGCTTCTAGGTCCTCGAACGACATCGCCGCACGATCGAGAGTCTCGTCGTCGAGCGGGCGGAGTCCGCGCGAGAGGATGCTCGACAACTCGTCCGGATCGAGCTTCTCCGCGATCTTGGGCTTTCGCAACGTGAGGACCAGGCTGAGCATTCCCTCGTAGCGGTCGTCCGCAAGTCCGAAGAGCCGCTGGTTGATCCGCGCGCGGTAGTCTGTGGCGCGCTCGAGCACGCTGTCGGCGCCGAGCGCGTCCGTGAGACCCTTGTGGGTCAGCGGCCGGTTTTCCCCATCGACCAGATCGAAGTCGCTCCCAAGGACCTTGTCCGTCACGAAGAACCACGGCTTCACTCCCTCCGCGTGGCGCTGCGCTCGCAGTCCGACGCCGACGCACACGCGCTCCGCCCCTCGAGCGAACTCCATCCAGGCGTATCCGTATGCGGTGTCTTGGCCGCGGTACAGGAGATTCTCCTTCATCGTGCGCTCGTCGCCGCTGTACGGATCGAGCCGTCTCGCGTCGGTACGTCCGTCGAGCACGAAGGGGAACAGCACCTCGAGCGCCTTCGTCTTGCCGGACCCGTTCGGTCCACGGAGCAGGAGGCGGCCGTCGGCGAAACGGAACTCCTCGCGGACGTAGTCCCAGAGATTGATGATGCCGGCGCGAAACGGCTTGAAGCGGGCGTCCTCCGACACGGCTACTCCGACGGCTTGGCCTGGCCCTCGGTGTGGACGAGGACGCGCCGGTAGCGAGCTAGGGCGGGTAGGGGGACGCACCCCCCCGGCAACGTGCGGACTAGGTCGAATTCCTCGAGCGCTCGGATCGCTTCCCGCGCTAGCCGTTCCGGGTCCGCGCGAAACTCCGCCGCGAGGGTACGCCCGTGGCGGTTGATGATGCCGGTCACGGCGGCTTCGATCCACGCGTCATCGAGGAATGGATACCGGGCGGTGGCAGCTCTGTCGGTCTCCACTTCAGCGGTCGTGTCGGCATCTCCGACCTGCTCCGCGGGCGGCGGCTCGATGTCCAATCGCGCGGGCATGGCTCGATCGAGACGCGCGATCGCGTCGTGGTGCAGCTCCGCGGCGCCCGGTTTGCGGGCGTCCGGTCGTCCTTCGAGCGATCCGGCGATGCGCTCGGCGAGGAGCAGGGCGACTTGGGGTACTGTCCCGGTACCGGGGAACCGGCGGTCCGACAGCGTACCGGTCGTGTCGACCAGCGAGAGTCCCTCCGCGCGGCGCTCGAGCTGACCTCCCGTAAGGCGCGCCAAGTCAGCGGCCAACTCCCGTGACTCGTTCTGGGCGTACTTGCGGCCGGTGTCGTCGAGGTCGTCATAGTACACAACCGGATGCTCGACAAGTAGCCGCATTAGCCGCTGGCGGGTCGCCACCCGACGCGCGTCGCGGCCGACGGGCAACTCCTCCTCGAACAGGCCGCCCGCGGACCGCAGCCGCTGCACGATGCGCTGCGGCGAGAAGACGAGATGACAGACGTCGCGGTCGATGTCGTAGAGGGCCTCGCCTATGCCGGGGTCACGCTGCCACGAGACCGTCGAGCCGTCGGCGACCGCCAGCACTCCGATTCGTTCGAGGTAGCCCAACGCGTCTGCGAACGCGACGCGGTGCCGGTAGTCGTCGGCATCCAGTCTCGGTTCCTCGTTCTCCGTCGCGAGAGTCGCCGTACGCTGCACCAGCTCGGTGAGCGTGATCTGGTTCCCGGAGCGCCCGAGCGCCGCGAGTGCGAGGCACAGGTAGGCATACCGGCGACGATCGAACGGCTTGCCGCTGCCCGTCTCGAGGCCGTGGGTGGAGTCGCACCAGTCCTGCCCGCGGATGAGCCGCACGGCGGTCTGTGCCTGCTCCACGCGATAGCCGAGCGCGCCGAAGAGGTCCCGGCTCAGCTGCGGCGCCCATCGGCGCACGAGGTCCAGTTCCTCGGCACCGTGCTGCCGCGTCGTGATGATCGAGTCGCGAAGCAGAAGCCGAATCGCACGCTGGTAGGGCGCGAGTTCGGAGTCCGGGATATCGGGTGCAAACCGATGGTCAGTCATCGACGGCCCCGCCGGCGTGGCGCGCGGACGGTCGCGCCGCCGCCGTGTCTTCGAGTTCCAGTTCGATTCCCGGAATCGTGAGCCGTCCGTCTGTCGTCCGAACCGCGCTCGCTCGAGAGGTGTGGCGCAGCCGGAGCTGGAGGCGTCGTGTACGCCCTTCGCCTGCGCGGCCGCCCGGCTGCACCGGGAGACTGCCGACGACGGTTGCGCGCGTTTGGAGCGCCAGGTCCATGAGGCGGAGCAGCACATCGAACTCCTCCCGACTCAGGATCCGGTCCCCGAGGCCGCCGCGTGCGAGGGTGTCCTCAGCGGCGACTTCCGCTGTCCGCCGCAACCTCTGGACTTCGAGCGCGGCCGCTCGTTCCCGCGACTTGTCCGGGAGGGGCGCGGGCCGACCGGGGCTCGGCGCCTTTCCGTGTTCCCGCAGGGTCGTCGTGACTTCGACAGGGGGGGTGTTCCACCAGCTCCGGTTTGCTGCGACCACGTCCGGATCGTCGTGCGCGATCGCCAGATGGCGAGTCCCCCGAAGACCGAACGAGGCCGAGAAGAGCGCATGTGCGTCGTCGTCGCTCTCCGTTGCCATGAACCAGCGGGCCAGGAACTTGAGCTGCGACTCGCGGCTGACTCCCCCGCGCCGTCCTTCCGTGACACGCCGCAGCAGCGAGACGAGGTGACTGATCGCGGCTGCCGTATGGCGGTCGAGTCGGTCCGCGCTGCAGAGCTCGTCCCCTGAGCCGACAAACCAGGCGACGATTCCTCGCCAGTGGCTCTCCCATCGTTCGAGCCGTTCCGTCTCGGTCGCGAAGGGGCTTGCATCGACCGCCGACGCGCGACGCGCAAGAACGTCCTCTCCGGTCGATGCCACGTCGCGCACGGCGTTCGCGATCCTCGGCCGGTAGCGCTGCAGCTCCACCAGGAACTCATTGAGGTGACCGAGCAGCAGATCCTTGTGGCGCAGGAACACCTCCGGCCGAGCGTCATGCGTGCGTGCGAGCTCGCCCAGCATCAGGTAGAAGCGCGCGGCACGCTGGGTCATCTCCGTCAGTGCGCCGTGGAGGCGGTCGAGGAGGACGTTCACGTTGTTCGCGTCGCCGGCGCGGTTGGCGTTCGCGAGATGTTCGAGGTCTGCAAGGATCGCCGGGAACGCCAACCGCCTCAGCTCGACGTCGCTTGGACGCGCGCGGATCACGCTCTCCACGGCGCTGTAGGCGAGGAACCCGACCTCGGTCATCTGGTAGACTGAGCTGCGATGCCGGTATTCCGCAATCGACGCGACCCGCGAGGAATCATGCGTCCGATGGAGGAGTCCCCATCCGGTCAGGCGGTCGAGGTACGCCTCCAGGGTGGTAGGGTCCTCGGCGGCGTCCTGATCCCCGTCGAGCTCGGACGCGACCGTGGATGTGTGCAGTTGGGCTTCGTAGCGCTGTCGCGCGCGATCGAAGACCCTCAGGATTGCTAGGTACCGGAATCGTTCGGGCGCCGTCGCGAACGTGAAGAGGCGCAGGCGATCATCCTCTCGGAACTGATCCAGACCGAACCCGATGCCCCTGTCGCCTGTGGTTGAGCGGCCCCCGTCGATGGACTTTTTCGGACCGGTCATGGAGCCGAGTGTAGCAACCCGGTGAGGACGACCACCCATGGGCGTCACGCGTGGAGCACGTGCCATCAATGTGGGGTCCCACGGGCGAACCCAGCTGGATTCGAGGGGGAAGCGCGAGGACGCCGGGCGCCCGTTGCCCTCCGATTTTGCCACCCTGGCGCGGTCTCGGCGCGAAGTGGAGGCTGTACGGCGTGCAGGGAAGAGCTGGTACCCCCTATGGTACCCCCTATGGTACCGTTCGCGACCTCGTATCCGCTCGCGCGAGCGCGCGTGAGCGATCGAAGACCCGCATGGCAGGCGGGGAGTCCGATGGCGAGAGGGCCGAGACCCCGGCTCTAGCAAGCCGGTGCTTTCAGCCGTCTGCAACGGGACCCTCGCTGACGCTCGCGGCGAACGGAGGAGCGATGGTCGTCGTCTCAAGTCGAACGCGCGGCGTATTCTGACTCGACCCACCAAACGAGGAGGCGCCGATGGCGAAGACGCGTGAGGACTCGGTCGCCCGTAGACAGGCCGGCATCTGGATCCGGGTCTCGACCGACGATCAGGCCCGAGGCGACAGCCCCGAGCACCACGAGCAGCGCGGCCGCTTCTACGCCGCCTCGAAGGGCTGGGAGGTCGTCGACGTCTACAACCTCGCCGGCGTGAGCGGAAAGTCCGTCCGCGGCCATCCTGAGACCGAGCGGATGCTCGAGGACGTAAAGAAAGGCCGGATCGGTGCCCTCATCTTCTCGAAGCTCGCACGGCTCGCCAGGAACGTCCGCGAACTCCTCGACTTCGCGGACCTCTTCCGAGACCACGGTGCCGATCTCGTCTCCCTCGACGAGTCGATCGACACGACAACCCCCGCCGGCCGGCTCTTCTACACGATGATCGGTGCCATGGCCCAGTGGGAGCGGGAGGAGATCGGTGCGCGCACGGCCGCCTCGGTGAAGGTCCGGGCCCAGCTCGGCAAGTTCGTCGGTGGGAAGGCCCCGTTCGGCTACCAGTGGCTCGACAAGAAGCTCGTGCCGCACCCCGACGAGGCGGCGGTCGTAAGGCGGATGTACGACCTCTTCGCCACGCACCGGCGGAAGCGGACCGTCGCGAGGCTCCTCAACGAATCGGGGCACCGGACGCGAGGCGGAGCGAAGTTCACGGACACGACGGTCCGCAGGCTCCTCTCCGATCCGACCTTCAAGGGGCTCCACCGCGTGAACTACACGAAGAGCGTCGGCGGGAAGGCGTGGGCGTACAAGCCGGCCGAGGAGTGGACCATGGTGCCCGTCGAGCCCGTCGTCTCTGAAGACCTCTGGACCCAGGTGAATGCGATCCTCGACGGCCAGCGGAAGGAGGGGGCGCGCCGTCCCGGCAAGAAGACGGTCCACCTCTTCTCCGGTCTCGTCTGGTGCGAGTGCGGGCAGAAGATGTACGTGCCCTCGAACTCGCCGAAGTACACCTGCTTCAAGTGCCGGAACAAGATCACGGTCGAGGACCTTGAGGCCGTCTTCAACCACGAGCTCCAGCGCTTCCTGCTCTCCCCGGAGCGGACCGCCCACTACCTCGACGACGCGAAGACCAGCATCACCGACAAGGAGACCCAACTTCGGACCCTCGAGAACGATCGCCGCAAGGTCGCCGAGGAGATCGACGAGCTCTTCCGCCTCTATCACGCGAAGGAGATCCAGACCCAGGGCTTCGGCCGGCGCCACCAGCCTCTCGATGAGCGACTGAAACAGCTCGAGGACCGCATCCCCGAGCTCCAGGCCGAGATCGACTTCATGAAGGTCGAGTACCTGTCGGGCGACGAGATCCTCGCCGAGGCCCGGGACCTCTCCACCCGGCTCCCCGAGATGCCCCCCGAGGAGAAGCGTCAGATCGTCGAGAGCATCACCGAGCGGATCACGGTCGGGAAGGACGGCGTCGAGATCAACCTCTGGTACCTGCCGGCGGCGGCCCCTCGCTCACCTTCCTCTCACTCGGACAACGCGGCAAATAGGCAACGTAGCCCAGCGTGTTCATCGCCTCGACGACGGCCGCGCCGCGCGTCTCGTTGCCGATCGGCGTCCCCTGGAAGATGTCGCCCGCGTCGAGGAGCAGGAACGACGCCTTGTGCTCCGCCGCCTCGCGCCGCGCCGCGCGGACCATCGTGGCGAGGTGCGCGTAGCCGCCTGCCGGCTGCGTCCGGAGGAACGGCCGCATCGGCGAGGGCGGCAACGGGTCGAGCTGTCCATGCACGTCGTTCGTGAGGATCACCGTCACGCGCTCGGTGCCCTCCGCGAGCGCGAGCGCCGCGAACAGCAGGGGGAGAAGGTGCGCGCGGAGGAGGGGGAGCACCCGGGCACTCTACCGCGTGCCGCGGAGGACGGACGGCATCGGCGGGCGCCCGAAGAAGCGGGTGCGTCGCGGCTCCGCGGCGGCCGGTGTCGGGGCGGGTGTCACCGCCGCCGCCGCGATCACGACGAATCCTGTCATGCGCGTCGGGTGGCCCGGCAGGCGGGTCGGATGCGCCGATAGCCGGACGGGCGCTCCCGGGAGCTTCACCGGATGGCGCGGGAGCGTGACCGCATGCGCCGGGAGCCCGACCGGATGACCGGGGAGCTCGATCGCCTGCCCGGGGAGCTCCAGCGGGGCGGCCGGCAGCTCCACCGGATGGCTCGGCAGACGCACCGGGTGGTCTGGGAGCTGCACCGGTGCCGCGGGAAGGCCCACGGGATGCCCGGGCAGTTTCACCGGGTGGCCCGGGATCCGGGTCGGGTGGCCGGCGCCCGGGGCCGCGGCGAGCGCGGCCTCGTCCACGGGCACGATCGCCTCCTCCCTTGTCCGGAGGCCCGGCAACGGGAAGGCGAGGCGCGCGCCGTCCACGAAGTCGAGCTCGCGCCGCTGGCCCTCGATCCGGAAAGACACCGCCTCGCGGCCGTCGGGCCGCACGTGCACGGCGACCTCGCAGAAGCGGCAGAGGTAGTCCGCCGCGCCCGCGACCTGGCCCTCCACGCGCGCCATCCCGTGTCGGCAGCCGGGACAGGGCCGCTCGGGCTCCGCGGACACCAACGCGGAGAGGAGGAGGATGGAAAGGAGAGCGGCTCCCGAGCGGCCCACGCTAGCTCCTCCCGCACGGTCCGTGCCGATGCCCATGGCCCCCGAAGCCCCCTCTCGTCCCTCGGCCTGTGTCCTTGGGAGTGGAAATCTGTCCCGCGCCGGGTTCAGCTAGGGCGGCTTGCCGCGAGTCTCCCTCCTCATCCCCGTCCACGACGCAGGACCGTACCTGAAGGTGGCGCTCGCATCGGTCGCCCGGCAGACGTTCCGCGACTACGAGGCCCTTTGGCTCGATGACGGGTCGACCGACGGGTCCTCGGACGTGCTCCGGGGGGTCCGCGACCCTCGCTTCCGGGTGGTGTCTCCGGGTCGCGTCGGCCTCGTGCGGGCGCTCAATCTGCTGCGCGCGGAGGCGAAGGCGCCGCTCCTCGCGCGGTTCGACGCCGACGACGCGATGCACCCGCGGCGGCTCGAGCTCCAGGTCGAGTACCTGGACGCGCACCCGGGGATCGGCGCGGTCTCGAGCCTCGTCCGCCACTTCCCGCGGCGCGACGTGCGCGGCGGGAACCTCCGGTACGAGGCGTGGCTCAACTCGCTCGTGACGCCCGACGAGATCGAGCGGAACCTCCTCGTCGAGTCGCCGCTGCCCCACCCGAGCGTCCTCATGCGCGCGGAGCTCTTCGACCGCGTGGGCGGCTACCGCGATGTGGGCTACCCCGAGGACTACGACCTCTGGCTGCGGGCGTGGGACATGGGCTTCCGGTTCGGCAAGGTCCCGCGCGTCCTCCACTTCTGGCGCGAGCACCCGCGCCGGCTGACGCGCACGGATCCGCGCTACGCGGTCGAGGCGTTCCTCCGCGCGAAGGCGGAGGCGCTGCTCCGGGGGCCGCTCGCGGACGGCCGCACGTTCGTCGTCTGGGGCGCGGGGATGCTCGGCAGGCGGCTCACGCGGCTGCTCGTCCGCGCAGGGCGCCCGCCGGCAGCCGTGCTCGACATCGACCCGCGGAAGATCGGGCGCACACGCCACGGTCGCCCGGTCGTCCCGCCGGAGGCTCTTCGCAGGGGCAGCGCGCTCGTCCTCGGCGCGGTCGGTGCGGCGGGTGCCCGCGAGATCATCCGGTCGAGGCTTCTAAAGGACGGTCTCGTCGAGGCGCGCGACTTCTGGATGGTGGCCTGACGGTGCGGCAGTCGTGCCGCACCTCCGCGGCTATAACTCGTTTACCACAAATGACTTACGTCATCCGCGCAGTGTGAGTGTCTAACCTCCGCGCTCCTCTTCCTCCATGCGCTGCCGGCGCTCCTCGTCCGCCTTCCGCCGGAACTCCATCTCCTCCGCTTGGGCGCCGCTGCCGTGCTTCGCCTCGTCGCGCCGCGCGCGGCGCACGAGCCGCGCCTGGTCGCGGAGCGCCTCGGCCATTGCCGGGTTCTCGGCCGCGAGCTGGTCGAGTCGCGCGGCGTCGTCGTCGTCGCCCCAGTTCGCGAGCCCGGGGAGGATGCTCATGATGTCCTCGCCCTGCGGGTTCCTGAGGACGCGCCGCACGAACTCGCGGCACACCGAGGAGCCGCGTCCGCGGTCGCAGGCCGTCCTCAGCGCGATCTGCCGCTGCCGCTCGTCCATCGAGCCGTTGTAGACCTGCATCGCGGTCTGGCCGAGGAGGTCCTCGTTGATGACATACGTCTTCATGATGTCGAACGCGCGCTCCCGGATCTCGGCCGAGTTCGACGTGAGCGCCTTCTCCACGGCCCAGACTGACGCCTGGTTCGGGTCGTGGAACGGCTTCGACATCGCCTCGAGCAGAGTCATCTGCTCGTCCTCGTTCCTCGCGCGGTAGTACTCCTCCCCGATCAGCTTCGTCGCCTCGGGATGCTCGAGGATGCGGAGGATCGGGAGCGTCACGTCGCGGCGCGCGAGGTCGTCCGACTCGGTCCCGTACATCCGGATCGTGTCGAGGAGATCCTTCGTGAGCTTCTCGCTCGCGAGGATCGTCTCGATGTCCTCGCACACCTTCTGGCGGAAGTACATCGCGCTGCCGATGTTGCCCTCCGCGAGCGTGCGCTCGAGCTCGCGCAGCCACTTGTGCTGGTCGAGGGCCGTCGGCGTCTGCGCAGGCTCGCCGACCAGGCTCTTCGGGACAACGGTCGCTACGGCTTCCTTCTTCGCCTCCTCGTGGCGAGCCTTGGCCGTGTCGCCGCCCTTCACGAGGAGGAGGATCAGCGCGCCGATCGCCGCGCACACGACCGCCGGCAGGACGTACTTTCGCATTCTCCCCCATTGTAGGCCCGTCCCGCAGGGGGTGGGGCGGGGGCGGGGGGGAGGGGAGGGGCGGCGCCTTCGTCCCGATCCTGGACGAGGGGGCGCCGGGCGGGTTCAGGGGGTGCTTCCGTCGCGTCGATAGCGACTCGGCTCAGCAGCGTGCGGATGCATCCATGGTGTCCAGGGACCGTCGCAACGCGCCCGTGAAACGGGCGGTCGGACCGAGGCGGAACCGTCGCGAACGCGACCGGCTCGCCGAGGAATACCTTCCGCTCGTCCGCCACGTCGTCGCCCGCATTGCGATGAACCTCCCCGCGCACGTGGACAGCGACGAGCTCTTCCAGGTCGGGTCCGTCGGCCTCGTGAACGCCTCGCGTTCCTTCGACGAGAAGCGCGGCGTCGCCTTCAAGACCTACGCCTTCGCGCTCATCCGCGGCGCGATCCTCGACGAGCTCCGGCGCCTCGACGTCGTGCCGCGCAGCACGCGCGAGAAGATCCGCGCGATGGACGTCGCGGCCGCGAAGCTCGCGCAGCAGCTCGACCGGCCGCCGGCGCCCGCGGAGGTCGCGGTCGCGCTGGGCACGTCGGAGACGAACGTCTTCGAGCTGATCCGCGCAGCGCGCACGGTCGCGATGCTCTCGCTCGACGACGGCACCGCGTCCCCCGAGGCTCTGCTGGTCCGCGACATCCTCCCGTGCCCGCATTCGATCGACCCGAGCGACGCGGCGTCGCAGGCCGAGCTGATCGAGGCAGTCGCGAGCCGGATCGGCGCGCTCCCGGAAGCGGAGCGCCGCGTGATCACGATGTACTACCGGGAGGGGCTGCTGCTCCGCGAGATCGGCGAGGTCCTCGGCGTCACCGAATCGCGCGTCTCGCAGATCCACTCCCGCGCGCTCGCCAGGCTCCAGGAGATGCTCCGGCCCGAGCGGGACGCGTAGCGCCCGGCCGGACGCTACCGGCTCGGCCGGCGGTCGCCGTCGAGCAGCGCGAAGGCGGTCTCGACACGGGCCAAGTCGCTGTCCAGCTCGCCCATGGCGAGGCGACGACGCACTTCCTCGAGGAGCTTCTGGCGCACGTGGGCAGGGGCCTCGGCGCCGGTCTCGACCCTCAGGAGGGGCTCGCCCGCAGGCTCGCCGTCGCGGATCTTCGTCATCCGGCTTCATTTTCGGCAGCCTCGGCCGTGCATTGAGAGGGCAGGCCCGGGGGGGGAGGTTCAGATCCGGTCGGCGACCATGGGGATCCCGGCGCGCCGTGACGCGGCAGGCTCAGATCCGGCCGGCGCCGTTGAGGGAGGCGGACGACAGCTGGCAGAGGCGGGCGTAGAGGCCCCCCTTCCGGAGGAGCTCCTCGTGCGTCCCCTCCTCGGCCAGCCGGCCGTGATGGAGGCAGAGGATCCGGTCGGCCTCGCGCACCGTCGAGAGGCGGTGGGCGATCACGATCGCCGTGCGCCCCTCGAGCAGCCGCGGCAGCGCGTCCTGGATGAGACGCTCGGTCTCGGTGTCGATCGAGGACGTGGCCTCGTCGAGGACGAGGATGTCGGGGTCGCTCGCGAGCGCGCGGGCGAACGCGAGGAGCTGCTTCTGGCCGACGCTCAGGTTGCTGCCGCGCTCCCGGATGTCCGCCGAGAACCCGCCGTCGAGGCGCGTGAGGAAGTCCGCGTGGACGGTCGTGCACGCGCGTTCGATTTCGGTCTTCGTGAGCCGCGTGTTCCCGAGCCGCAGGTTCTCCTCCACGGTACCCGCGAAGAGGAACACGTCCTGCATCACGACCGCGATCCGGGAGCGTAGCGCCCGCTTGGCGTAGGCGCGCACGTCGGCGCCGTCCACGAGCACGCGCCCCTGCTGCGGGTCCCAGAGCCGCGAGAGGAGCGAGATGACCGACGTCTTGCCCGCGCCCGTCGGGCCGACGATCGCGACCGTCTCGCCCCTCCTCACCTTGAAGGAGATGCCACGGAGGACCGGCTCGCCCTCGATGTAGGAGAAGTGGACGTCCTCGAACTCCACCTCGCCCTTCAGGCGTGCGGGAGCGAGAGCGGAGGGGGCGTCGGGGGCCTCCGGCGTCTGGTCGAGGATCGTGAAGACGCGCTCCCCCGCCGCGAGCGCCGCGAGGAGCACGTTGAACCGGTCGCTCATCTCGCGGATCGGGTGGAAGAAGATCTGGAGCGCGATCCAGAAATAGGTGAGCTCGCCCAGGGTGAGCGTCCCGCCGTTGGCCTCGTGTCCCGCGAGGACGAGGACCGTCCCGAGCGCGAGGGTCGCCGCGGAATCGACGATCGGCCAGAAGAGCGAGAAGTTGAGGATCGCCTTGAAGTTCGCGTCGCGGAACGCGAGGTTCCTCCGGTCGAACCGCTCCTCCATCAGCCCCTCGCGCCGGAAGAGGCGGGTGACCGGGATCCCCGTGAACGCCTCCTGCTGGAAGCCGTTGAGGCTGGAGAGGCGCGCGCGCGTCTCCCGGTACGCGACGCGCATGCGCTTGCCGAACCAGAGGGAGATCCCGAGGGCCATCGGCAGCGCCGCGAGCGCGACGAGCGCCATCGTGGCGTTGAGCCAGAAGAGGACGCCCACGATGAGGACCAGCGTCAGGAGGTCGCTGAAGATCGCGGCCATTCCCGAGGAGAACATCTCCGCGAGCGCCTCGACGTCGTTCGTGACGCGCGTCACGAGCGTCCCCACGGGCGTCCTGTCGAAGAAACGGACGGGCATCGCGTGGATGTGGCGGAAGAGGCGCGTCCGCACGTCGGCGATGACCCTCTGTCCCGTGAGGATCGTGACCTGGAGGCGCAGGTACTCCGCCCCTGCGGCGAGCGCGGAGAGCACGGCGAAGAGCGTCGCGTAGGAGAGGAGCGCGTTCCCGTCGCCCCGCGCGATCCCCCGCTCGACCGCGAGGGCGACGGCCCAGGGTGCCGTGAGCTTCAATCCGGCGAGGAGCGCCAGCACGCCGACCGAGGCGAGGAAGAGCTTCCGGTGCGGGAGGATCAGCCCGAAGAGGCGCAGCGCGGTGCGCCAGTCGGCGCGCTCCACCTCGTCCGCGGCGCGGTCCGCTGCGTCGTTCACGGCCGGATCGCCTCGATCTCGGCCTCGAGCGCCTGCGCGCGAGCCAGCCGTGCGTACGCGCCGTCGCGGCCAAGCAGCTCCGCGTGCGTCCCCGTCTCCTCGATCCGCCCGTCGTGCAGCACGACGATCACGTCCGCGTCGCGCACGGCCGAGACCCGGTGCGCGACCACGAAGGCGGTCCGGCCCGCCCGGATGCGGCGCAGGTTCTCGAGGATCGCCGCTTCGGTCGCGGCGTCCACGGCCGAGAGCGCGTCGTCGAGAACGAGCACGCGCGCGTCCGCGACCAGCGCCCGCGCGAGCGCCGCCCGCTGCTTCTGGCCGCCGGACAACGTGACCCCGCGCTCGCCCACGCGCGTGTCGAGCCCGCTCGGGAACGCCGCCATGTCCTCCGCGAGGCGCGCCTCGCGCACCGCCTCCTCGACCGCCGCCGCCGGCGCGTCGGCGCGGCCGAACGCGACGTTCTCGCGCACGGTCGCGGAGAAGAGGAAGGCCTCCTGCGGCACGAACGCGATCGCGCCGCGCAGGCTCGCGAGCGGGAGGTCGCGCACGTCGCGGCCGTCGAGGAGCACCGTTCCCGGGGGCGGGTCGTGCAGGCGCGCCAGGAGCGAGACGAGCGTCGATTTCCCGCTGCCCGTCGGGCCTACGATCCCGACCGTCGCGCCTCCGGGCACCCGGAGCGAGAGGTCGTGAAGGACGGACGCCTTCCCGTACCCGAACGTGAGATGGCGCAGCTCGATCTCGCCGCGCGCGGGGGCCGATTCGCCCCCCCGGTCCTCCTCTTCCCCGGCCCCCATCACCTCCCCGATCCGGTCGAGACCTGCGGCGCCGCGCTGGACGAGCGACAGGATGTAGCCGATCGCCATCATCGGCCAGACGAGCATCGCCTGGAGGTAGTTGAACATCAGGAGGCCCGGGATGTCGAATCGGCCGTCGATGGCCATGCGGCCGCCCAGGACGAGGATGACCAGGAACCCGGCCCCGCCCATGACCGTGATCCAGGTGGTGGTGATGCCGCGTACGCGCGCGAGGCGCCGGTTCGCGGCAAGGTAGTCGGCGCCGAGCTGGTCGAGGTCGCCGTGCTCGCGTCCCTCGATCGCGAAGGTCTTCACGACGCGCGCGCCCGCGAAGGACTCTTGCGCGCGGGCGGAGATCGCCGCCAGCTGATCCTGGACGCTGCGCGACGCCACGTGGATGCGCGGGGCGAAGAGGAAGAGGCCGAGCGAGATGCCGAAGAGCGGGACGAGCGTCCAGAGCGCGAGCGTCGTGTTGGCCCAGAGCATGACCGCGAAAGCGGTGCCGAAGCTCAGGAGCGCGTCGAGGAGCCACATCACCGCCGGGCCGGTCGCCATGCGTGCCGCCTCCACGTCCGACGTCGCGCGAGAGATGAGGTCGCCCGTCCGGTAGGCGCCGAAGAAGGAGAGCGGCAGGCGCTGCAGGTGGCGGAAGAGGCCGGCCCGGAGGTCGGTCTCCGCGCGTCGCGACGTCTCCATGAGGTTCCGGCGTTTCACGAAGGAGCAGAGCCCCCCGAGGATCTCCGTCGCGAGCGCCGCCAGCGCGAAGAGCGCGACCTGCCCGAGATCGATCGCGCGCCCGTCGGCAAGCGGGTCGGAGACCTCCCGGACGGTGCGCCGGAAGAGGAGCGGCGTCGCCGCCCCCCCGATGAGGTTCGCGGCGGCGAGCGCGAGGAGCCCCCAGACGATCGCGCGGCGGTAGCGGGGCAGGTAGCGGAGGATCAGACGCCAGCGCCTTAACACGGGAAGCGGCGTATTCTACGTGCGCTCATGAGGGAGCGCCGTTTCGGGCCCCGCGAGCTGTACGCGGGCAGCCGGTTCCTCGCCCCGCTCTCGGAGGAGGCGCTCATGGAGGCGGGGCGGGCCGCGGGCCTCCGCGAGGGGGCGACGCTCCTCGACGTGGGCGCCGGAAACGGCTGCGCGGCCATCTTCCTCGCCGAGGCGTTCCACCTCTACGTGCGCGGGATCGAGGCGGACCCGGAGCTGCTCGACCTCGCGCGCGCGAACGCGGCGAAGAGCCCCGCGCGGCCGCGGATCCGCTTCTCGCCGTCCGAGCCGGCAGGCCCCGTGGACTTCGTCGCGGCGCTGCGCGTCCCGTTCCTGCGCGCGCCGGACCTCCTGCGCCCCGAAGGGCGGGTCATTCTCGGCAGGTTCGTCGCGCCGGAGGGCCTCGGGTTCCCGCTCGCCGAGGCACCCTCCGGGGCGGCGTGGCGGCGCGAGGCCACGCCGCTTGAGTGGGAGCGCTTTCTCGTGCCGCTGGAGATGGCCATCCGGACGCACCGGGCGGCGCTGAGGTCGGGCGACGTGGCGCTGCTTGCCGAGGCGGCCGACCGCCAGATCGCGACCTTCCGCGCCCACGCCGCGGCCGTCCGCTACGAGCTCCTCGTCCCCTGAAAGAAAAAGGCGAGGCCCACGTGTGTCGGCTCGCACTTCGTGAGGCCCCGCCTGACAGGGGGGTGACATCCCCCCCTGACGGTGCTTTTCTTCTGCCCCGATAGACAGGGCATGGCTTTGGGTACCCTCGCCGGCAATCCGGCTGTGCGGCGGCGCACTTCCCGGCCCGAGCGGGTTCGCTCGCCCGGGAGGTGAAGGGGCCTGGGGGGGCGTTGGACGCGGAGCCGCAAATCCTTGTGCGGCAATGGGTTGGGTGGAAACCCGGCCTCGCGGAGCGGTCTGGTACCCCCGTTGCGTAGGGGGGGGGTGTTCAGTAGCCTGAAAGAAAAAGACAATTAAACAAGAGTGATTTCGTTTGTACCCTTTTTTCCTTAACTGAGAGCCCAACCGTTGCGTTTCAGGTCGCTGGACACCCGGCCGCGAGGCCGGGTTTTTTTTCATTTTACCACGGGAAGGGTTCCTGGGGCCGCGCGTGGGTGAGGCCACGGGGCGCGCTCAGGGGCCGACCCCCCGGGCTAGCCCAACTTCGGCAGTTGAAGAGAAAAACGGGCCGTTTTCGCGGGTCGCTCGTGCGAGAAGCGCAGCGATTCGGCGAATCTCCGCGTTCGGCGTTCCGGCAGGCGATGTAGTGCCAACCT
>Ga0187893_10007259_pt1 | contig 18312 bp, 17 predicted proteins | sample MA1701074metaG_FD_139574 | JGI IMG/M metagenome (GOLD analysis project Ga0187893, IMG submission 139574) | White microbial mat communities from a basaltic lava cave in the Kipuka Kanohina Cave System on the Island of Hawaii, USA - MA170107-4 metaG ... | reverse complement strand
GAGACACCGGTCACCGCCACGAACACGCCGAGCGGGATATCGACGTTCAGCGAGCGGAGGTTGTGCTCGCGGGCGCCCTCGACGCGGATCACCTTGCGCTTGTCGCGCGGCCGCCGGGAACTGGGCGTGGGGACTTCGCGCTCGCCGGACAGGTACCGGCCCGTCATCGACTCCCGGGCCGCCACGATCTGCGGAATGGCGCCGGCGGCGATGACATGGCCGCCGTGCTTCCCCGCGCCCGGTCCGAGGTCGATGACGTGGTCGGCCGCCCGGATCGTTTCCTCGTCGTGCTCGACGACGATGACCGTGTTGCCGAGGTCCCGCAGCTGCTCGAGCGTCGCCAGCAGCCGCGCATTGTCGCGCTGGTGCAGGCCGATGGACGGTTCGTCGAGGATGTAGAGCACGCCGACGAGCCGCGAGCCGATCTGGGTCGCGAGTCGAATCCGCTGCGCCTCACCACCGCTGAGCGATTCCGCCGCGCGGCCGAGAGTGAGGTAATCGAGCCCGACATCCTGGAGGAATTGGAGGCGCTCCCGCACTTCCTTCAGGATCGGGCCGGCAATCTCGGCGTCGAGCCCGGGCCTGCCCGCCTTGCGAATCGGCACGGCCTTGAAGAACTCGAGCGCCTCGGTGACGGACAGCGCGGTGACGTCGCCGATGTTGCGCTCGGCCACGGTGACCGCGAGCGCCTCCGGCTTGAGGCGTCGCCCCCCGCATGCGTCACAGGGAACGGCGACCATGTAGCCCTCGAGCTCCATCCGGATGGTGTCGGACATGCTGCCCGTGTAGCGCCGCTCGACGTTGGCCAGCACGCCCTCCCAGTTGTGCTCGCCATCGCCGTGCAGGATCTGGCGGCGCGTCTTCTCGGGGAGCTGCCCCCACGGCGCGTTGAGCTCGAACTTGAACTGCCTCGCCAGCGCCGGGAGCACGACCTTGCGGAGGTAGCCCGACGGCTCGCCCCACGGGATGATGACACCCTCGAGCATCGAGATGCTCGGATCGCCGAGGATGAGCTCCTCGCTGACGCGACGGCGGGTGCCCAGGCCGCCGCAGATGAGGCAGGCGCCGAAGGGCGAGTTGAACGAGAAGTGACGCGGCTCGAGCTCGGGCATCGAGATGCCGCAGGACGGGCATCCGAACTTCTCGCTGAACATCTCAACCGTGCCCGTGTCGGCGTTGGAGACTTCGGCCAGGCCGTCCGCGAGCTTGAGCGCCGTTTCGATCGAGTCCGTGAGCCGCGCGCGGTCGTCGGCACGCACCGTGAGCCGGTCGACCACCACCGATATGGTATGGTTGACCTTGCGGTTGAGGCGCGGCGGGTCGGCAAGCTCGATGAGGTCGCCGTCCACGTAGGCACGGACGAATCCCTTCTTCCGGGTGTCCTCGAAGAGGTCGCGAAACTCGCCCTTGCGCGCCTGCACCAGGGGCGCGCGCACCTCGATACGCGCGCCGGACTTCCAGCCGAGGACGATATCGGCGATCTGCGAGGCGCTCTGGCGCTGCACCGGCCGCCCGCATTTCGGGCAATGCGGCGTGCCGGCCCGCGCGTACAGCAGGCGCAGGTAGTCGTACACCTCGGTCACGGTGCCGACCGTGGAGCGGGGGTTGTGTCCCGCCGACTTCTGTTCGATGGAGATCGCCGGCGAAAGGCCCTCGATGGAGTCGACGTCCGGCTTCTCCATGAGGCCAAGGAACTGGCGCGCGTACGCGGAAAGCGATTCCACGTACCGCCGCTGCCCTTCTGCGTAAATCGTGTCGAATGCGAGCGACGACTTGCCCGAGCCCGACAGGCCGGTGATGACCGTCAGTTGGTCGCGCGGGATGACGACGTTGATGTTCCTGAGGTTGTGTTCCCGGGCGCCCCGGATGATCAGCGCATCTTCCGCCATAGCTTGGTTAAGCTGAAAGGGTGAACCGGGCGATACAAGCGGGCTGTATATTCCGCTCGCATGCCGCACGCGGACGCCGTCGTGGTGCTGACAACTGTTTCGAGCGAGGAGGAGGCGGTCCGGCTGGTGCGCGGCCTGCTGGACCGGAAGTTGATCGCCTGCGGGACGCTGGTGCCCGGGGCCCGGTCCCTCTATCGCTGGGAGGGCCGCATCGCGGATGAACGCGAGGTCATGATCCTGCTGAAGACACGTTCCGCCATCGTCCCCGCCCTGAAGACCGCCTTTGCGGAGCTGCATCCGTACACGACGCCCGAGTTGCTGGCGCTGTCGGTGGACAGCGGTCTTGAGAAGTACGTGGACTGGATCAGCGGCGAGACGTCGCTGTCACTGACGTGATCCAGGCGCGGGGCGTGCCGGGGGCGATCGAAGTTCGCGTCGACGACATCGCCTTCTTCGACGGCGATGCGATCGTGCGGCCGGTGAACGCGATGTTGCAGGCGACCACGCCAGTCATGCGCCGGCTGGAGCAGGCCGCGGGCCCGAAACTGCCCGGCATCGTGCGATTGTCGCAGCCGCTCCCGGTCGGCGCGGCCGTCGTCACGGGCGCGGGGGCGCTGACCGTCGAGCTGCTGGTGCACGGGGTCGTGTCGAGCCCGGAGGAGCCGGTGTCACGCGAAACGGTCCGGCTGGCGCTCATGAGCGCGCTGCAGCGGGCAGTGGCCTTCGAGATCCGCAGCATCGCGGTCGCGCCGTTCGGGCTTGGCGCCGGAAACCTCGACATCGACGACAGCGCCGACGTGATGGTCGATGTGCTCACGGAGCACATGCGGCGGGCGCCATTCCCGGCGTCAGTGCTGATCGTGGCCGAGACGGAGCTCGAGCTGGAAGCGCTGCAGCGGCGGCTGGGGAGCACGGCGTGAAGGTCCGCGTGATCGCGGCCGTGGCGATCGCCGCGGCCTGGGCCGGCGGCGTCGCCATGATGGTGCGGCGCGAGGTGTACAAGCCGCACGTGGAGCGCCTCGCCGAAGCGGCACTGCGGGTCACCCCCGGGGCTGTCTTCTACGCGGTGTTGCAGGGCGGAAAGCAGGTGGGATTCGCGTCATCCACGGTGGACACCGCGGCCACGCTCATCGAGCAGCGCGAGTACCTGGTGGCCGACATGGTGGTCGGCGGCAAGCCGGTTCGCGCCACGGCGCGGACCAACGTGCAGCTGACGCGGACGCTGCGGATGCGCACGTTCGATGCATCCGTCGAGGCCGACCAGGCCCCGGTTCGCGTGCAGGGCGAGGTGCTTGGCGACACGGTGCTCAACGTCGTGGTGAACCCGGTGCCGGGTCAGCCCGCCGACACCCAGCGCCTGGCGCTCGGCGGGCCGGTCCTGCTGCCGACGTTGATCCCGCTGGCGGTGGCGCTGGAGGCGACGCCGCGCGTGGGCGCGTCTTACGTGCTGCCCCTGTTTGACCAGACCGCGATGGCGCCGCGCGACGTTCGCATCCGCGTCGTGGCGGAAACGTCCTTCGTGGTGAACGACAGCTCGGTGTTCGATTCGACGAGCGGCCTGTGGACGGGTGTGCTGCCGGTCACCGTGAAGGCGTGGCGGCTGGAAACGGAGCGCGGCCTCGGCGCCGATTCGTGGGTCGACGAGCAGGGGCGCGTCGTGCAGAGCCGGCAGATGGGCTTCGAGCTGCGGCGCATGCCGTACGAGGTGGCGTTCGAGAACTGGCGCCGTGAGTCCGACGTGACTGCCGCGAAGCCGGCGGCCACGACGGCGCGCAATCGCGACATCATCGAAGCCACCGCGATCGCGTCGAACCGCCGGCTTCGCGGCGACATGAACGAGCTGCGCGCGCGGCTCAGCGGCGTGCCGCTCAAGGGCCTGGATCTCGACGGCGGCCGGCAGTCCCTGCGCGGCGACACCCTCGTCGTCACCAGGGAGCGCAACGAGGCCATGGCGCCGCTGTACTTCCCGATCCGCGGGTACCAGCGCGGAAACCGTCCGGAGCTTCGCGGTGAGCCGTTCATGGAGATCGAACACCCCGAGATCGTGGCGCTCGCGGAACGACTCTCGGAGCGGACGCGGGACCCGCGCATCATTGCCCAGCGAATCCACAACTGGGTGCGGGACTCCATCAAGAAGGAAGTGACCGTCGGCATCCCGAGCGCGCTGCACGTCCTGCACACGCGCGTCGGCGACTGCAACGAGCACACCCAGTTGTACGTGGCGCTGGCGCGCGCGGCGGGCCTGCCGGCGCGCGTGGTGACCGGCTTGGTGTACCTCGACGGCAAGTTCTACTACCACGCATGGCCGGAGGTCATGCTGCGTGGCTGGGTGGCGGTGGATCCGACGTTCGGCCAGTTCCCGGCCGACGCAGCGCACCTGCGCTTCGTGACCGGCGGCCTCGGCCGTCAGGCAGAGCTGCTGCGGCTGGTTGGCAATCTGCAGATCAAGGTGATCGGAACGCGATGATCAAGCTGACGAACCTTTCCAAGAACTACGGCGACTTCTGTGCCGTGGACGCGATCAACCTCGAGGTGCCGCGGGGCGAGCTCTTCGGCTTCCTCGGCCCGAACGGCGCCGGCAAGACGACGACGCTGCGCATGATCGCCGGCATCCTGCGGCCGACCGGCGGGACGGTCGCGATCGGGGGTGTCGACGTCGCCGCGGACCCGGTGCGGGCCAAGATGAAGCTTGGCTTCATCCCGGACCGGCCGTTCATCTACGAGAAGCTCACCGGCGCCGAGTTCCTGCGGTTCGTCGCGGGCCTGTACGACCAGGAGGGCCCGCAGGTGGAGCACCGCGCCCGCGAGCTGCTGGCGCTCTTCGACCTCGAGGAATGGCGTGACGAACTGGTCGAGAGCTACAGCCACGGCATGCGCCAGAAGCTGATCATCTCGAGCGCGTTCGTGCACCGGCCGGAGGTCATCGTCGTCGACGAGCCGATGGTCGGCCTCGATCCCAAGGCGGCGCGCATCCTCAAGGACCTGTTCCGCGAGTACACGCACCGCGGGCACACGATCATGATGTCGACGCACACGCTGGAGGTGGCAGAGTCCCTGTGCCAGCGGATCGGCATCATCCAGGGCGGCAGGATCCGGGCGCTCGGGACGATGAAGGAGCTGCAGGCGACCGCGATGGGAGGCGGGGCCGACCTCGAGGACATCTTCCTCAAGCTCACGGGCGAGAACGCCGCGCGCGCGCTCGTCGACGTGCTGGACGCCTGATGTCGGAACACCTGATACGCGAGGGCGACGGCAGCATGGCTGGTGTCGCGGCGCGGGCGCCCGGCGAGGCGGCGGCGTGGCGGCCGGACCCGTCCCTGATGCACCTGCTCTGGCCCAAGCTCCTGACGGCCCGCGCGCGCGGCGCGGGCGAGCGGCGCGGGCGCGGCGCCCGCCTCGCGCTGCTGACGCTGTTCGGCGTCCTGTTCTGGGCCTTCATCTTCGGCTTCCTCTGGCGCCTCCTCAACTACTTCCGCAGCGCGCAGGAAATCGGGCCGCTGCTGGCCGGCAAGCTGCTGGGCCTGATGCTGGTCGGGTTCTTTTCGATCCTGCTGCTGTCGAATGTCATCACCTCGCTGTCGGGCTTCTTCCTGGCCAAGGACCTCGACCTGCTGGTGGCCGGGCCCGTGGACTGGTTGAACCTGTACCTCGCCAAGTTGCTCGAGACGATCGTGAACTCGAGCTGGATGGTGGCCCTGATGGCCATTCCGATGTTCGCCGCGTACGGTTTCGTCTACGACGGCGGGTATTGGTTCCCGCTCTTCGTCGCGGCCGTGTTCCTGCCGGTCATCATCATCCCGGGCGTCGTCGGCAGCGCGCTGACGCTGGTGCTGGTCAACGTGTTTCCCGCGCGTCGCACGCGCGACATCCTGAGCGTGATCGCGGTCCTCACCGCCGGCGGCATCGTGCTGCTGTTCCGGGTGGTGCGGCCCGAGCGGTTCGCGCGCCCCGAGGGATTCCGGTCGCTCGTCGACTTCGTCGCGGTGCTGCGTGGCCCGACGTCGCCGTACCTCCCCAGCGAGTGGGCGCAGAGCGCGATCATGAGCTGGCTCCAGTACCGCGTGGACTACCTGCCGGTCTACATGCTGTGGACGACCGCGGCCGTGCTGGTTGTGTTCGGCGCACTGCTGCACCGCGGCCTGTACCTCAAGGGCTTCAGCAAGGCCCAGGAGAGTTCGGCGCGCTGGGCGCGCGCCGGCGTGATCCAGCGGCTGTCGCACGCACTGCTCCGTCCGCTCGGCATCTTGCGGCGGGAACTGGTCCTCAAGGAGCTGCGGATCTTCTTCCGCGACACCACGCAGTGGTCGCAGCTGATCCTGCTGGCGGTGCTGGTGGTCGTCTATGTGTTCAACATCAAGTTCCTGCCGCTGCGCGGCGAGGGCATCACGTTCTTCCTGCTGAACGTGGTGCCGTTCCTGAACCTGGCGTTGTCCGGGTTCGTGCTGTCGTCGATCGCCGCCCGCTTCATCTTTCCGAGCGTGAGCCTCGAGGGCCGGACGCTGTGGTTGTTGCGCTCCAGTCCGATGGCGATGAGCGACCTGCTGTGGTCCAAGTTCTGGGTCGGGACGCTGCCGCTGCTGATCCTCGCGGTCGCGATCGTCGGCATCACGGACTGGCTGCTCGCCGTGAACGCGTTCATGTTCGGCGTGTCGGTGCTCACGATCGTGTTCATGACGTTCGCCATTGCGGGCCTGGCGCTTGGATTCGGGACGCTGTTCCCGCAATTCGAGACCGAGAACGCCGCGCAGATCCCGACCTCGTTCGGCGGCCTGCTCTTCATGATGAGTTCGATCGCGGTGATCGGGCTGGTGGTGACGCTCGAAGCCCGGCCTGTCTACATCTATCTGCGCGCGCAGGCGTTCGGTGAGCCGCTCGAGCCGCTGACGATGAGCCTGGGGTTCGGGGCAGCGCTGATCCTCTGCGGTATCGCCACCGTGGTGCCGATTCGCATTGCGCAAAAGCGCCTGAACGCCATCGAGCGGTAGCGGCGGCGCCGCCGCCGCGGTTCAGCTTGGCTGTGCCAGTTCCGCTCCGCACGCCGCGCAGAATCCGGCGGCCGACTCGGTGACGGACCGCCCGCAGTCCGGGCACCGGCCGTCGAGGTACGCGCCGCACGTCGAGCAGTAAACCGCGTCCGGTTCGGGGCGCAGCCCGCACGACGGACACTCGCGATGGGCCGCGCGCATGGCGTTCACCCGGCTCTCGATGGGATCGGCGGCGGCGGCAGCGACCGGCGCGGCAGCCGGCACGGGCGCTTCGCGCATCTGCTGCACGGCGATTGCGCCGTATTCGCGCTTCAACTCCGCGTAGTCGGCGTCCGACAGCTTGCCGGTAGCCTTGTCGAACTCGATCTCGCGCAGCGCCCGGATGGCGCCATCGTCCGCCACCGGGCGGCGTGCGGCAGGCGACCGGCGTCGCGGGCGCGCACCGGTGAACAGGGGCGCGATCACGAACGCGAGCGCGCCGACGGCGAGCAGCGTGCCCGCGACGAGGGCGACCACGTCCCTCACGCGTCGTCCTTGAGCGCCGCGTCGAGGCGCGCCTGCTCCTCCGGCGTCGCGTCACTGATCGTGGCGCTGCCCGAAGGCGTCGCGCGTTGCCGGCCCATGCCGCGAATCACGGCGACCAGCACGACGGCGCCGATGGCAATCACGATGCCGGGCACCACGTAACCCACGATGTTGAACCCCGTCCTTGGTGGCGCCATGAGCGCCGCCTCACCGTAGGTGCGCACGAAGGCGTCGGAAATCTCCGCAGCGTTGTAGCCGCCCTGCACCAGCGCCATGATGTCGCGGTGCATCGCCGGCGACACCTGGCAGGAGAAGTCCGTGGTGCGACAGGTGAAGACGTCGAGCGTGCAGCCGCACTGGCAGCGAATCCGGTGTTCCAGCGCGTCGCGCTCGTCCACCGACATCGACGGCGACGCGCCCGGCTTGGCCGGCAGGCGCACGCTGCGCGCTGCCGCCTGATCCATGGCGAACAGGTTGGAGCTGTCGCGCTGTTGAGCCGGCGGGATGAAGGACGCGTGGCCGGAACGTCGGACGGACAGGACGAGCAGCGCGCCGCCACCCGCGACGAACGACCTGCGCGAAATCACGCGACGCCGGCGAATTCCGGCGCGGGCTGCAGCTCGGCCGCATAGCCCGCCTGCCGGCGGCGCTCGGCCTGCGGCCACATCACGATCAGACCGCCAATCGCCATGATGGCGCTGCCCACCCAGACCCACACGACGAGCGGGTTGAACGCGACGCGAATCTCGGCGGCATCATCCCGAACGCCGGCCAGCACCACGTAGACATCCTGGCGCGCGTCGGTCCGGATGCCCACCTCGGTGGACGGATCGAACGTGGGACGGCGCTGCGAGTCGAAATACTGGCGCTTCTCGCTCTTGATCAGGCCCATGTACTCGCCGTTGCGCCATGTTTCCAGCGCCACCGCGGTGATCTCGCGGTTGAGGGAGCGGTTGGTGCTCACACCCTGGCTGACGAAGCGCCATTCGGCGCCCCACGGGTCCTTCGTCGTCAGTGACTGCCCTGCGCTGAGACTCGTGTCGGTTTCACGCTTGAAGCCCATCCCGGCGAAGGCCGCGAACAGCATCACGATACCCGCATGCACGATGTAGCCGCCGTAGCGACGCCGGTTGCGCGCCACGAGGTGGACGAACGCGGGCACCAGCCGCTCGCCGTGCAGCGACCGGCGCGCGCCCACGCCCTTGGCGAACTCCTGCACGATCGTGGCGGCCACGAACGCGGCCAGGAGATACGATGTCAGCGCGTAGCCATTGCGCATGCCAAGCGCGAGCAGTACGCCCGCGACCGCCAACCCGGTGAGGACGGGGCCGAGGAACTGGCGACGCAGGTTGGACAGCGACGCCTTGCGCCACGCAATCAGCGGACCGACACCGGTGAGCCCCAGCAACAGGAGTCCCAGCGGAATGTTCACCGTGTTGAAGAACGGCGGGCCCACGGTGATCTTCGTGCCCCGAACCGCCTCGCTGAGGATCGGGAAGAACGTGCCCCACAGCACGGAGAACGCGATGCCGACGAGCAGGAGGTTGTTGTAGAGGAACGCCGCCTCGCGACTCACCATGCTCTCCAGCGCCGCCTTGGCTTCCAGGTCCTTGAGCCGCGTCAGGACCAGCCACGCCGTAATGGCGGTGACCACGGCGAGGAACCACGCGAACCACGGCCCCACCGGTGACTGGGCGAACGAGTGCACGCTTTCGATGATGCCGCTGCGCGTGATAAACGTGCCGAGGATCGACAGCAGGAACGTCGCCACCACGAGGATGATGTTCCACTTGCGCAGCATGCCGCGCTTTTCCTGGATCATGATCGAGTGCAGGAACGCGGTTCCCGTCAGCCACGGCAGGAAGGACGAGTTCTCGACCGGGTCCCAGGCCCAGTACCCGCCCCAGCCAAGCTCCACGTACGCCCACCACATGCCGAGCGTGATGCCGATCGTGAGGAAGAGCCACGACACCAGCGACCAGCGGCGCACCGCGGCGAGCCAGTCGGTGTCGATGCGTCGCGCCAGCAGCGCGCCAATGGCAAAGGCGAACGGCACCGTGGTCGCCACGTAGCCGAGGTACAGGTTGGGCGGATGCACTGCCATGCCGGGATTCTGGAGCTGCGGGTTCATGCCGCGGCCGTCCACCGGCAGCCAGTCGAGCCGCTCGAACGGGTTGGCCTTGAACGCCGTGGTGGCCAGGAAGAACGCCAGCACGGTGGCCAGCGTGCCGGTGGTCCACGGCATGAGGTCGCGATTGCGCTCGCGGTTGGTCCACACCGCGATGGCGGCGAACATCGCGAGGATGACGCACCAGAAGAGCATGGAGCCGGCCTGCCCGCTCCAGAACGACGTGAAGATGTAGACGTTCGGCATGTTCGCGCTGATCTGGCTCGCGACGTACGACAGTGAGAAGTCGCGCGTGAAGAGCGCGTACCAGAGGCCGGCGGACGCCAGTGCGGTGAACGCGAAGGCGCCGTAGGTCGCGCGCTCGCCGCTCTCGATCAGGTCATGCCGCCGGCCGCGACCGCCCGCGAACGAAACCGTGGCGGACCAGACCGCGAGCAGCAACGCGATCCAGAGCGACAGCTCCCCGACGACGATCACGCGCCCTTAGTTGCGGCGCTCCGATACCCCGGAGTTTCGCGGTACTTCTCGGGCGCGTTCTCGTAGCGCGACGCGCACTTGGCCAGGAGCGTCGTCGCGTGGAACGTCCCGTCCTGCCCGAGGCGACCTTCGACGACGACGTCGACCTCGTCAGTGAACGTGTCGGGCGCGATGCCGCGGTACACCACCGGCACGTCCCGCGCGCCGTCGGTGACGACGAAGGCGTATTCCCGCCCACCCGCGCTGCGCTTGATGGAGCCCTTCACGACGCGCGCGCCGAGCTTGAGGCCGACGCCGCGCAGCGACGGGTCCGCCGCGACGCGCTGCGCCAGCTCCGTCGGGGTGACGTAGTACATCCCGGTGGCCTGAATCGAGCTGGCCATGAGGTAACCGGCGGTGGCGAGCACGAGACCGGCGCCGATGAGAAACTTGGTGCGGGGCTTCATGAGTCTCGGTGGAATATGGCCTAGCGCGCCCGGTTTAGTAACGCCGCCATGCTGGCCGCGCCCGCTGCGTCCCACGCGAGGTCGGGGACGCTGAACCGGCTTCCCTTCTTCTTGTCGCGCACCTCCTTCGCGACGCCGACGGTGAGCGACGTCGCGCCCGCAACGGCCTGGCTCGACGACCGGCTCGCCCCGGCGCTGCGCGCCAGCGAGTAAGCGGCGCTCTGCACGAACGCCGACGCCAGAAAGTGCTTCATCTTGTCGGCGCCGAACCACGCCCGCCACGCCGGGGCCGCCCCGACCATCAGTGACAGCACCACCAGCGCGCGCTTCACGGCGCGCCCTGCGCCCAGTGGAGCGCCGTCTTCACGGCGCGGGTCCACTCCGCGCGCGCGGCGCGCACCGAGCGCGACTCCTTGCCCGGCGCGAACGACGTGAACCGCTGCGCCGACAGGAACCGTTCGGCGCTCGGCCAGACTCCCGCCGCGATCCCGGCCAGTCCGGCAGCGCCCAGTGCCGTCGTCTCGATCACGTCCGGCCTCTCCACCGGCACCCCGAGGACGTCCGCCTGGAACTGCATGAGCCAGTCGTTCGCGGTCGCGCCGCCGTCGACCCGCAGCCTCGCGAAACGGCGGCCGGTGCCGCGCACCATCGCGTCGACCACGTCAGCGGTGCCGAACGCCATGGCCTCCAGCGCCGCGCGCACGAGGTGGGCGCGGGTAGTGCCGCGCGTGAGGCCGACGATGGTGCCGCGGGCGTCCGGCTCCCACCAGGGAGCACCGAGCCCCACGAGCGCCGGCACGAAGTAGACACCCTCATTGGACGCCAGCGAGCGGGCCAGCGCTTCGGTCTCCGACGCGGACTTGAGGATGCCGAGCCCGTCACGCAGCCACTGCACCGCCGCGCCCGCGATGAAGATCGACGCCTCGAGCGCGTACACCGGCTCCCCCTTCGCGTCGCACGCCACGGTGGTGAGGAGGCCCTTGCCTGCCTTGGGGCGCCTGGCGCCGGCATTCTGGAGCAGGAACGCACCCGTGCCGTACGTGTTCTTGGCCATTCCCGGGGCCCAGCATCCCTGCCCGAAGAGCGCGGCCTGCTGGTCGCCGGCGACCCCCCGGATCGGGATGGACCGGCCGATGTGGTCGGCGGCCGTCGCGCCGAAATCGCCGCTCGACGCCCGGACCTCGGGCAGGATGCCCGGCGGAACGTGGAAAAGCCTGCAGAGCTCGGTGCTCCACGCCCGGCGGTCGATGTCGTACAACAGCGTTCGCGACGCGTTGCTGTGGTCGGTGGCGTGCACCGCACCATTCGTGAGTCGGGCGATGAGCCACGCGTCGATGGTGCCGGCGGCGAGATGCTTGTGCGCTGCGAGGCCGGCGTGCTTGAGCAGCCACTCGAGCTTCGTGGCGCTGAAGTACGGGTCCGTGACGAGGCCGGTCGCGCGCCTGATCATCGCGGCCTTACCGGCCAGCGAGCCGCAGCGCTTCGCGGTGCGCCGGTCCTGCCAGACGATGGCGCGGTGCAACGGCCGCAGCGTCTTGCGATCCCAGACGACGACGGTCTCGCGCTGGTTGGTGATGCCGACGGCCTTCACGTCCACATCCGTCGCAGCCAGCGCCTCGCGCGCCGCGGCGCACGTGCGCGCGAAGATTTCCTCGGCGTCGTGCTCCACCCAGCCCGGCTGTGGAAAATGCTGCGTGATCTCGCGATAGGCTCGACCGACCACGCGACCGTCCTGGGCGACGACGAGACAGGTGACGCCGGTCGTGCCTTCGTCGATGGCGAGAACGCCGGGAGCTCGGGCCATCGGGAAAGGTTACGCGTAGATTCGGAAGGCGGAAAGCGGAAAGCGGAAAGCGGAGAGCGGAAAGCGAAGGCGGACAACGGACAACGGACAACGAGTCAATGGCGTTCGAGTTCATCACGTACGGCGTCGTCGATCGTATTGCGACGATCACGGTCAACAGGCCCGACAAGCTCAACGCGTTGAACGACGCGACGATGACCGAGCTCGGACTGGCGATCGTCGCCGCCCGCAAGGACAAGACGGTTGGTGGCGTGATAGTGACGGGTTCCGGCCGCGCATTCGTTGCCGGCGCCGACATTGCCGAACTGCGCTCCAAGAAGCCGGCCCAGGCCAAGGCGATGGCGTCCAAAGGGCAGAAGACCTTCGCCGCGTTCGAACAGTGTCCCAAGCCCGTCTTCGCCGCCGTCAACGGCTTTGCGCTCGGCGGGGGATGTGAACTGGCGCTAAGCTGTCATGTTCGGCTCGCGTCCGAGAACGCCAAGTTCGGCCAGCCAGAAGTGAAGCTTGGCACGATTCCGGGGTACGGCGGCACGCAGCGGCTGGCGCGGCTCGTCGGCCGCGGTCGGGCGCTCCAGCTCCTCATGACGGGCGAGCTGATCGACGCGGCCGAGGCGTGGCGAATCGGCCTGGTGAACAAGGTGGTGCCGGCCGCGGAGTCCGTGGTCGACGCAAGCCGGGCGATGTTGACCGTGATGCTCGCCAACGGACCGCTGGCGCTCGCCGGCTGCATCGACGCCGTGGGTGTCGGGCTCGATGAGCCCTTGGCGGTCGGCCTGGCCTACGAGGCCGCGCTGTTCGGGACGCTGGCGAAGAGCGCCGACTTCAAGGAGGGCACCACGGCGTTCCTCGAGAAGCGCGCTCCGGGCTTTCGCGGCGCCTAGGGCCGGCGTGACAGCTGTGGCGAACGCCCGCGCGCGGGTGGCCCGGCTTGGCCTCCGCGACTTTCGCAGCTTCGAGCGCCTCGAGCTGACGACGCCCGCCGACGGTTTCGTGCTCGTCGGCGAGAACGGCGCCGGCAAGACCAACCTGCTGGAGGCCGTGTACTACCTGAGCATCCTCCGGTCCGCTCGCGGCGCCCGGGACGCCGCAGTCGCGCGCTTCGGCGCCGACGGGTTCTTCGTCGAAGCCGACCTCTGCGTCAAGGAATCGCACTCGGTCTCCGTGGGGTTCGAGCGCGCCACCAAGCGCAAGCGCGTGTTGCGCGACGGCGCGGCGGCCGAGCGGCTGAGCGACGCGATCGGGTCGCTTCCGGCTGTGATGTTCTCGCCCGACGATGTGGCGCTGGTGTCGGGCGCGCCCGGCGCACGGCGGCGATTCCTCGACATCATGCTGGCGCTCGGCTCGCGGTCATACCTTCACGCCCTGCAACACTATCGCGCGGCCCTGGAGCGGCGGAATGCGGCGTTGCGCGACGCGGCGCGCAGCGGCGGCGGCACGGCGGCCGCTGAGGTGTGGGAGCCGGCGCTCGCCGAACACGGGGCCAAGCTCTGGCGCGCGCGACGCGAGTGGGTGGACGGCGTCCGCGGCGCGTATGCCGAGCGCTGCGCGTCGATCGGCGAACGCGGCGCCAGCCAGCTGCGCTACGTGTGCAGCGTCGATGACGATGGCAACGAACGAGAGGCGCTGGCGGCGGCCCTGGCCGCGAGGCGCCCGGGCGACCTCCGCCACGGCGTGACCGGCGTGGGCCCGCACCGCGACGACCTGTCGCTGCAACTCGACCGCCGCGACCTGAGCACGTACGGATCGGCCGGCCAGCACCGCTCGGCGGCGATCACGCTGCGGATCCTCGAGGCCGAGACCTTGCGCGCCGCATGCGGCGCGGCGCCGGTGTTGCTGCTGGACGACCCGTTCGCCGAACTGGATGCCGGGCGCGCCGAGCGCGTGCTGGCCCTGCTCGGCGCCGTTGGACTCGGCCAGACGATCCTGGCGGTGCCGCGTGATTCGGACATTCCGCGCGAGTTCACGGCGCTGCCGCGCGCCCGCGTCACGCCGGGCGGCGTGGCGCCGGAGTGGTCCACTTGACCGGCAAGGGGAAGCGCCGGCCGGCGGCACTCGGCGACGTGATGAAGGAAGTCTTGAAGTCGTCGACCGTCGGCGAGCGCATCAAGCAGGCACACGTGATTCCGGATTGGCGGTCGCTCGTGGGCGCGCAGATCGCGGAGGTTACCGAGCCATTGTCGGTGTCACGACAGGGCGTGTTGTTCGTGGCGGTGAAAACGAACGCCTGGATGACCGAGCTATCCCTGCTCGAACCGCAACTGCTCAAGCGCTTGAACGAGAAGTCAGGACGGCTCGCCATCCGGAAGATCCGGTGGCAAATCCGGCGTGGATGAACGCCGAATTCGGGGAATCACAGATGTAGCCGATGGACAGTTTTCCACGCCCTTTCCGATGTCGTAAGCGATTGGCATGCAGTCATTTATGCTTCGGCACGCTCGTTGCTTTCCCCACCAGTGCCGGTTAGGTTGTTGGGGTTGCCGAGTGCTCGGACTTTCGGGTTTCCCTCGGTATAACAATCCAAGCGTTTACCCATGTCAACGCCGACCGGTTCGACGGAAAAGGACATGCCGAAGTACGACGCCGGGCAGATCCAGGTACTCAAAGGTCTCGATGCCGTTCGCAAGCGTCCCGGTATGTACATCGGGTCGACGTCCGAGCGCGGCCTGCACCACCTGGTGTTCGAGGTCGTGGACAACTCGATCGACGAAGCGCTGGTGGGCTTCTGCGACGCGATCAGCGTGACGATTCACTCAGACAACTCGATCACGGTTGTCGACAACGGGCGCGGCATTCCGGTGGACATTCACCCGACCGAGAAGATGCCGGGCGTCGAGCTGGCGATGACGGTACTGCATGCGGGCGGCAAGTTCGACAAGAACACCTACAAGGTGTCGGGCGGCCTGCACGGCGTGGGCGTGTCGGTGGTCAACGCGCTTTCGTCGCAGCTCAAGGTCTCGGTCAAGAGGGATGGCAAGGAGTGGTACATGGACTTCGAGCGTGGCAAGACCACGACGAAGCTCAAGAAGCTCAAGGACGTCGGGAAGAAGGAGACCGGAACGACGGTGTGGTTCAAGCCGGACAAGGAGATCTTCACGGATCTCGAGTACCGCTGGGACACGCTGGCGCTGCGGCTGCGCGAGCTGTCGTTCCTCAACAAGGGCGTGACGATCACCCTGCGCGACGAGCGCGGCAAGGAGAAGAAGGAGGAGGAATTCCACGCCAAGGGCGGCATCAAGGAGTTCGTGCAGCACCTGAACCGCGGCAAGAAGGCGCTGCATCCCGACATCATCACGATCGACACGACGAAGGACGACATCGGCATCGAGCTCGCGCTGCAGTACAACGACGGCTACAACGACGCGACGTTCTCGTTCGTCAACAACATCAACACGCACGAGGGCGGGACGCACCTCACCGGCTTCAAGGCCGCGCTGACGCGCGTGATCAACTCGTACGCCAACAAGGGCGGCTTCCTCAAGAAAGCGGACTTCACGCTCTCCGGCGACGACGTGCGCGAGGGGCTGACCGCGATCCTGTCGGTCAAGATCCGCGAGCCGCAGTTCGAGGGGCAGACCAAGACGAAGCTCGGCAACTCGGAGGCCGAGTCCGCCGTGAAGACGGTTGTGGGCGACCTCCTGGGCAGCTACCTCGAGGAACACCCGCGCAGCGCCAACATCATCGTCGAGAAGGCGGTGAGCGCGGCGCTGGCGCGTGAAGCGGCGCGCAAGGCGCGCGACCTGACGCGCCGCAAGTCGGCGCTCGACGTCGGCAACCTGCCGGGCAAGCTGGCGGACTGCTCGTTGTCCGATCCGGCGCTCTGCGAGCTGTACCTGGTGGAAGGAGACTCCGCCGGCGGCTCAGCCAAGCAGGGCCGGAAGCGCGAGTTCCAGGCGATCCTGCCCCTGCGCGGCAAGATCATCAACGTCGAGAAGGCGCGCATCGACAAGGTCCTCTCGAACGAGGAAATCCGGACGATCATCACGGCGCTCGGCACGGGCATCAAGGACGAGTTCGAGCTCGAGAAGGCCCGGTACCACAAGGTGATCATCATGACGGACGCGGACGTGGACGGCTCCCACATCCGCACGCTGCTGTTGACGTTCTTCTATCGTCAGATGCCGCAGCTGATCGACGCCGGGTACGTCTACATCGCGCAGCCGCCGCTCTTCCGCGTGGCCAAGGGCAAGGAGGAGCACTACGCGTTCGACCTGAAGGAGCGCGACGAGATCATCAAGCGACTCGGCGGCGGCAAAAAGGACGCGGACTCCGGGGCCAACGGCGACGGCGAGGGCGACACGCGCAGGGGCGGCATCAACGTGCAGCGCTACAAGGGCCTGGGCGAAATGAACGCCGACCAGCTGTTCTCCACGACGATGGACCCGGAGCGGCGCACGCTGCTCAAGGTCGGCGTCAAGGAAGCGGCCGACGCGCACCAGATCTTCGAGACGCTGATGGGCGACGAGGTGGAGCCGCGACGCGAGTTCATCGAGAAGCACGCGAAGTTCGCGTCGAATCTCGATATCTAGGCGAGTCACTAGTCACTAGTCACTGGTTCACAGCGGATGCCGCTTCTCCGCCCCCTGGCTGAGCCGCAGCAACTGTCGTCCGATGACGACGTGGAGCACGATCAGCGCGGCGACCACGCCACCGACAGCGATCCAGGCAACGGCTGAACTGATGGCGTCCATGCCGGCCATCCCGTCCGGAAACGTCACGAACAGGAAACCGCCATACACCAGGAGCAGCCCGCCACAGGCGCCGAACGCGCCGAGTCCGGCGAGCCGCGCCAGCTTCGGAACCATCGCGGCGATGTTCATGCTCGTCACGATAGACGGCGCCACGCCAGCGCGCCAGAGCCGCGATACGCGAGGACCATGAGCAGCGAACCGAGAAGTACGTGCGGCGCGTTGAGGGCGATGTCCTGCAGCCACGTCTTTTCGTTCACGAAGCCGTACCCGAGGAAGAAGATGGCATCCAGCGAGTAGTAGCCACCGAACATCGCGCACAGGAAGCGGGAAACGGCCGGCGTGTTGCGAACCGCCGCGTACAAGAATGCAAGCGCCGTGAGCCCGTGGGTGATGTCGTCGAGCGGTGACAGCACAAAGAGCCCCAGAAGGAGCCGTTCGCCGCCGACCCACGCGTACCAGCCGGGAATCCATCCGCTGGCGACGACGAGCGCCATCGCGACCGCGATGGCCGTCGTGCCAAGCCGGAGCCGCGGATCGCTGACTTCGGGAAGCAGGGACATCGGGAACCTCGACTCGCGTGGGTCGTGAAGCGTTGATGTCGGCGGTAGAATCGTAGTCCAGCCATCAGGCATCGCAACGCGCACGTGACCGCACCGTCCACTCCCGCCCCGCCGCAACCTCCCGAGGCGCCGCCCGGCACGGCCCCGCCGGAGCCGCCCCGATTCGGCCGGTGGAAACGCGTCGGGCGCCGCACGCTGAAAGGTGCCGCGGTGGCGGCCGCTGCGACCGGTGTCGTGGTCGCCTGGACGTCGGTGCTGGGCTGGTTCCGCAGCGAGTCGATCGCGCTGAGCGCGGCCGCGGACTCGTCCATCGTGCGCGACGTGACGCAATTGACCGCGGTACGCATGGCGCGCATCGAGGCGCCTCGCACGCTCGAGGAACTGGCCGCGGCAGCGGGCGAGGATGCGGTCAAGGTGGCCGAAGCCTCGCCGGTTCAGGTTCAAAGCTTCACCCGCCGCAAGGCTGAGCGCCGGGCGTTCCCTGCTGAGCTTCCACGCCGGCGCATTGTCCACACGGCGCCGTCGTCCTGTCCCTGCTGCGGCGGGACTAGGCTGTCGAAGATCGGCGAGGACATTACCGAGACGCTCGACGTGATGCCGCGGCAATGGTTCGTGACCGCGCATGTCCGCGAGAAGTTCAGCTGCCGGGACTGCGAGACGATCACCCAACCGCCCGCTCCCTTCCATGCGATCGCGCGGGGGTTCGCCGGGCCGAGCCTGCTGGCGATGATGCTGGTGGAGAAGTACGCCAACCACCAGCCGCTCAACCGGCAGAGCGGGCACTATGCGCGTGAAGGGATCGAGCTGTCG
>Ga0187893_10007258_pt1 | contig 18313 bp, 10 predicted proteins | sample MA1701074metaG_FD_139574 | JGI IMG/M metagenome (GOLD analysis project Ga0187893, IMG submission 139574) | White microbial mat communities from a basaltic lava cave in the Kipuka Kanohina Cave System on the Island of Hawaii, USA - MA170107-4 metaG ... | reverse complement strand
GAGATTGGTAGCGCTAACGGGATTCGAACCCGTATTTGAGCCTTGAGAGGGCTCCGTCCTAACCCTTAGACGATAGCGCCGGGTTCCTTTCGCATTATACATCGAAAGGATGGCCCGCCCCTCCAGCTATTGTGTCCGCGCAGGCCGCTTGATTGCCACATCGGCTTCAAAATGCTGCAAGACGCCGCACGCGAGGGCATCGTACGATTGGGAGAATGCGATTCGGAACACTGCTATTGATTTCCGCTCTTGCGCAGGCGCGGTCTCCGTCTGCCAATCCGCAGTATGATCTGAACGATCCGGAGGGGATGGTAAGACATGAGAATGGCTGGTCCCGCTTTGCCTGGAAGCGGAAAGGGACTTGGACGGCTACGCCGCTGCACAATCCCTTCGGCCGGACTCCGGGTGCGACCGCGGCGACGCCGGCCGAGTTGAAGCAGATGACGGCGGCGCTCGATGCGCTGTCGGCCCTGCTGCGGGCGACGCCCGAGGGCGGAGATCCGCGCGGCTATTTCATGAAGGAAAGCCGCACCTATGAACACTTCAATTTCGAGACTCTTCCGCCGGGAATCCAGGGAGCGCGGCAACCGGTCATTTATTCGACGGGCTATTTCCCGTTCTACATCGCCGATACCTTAAAAAACGGCAATTGGGTGCAGGATGCCGGCGGCGAGACCGAGTCGGTCTATTTCTACTTCAACAGGCTGCCTGAGCGCACAGAGAATACTGCGGTGGCTAAAGAAATACTGGCAAACGGAGAGCGTTTGGAGTTCTACCTGCGGCCGGATCTCAGCGTGAAATACATGGGCTTCCCGGTGGTGGATGGACAGGTTCTGATGATCACCCGCGGGGGGCGCGACCCGTGGGCTGCGGTACCCTATGGGCGGGCACTGAAGGCGGCGATGGGTGAGTACGAAAAGGACCTGGCGACGGCGCAAAAACGGCTGGAGGAGTTGAAGCAGAAAGAAGCCGGGACGCAACTGCCCGCCTATGAGAAACAGATGCGGGACCAACTGGAAAAGTATTATGGCTCTCTGCGGACATCGAGCCCGGCAAAATGGACCTCGCGCCTGACGGCGATGGAGCGGGAACTTGCCTATAACCGGGAGTTGGCGCGCAAGCAAGCGAATCCACAGCGGGACGGGGAAGGCAACTGGTACTGGCATCCGTTGGACGTGCACGCCGATGCCAAGCGGCGTTTGGAGTCCATGACAGCGGAGGAAGCGGCCCGGCCTGCGGGTTTTTTAAAGGCGGAGAATGAGCAGGGCCGCTATGCGATTCAGGGTAAGATTTTGCCTACTGGTGCGGATCCGCGGTGCCGGGAATTGGCGATGACAAATTACGCATACTTTGATCCCAAGCTGCCGCGGACTGCGCCGCAGATCCTGCTGGTGCGGAACCTGGGCCGTTGCGCCAAAGTGGTGAACGGCAAGTTAGAGGGACCTCAGCGGAGGCCCTCCATCTTTCCGCCACAAGGCTGCCACCGGCATGTGCCGATCTGGGAGGCGATGGACTGGGCAAAAGTGGCGGCGCTGTTGGCGCCTTAAGTCGACCCAAGCGGATCAATCGTCAGAACGACAGTTTCAAGGCAAGCTGCAAGATCCGCTGATTATCATCCACAACCGCGGTCACCCTGCCAAACTGCGCCGAGGACGCATTCGAATTCGGCAGCCGGAAGTTCGGATTGTTGAAGATGTTGAAGAACTCCACGCGGAACTGAAGGCCCATACGTTCGGTGATGGGCGTGTCTTTGAGCAGCCCCACATCGCTGTTGAAGAATTTCGGCCCCCGGATGATGCCACGGCCGGAGTTGCCGGATGTTCCAATGGCATTCGCCGTGAATAGGGTCGTATCGAACCAGCGGAAAAGTTGATCGTTGCGTGACCGGCTCCCGCTGAGCGCCGCGCGGCCGCCAAGAAAATCGGCCAAATCGCCGTTCACCCCGGTGAAGGAGTTATCCCGCCCGCTGCCCACTGAGAACGGGAATCCGCTCTGCCAGATCACAATGGCATTGACTTGCCAGCCGTGCAGAAGGCGTTTGGCCGCGCCCGAGTCTACCTTCATCCGCGGCAGATCCCAGATATTGGACAGCTTGAAGTTGTGCTCCACATCCTCCACCGCCAGCCCGCGGTAAGCTCTCCGATTGAATGGATTAATGTTGTTGACATCATCTATCGTGCGCGACCACGTGTAATTGGTCAAAATCGAATAACCGCTGGCGAATCTTTTTTCCAGGTTCCATTGCAGTGAATGGAAATTCGAGTTGGCGCCTGAGTCAGTCCGGCTGACGCGGCCGAACTCGGGGTACACGCGCCGCTGCTGCGTGTTGCCCACCGTGGCGCCCGGCCTGAAGATGGCGGGGTTTTCATCCAGCGTTACTTGCAGGAAAGTCGCTTTGTTGCCCAGATAAGCCGCGCTCATCACCCAATCCTTGCCGAACTGGCGTTCCAGCCGCAGACTCCAGGTGAACAATCGCGGAATGCGGTAATCCGGGGTGAAGTAAGCCCGGATGTTGTTCTCCGGTGAGAACACGAACTCAGGACCAGGCACCCGCGGGCCAAAGTTCTGCGGGAACGGATTGGCCAGCCCCTTGCTGCCGTAAGGATCTTCAAATGCGAGGTCCTGCAGCGTGAACGTCCCCGCAAAGGGAGCGATATTGGTGTACGGGTTGAAATTGCTGGTCTGTATGGGAGTGAAGTAGGAGCCCATGCCCACGCGCAGGCTGGTCTTACCATCCTCGGTCAGCCGGTACGCCAACCCAAGCCGGGGTCCGATATTCCAAACGTTGGACTCGTGGCCCGCCACCGGACAGCCAGTGTCGCCTCCATAGAGCATGCCTTCCGGCGCGTTCGGGTACCGCTGTGACCGCCGCCCGCTTCGCGGCTGGAAGCAGACTACGCGGCCTTCCCGGTCGTAGGGAGCCCAGTAAGGATCCCAGCGCACGCCCAGGTTTAGTGAAAGACGTTTCGAGACGCGCCAGTTGTCCTGGACAAAGAAGCTCCAGCGCACGCCCTTTAAATCTTTGAATTCGCCGCCGCCCTGAGTGAACGCGGAGGCCCGGCCGAACATGAAGTCCGACAGGCCGTTGCCGGAAAGCTGCCCGTTGAAGGTGAAGTTCCCCATCATCTGGAAGCTGTTGGTGATGTGGTTGGTTACTCTGACCGCTTCACCGCCGAACCGTAGTTCATGCTTTCCGGTCAGCTTGGTGACTACCTCCCTGATTGTGAAGTCGCCGCGATCGAAGTCCCCTTTGTGGCTCGTGCCGATTGAGAACCCGTCGGTAACACTCAAGTTCAGCGCGGGAGGGAATTTCAATTCGGTGTCCTGCGGTCCCAGCAGCTTTGAGCCGGCGTCGCGGAAACTGAATGGCGCACCCGAAAGCGAGCCGCCGCGCTGCCGGTTCAAACCGAACGTGGAGGTCACCAGGAAGCTTGGGGAAACCGCGAATACGTGATTGACGGAGATGTTTTGCAGCCTCACGGCGTTCCCCATGCGCGCCGCCAGAATATTCACTTTGTCTATGCCTGCCGGAAAATCGAAATCGGTGAAGTAATAGCGCCCGCTCAATTGGTGACGGCCGCTGGTGTAGTCAACCTTCGGCATGAACTGGTTTTCGGTCTGTTGCACGGGGAACCCAGGGAACGTCACCTGGCCCGCCGGACCGTTCGGCAGCGGAATAAAGTCCAGGAAGTACCGCGAGACGGGGTTCAACCGGCTGGCTGGAATCATGTTGCCCGGCACCGGTTGCCGTGAAACAGGATCAGTAAGTTGGCGAGGCAGCAAATTTGAAAAATTCCCACGGCGCATTTCCGCCGTCGGAACAAACCGGATCAGCCCGGCCGGCGTGTTGCGAAGCCTTGTTCCTTGAAAGGTGCCGAAGAAGAAAAGCTTCTCTTTGACGATTGGCCCCCCGATGGCGCCTCCGAACTGATTCCGCTTGAGCGAATCCTGCACTGGGGCGAAGAACTGCCGCGCGTTCATCGCGCCGTTGCGTATGAAATGGAACCACGACCCGTGAAACTCATTCGTGCCCGCTCGCGTGATGATGTTCACTACACCGCCGGCGGCGTTGCCGTATTCAGCTGAGAAGTTCGACGATTGCAGATTGAATTCCTGCACCGAATCGGGATTGGGAAACGGCAGCCCGGCGTTTAGATACGTGTCGTTGTGGGAGGTGCCGTCCAACTGGAAGTTGACCTGCGCGAGTCCGGCGCCGTTGACGCCGGCTGTTTCCTGGCCCGGATACACGCCGCCGTGGCCGCAGATCCGGCACGCATTCCGCCCCAGGTCCACCGTGCCGGCCGCAAGGTAAAGCAGCCGCTCCGGCCTGCGGCCCTGCAGCGGCAACTCGCGGATCTGCCTTTCATCGACAAGCTGCCCGCCCGTGGCCGTGCGTGTGGCGATCAGTTCCGCCTCAGCCTGCACACTGACTTGTTCGGAGACCAAGCCGATGGTCAGCGTGACATTCTGGGTCGCCATCTGGTCCACGGTGAGCCTGATTCCGGACTGCACAAATGTCCCGAACCCGGCTTTCTCGACGCGCATTTCGTAGCTGCCGATCGGGAGCCTGCTGAATAAATAGGATCCCGTGGTTCCGCTATCCGTCGATTGCACAAATCCGGTGGCAAGGTTGCGCACCGTGATTCGGGCATCCGGAACCGAAGCGCCCGATGGATCGGACACAGTCCCGCCAAGACTGGCTGTTGTGAATTGGCCGAAAAGAGATGTGCAGCCGGCGAACGCAAGCAGCACTGGGACTAAAAGAAAACGATCCCGCATTGGAACCTCCTTTGGAACCCATTGCGAAGTATATATCCTGCCGGCTGCTTCCGCAATTGCGATATGATGAAAACGCCCGGTAAGCTCATGCCCGAACGCGGTACAAATCGGCTCATTCTTCTGTGTCTGCTTTCTCTGCCGCTAGCCGCCGCAGTCGAATTCAATCGCGACATCCGGCCCATTCTCTCGGACCGCTGCTTCACCTGCCACGGCCCGGACGCACCTGCAAAGAACATCATGCGGCGTCTCGATTCCGAGGCGGGGATGCTTGCCGCGATCGGGGGCCGCCAAGCGGTCGTGCCCGGCCAGCCGGACAAAAGCGAGTTGATCCGGCGCATTGCTTCGGAAAACAAAGCTCTCCGGATGCCGCCTCTGCACAGCGGGCTGACTTTGACGGCCAGGGAAATCGGCCTCTTCCGCCAGTGGATCGAGCAGGGTGCGAAGTGGCAAAAGCATTGGGCGTTCGTTACACCAACGCGGCCCGAGGGTCCGCCCGTCGCCAGTGCCGCATGGCCCAGAAACCCCATCGATTCCTTCGTGCTCGCGCGTCTTGAGCGGGAAGGCCTGAAACCCTCGCCCGAAGCGGGCAGAACCACGCTTATACGGCGTGTGACACTCGATCTTACGGGGCTTCCGCCAACGATTCCGGAGATCGACGCGTTCCTCGCCGATACTTCGCCCAATGCTTATGAGAAGGTTGTCGACCGGCTGCTAGCCTCTCCGCGATACGCCGAGCGCATGACGATCCGGTGGCTCGACGTCTCCCGCTACGCCGATACGAATGGCTATCAAACAGACGCGGAACGGTCGATGTGGCGCTGGCGCGACTGGGTGATCGACGCTTTCCATAAGAACAAGCCTTTTGATCAATTCACCGTCGAGCAGATCGCGGGCGACTTGCTTCCAAACGCCACGCTCGATCAAAAGATCGCCACCGGCTTCAACCGCAACCATCGCGGCAACGGAGAAGGCGGCATCATTCCGGAAGAGTACGCCGTCGAGTATGTCGCCGACCGCATCGAGACTTTGTCCGCGGTTTGGCTCGGGCTTACCACCGGTTGCGCCCGCTGCCACAATCACAAATACGATCCCATCACGCAGAAAGAGTATTACCAGCTTTTCGCTTATTTCAATAACATCGCCGAACGAGGCCGCTACTTCAAATTCGGAAATACGCCACCGTTGATTCCGGCCCCGCTTCCCATACAGCAGGAGAAGTTGAAAGAGCTCGACGAAAAAATCCACTCCGCGGCGGGCAGCTTCCAGGCCTTGGAGCCGGCCATCCAGAAGGCCCGGAGCGATTGGGAGCGATCGCTCACGCAGCCAGCCGATTGGTTTGTTTCACGCGGCCTGGCGGCGAATTTCCCCCTGGAGCCTGAAAACAAGACGCCGCCAGGTTTGGCGTATGCTTCGGGCCGCTATGGGCAAGCGCTTCGCCTGGACGGCAAGCACTTCTTCGACGCCGGCAAGCCCGCCGATTTCGGATTTTACGACTCCTTTACTTTGGCCGCGTGGATTAACCCCACTTCGCCAACCGGCGCAATCGTCACCCGCGCCAAGGATGTGAGTGAAGAGGCCGGCCTCGGCATCTATCTCAAGGACCGCAAGCTCCAGGTCAATCTCGTGCTGCGCTGGCTGGATGACTCTCTGCGCGTGGAAACGGAATTCCCCGTCGAGCTGAATCAGTGGACCCACGTGTTGGCAACATATGACGGCTCCCGCGAAGCCGGCGGCATTCACGTCTATATCAATGGCAAACCGGCTCGTCTCAAGATAATCGTTGACGAGCTCAATCAGAATTTCCGAGTCGCCGAGCCGTGGCGCATCGGCGCGGGCAATGGCTTGCGATTTGAGGGCCTGATCGACGAAGTGCGCATTTACAAGCGCGCGCTGACGGCTTCGGAAGCAGCCATGCTCGCGCTCACCGAACGGCTGGATCAACTCGCCGCAATCGGCGCCGGCAAACGCACCCCCGCGCAGAACGAAAAGCTCCGGCTGGCCTTTCTCGAGGATCAGGCGACGCCGGAAATCCGCCAGTCCTGGAGCCGGCTCCGGGACCTTCACGACGCGCGTGGCCAGTACGTGGCCAGCTTTCCAACCGTTATGGTGATGGAAGAGATGAGGCCACCACGCGACGCCTTCCTGCTGGTTCGCGGCGCTTACGATAGACCGGGCGAAAAAGTCGGGCGCGGGGTTCCGGCTGTCTTTCCACCGCCGCCCGCGGGCCTTCCCGATAACCGGCTCCGTCTGGCTCGCTGGCTCGTCGATCCGGTGAATCCTCTCACCGCGCGTGTCACCGTGAATCGTTTCTGGCAAATGTACTTCGGCGTGGGAATCGTCAAAACGGCGGAGGATTTCGGCGCCCAAGGCGAATGGCCCAGCCATCTCGATCTGCTCGATTGGCTGGCGACGGAATTCGTCCGCACCGGATGGGATGTCAAAGCGATGCAGAAGACCATCGTGATGAGCGCCACCTACCGGCAGTCTTCGAAAACGCCGCCCGGCCTGTTCGAGCGCGATCCGGAAAACCGCCTCCTCGCGCGCGGCCCGCGCGTGCGTCTGCCGGCGGAAATGGTGCGCGATCAGGCGCTCGCTATCTCCGGGCTGCTGGTTGAAAAACTGGGCGGGCCGTCCGTCAAACCCTATCAGCCTGACGGGCTGTGGCGTGAATTGACGGGCGGCGACGACTACAAGCGCGATACCGGCGAAAAGCTCTACCGCCGCAGCCTGTATACATTCTGGAAGCGCACCGCTCCGCCGCCAATGATGATGAACTTCGATTCGCCATCCCGGGAAACCTGTGTTGTGGGCGAGTCGCGGACAAACACGCCGCTCCAGGCGCTCAATCTGATGAACGACGTCACGTTCCTTGAAGCGGCGCGAAAAATGGCGGAGCGCATGATGCGCGAAGGTGGCCGCTCCTCCGATGAGCGCATCGCATACGGATTCCGGCTGGCGCTGGCTCGCGGCCCGAATCCCAAGCAAGCTTCGGTGCTGCTCGATGGGCTCCGCTACCAGCTTGATTATTACCGCACCGATCCGGAAGCGGCAAAGAAATTTCTATCGCAAGGCGAGTCTCCGCGCGATGAAACCCTCGATCCAGGCGAGTTGGCAGCTTATTCCACGGTAGCCAGCCTGATCCTCAACCTGGATGAAACCGTGACCAGCCAATGAGGAATGCCATGGACCCGCTTCGCGAACGCTCTCTGCATCTCACGCGACGCCATTTCTTCGGGCGCGCCGGATCGGCTGTCGGCGTGGCCGCGCTTGCCAGCCTGCTCGAGGAAAGGGGGTTCGCCGCTGAGATTGGCTCGACGCCGCATTTCACCGCCAAAGCCAAGCGCGTCATTTACCTCTTCATGTCCGGCGGCCCTTCGCAAATGGAATTGTTCGACCACAAGCCCAAACTGGAAAATCTGCGCGGCACGGACCTTCCCGATTCGATCCGCATGGGACAACGGCTCACGGGCATGACCGCGACACAGACGACGTTTCCGGTAGTCGAGTCGCTTTTCAAGTTTGCACGCCACGGCAATACCGGAGCGTGGGCGAGCGACCTGGTTCCCCACACAGCCAAGACGATCGACCGGCTCACCTTCATCCGGTCGATGCACACGGAAGCCATCAACCATGATCCGGCGGTTACGTTCTTTCAGACCGGCTTCCAGCTTGCGGGCCGCCCCAGCATCGGCTCCTGGCTCGCCTACGGCCTTGGCAGCGAAAATAAGGATCTGCCAGCTTTCGTTGTGATGATCTCTTCCACCGGCAAAGGCGATCAGCCGCTCTATGACCGGCTTTGGAGCAGCGGCTTTCTTCCCACGCGCTATCAGGGCGTCAAGTTCCGGTCCGGAAGCGATCCCGTCCTCTATCTCTCCAATCCAGAAGGCCTGCCGGATCGCGGGCGCCGGCGCTTTCTCGACGATCTTGCGCGGCTCAACCAGATGCAACTCGAAGAATTCGCCGATCCGGAAATCGCGACGCGGATTGCACAATACGAGATGGCTTACCGCATGCAATCGTCGGTGCCTGAGCTGACGGATCTGTCCAAGGAGCCCGAAGGCGTTGTTGAGATGTACGGCCCCGATGCGCGCAAACCCGGCACATTCGCGGCGAATTGCCTGCTCGCGCGGAGACTGGCTGAACGCGGCGTCCGTTTCATTCAGCTTTTTCACCGTGGGTGGGATCACCACAACAACCTGCCGGAGAACATCGTCAAAGTTTCGAAAGACACCGACCAGCCGGCGGCGGCGCTCATCGAGGATCTCGGCCGGCGCGGCCTGCTGGATGAAACGCTGGTCGTGTGGGGCGGCGAATTCGGACGAACCGTATACTGCCAGGGCAAGCTCACCAAGGAAGACTACGGGCGCGATCACCATCCACGCTGCTTCACCATGTGGCTCGCCGGCGGGGGCGTAAAGGCGGGCGTTACTTACGGCGCAACAGACGACTTCGGCTACAATATCACCGAGAATCCCGTTCACGTGCATGACCTGCACGCCACGATTCTGCACTGCCTCGGCATCGACCACACGCGGCTGACGTACAAATTCCAGGGCCGCCACTTCCGTCTCACCGACGTGCACGGACACGTCGTCAAACCGGTTCTGAGTTGAGCGGCGTTAGAACGACAATCGCGCGCCGATCTGCATTTGCCGCGCCGGAGCGGCGCCCGTGATCAAGCCGAAGTTTGCATCGTCGATATTGAAGCTTGCCGGTTCGCGGTAGTTCACGTGGTTCAGCGCGTTGTACGCCTCGAAACGCAATTCCAGCTTCACCCGCTCGGTAATCGGGAAGCCCCGGAACACGGAAGCGTTCACGTTCCAGAAGCCCGGCTCCCGCCCCGTGTTGCGGCCGAGATTCCCGATACCGAGATTACTGGAGCCTCGGAACGGGAAGCGGGCATCGTTTGGTGCGACCAGCCACCGGCGCGATGGTCCTTCGAATACCGGCGTGTCAATCTGACCGTTCAGCCGCGTCGCGTCGGACACATCCGGTCTTTGCGCCGATAGAATCAGGTTTGTATTCGTCTGGCGGATCGTGAACGGCACACCGGATGAAGCCGAGAGCAGCCAGTTGAGCTGCCACCCGCCGGCCAGGGCCGACAGAATCCTGTTCTGGCCGAGGAACCGCTTTCCCTTGCCCGCGGGCAGCTCATACACGACGCCTAGCGTGAATACCTGCGGCCGGTCAAGACCGGAAAGCCCGCGCTCGATCGAGCGGAACTGCCACGGGATCTGGAACGAATCCGAAAAATCGGAAGCCGTGTCGATGTTTTTCGAAAACGTGTAATTGGCGTCGAGGCTCAGCCCCGCCGAGAACCGCCGCGTCGCTTTGGCTTGCAGAGAATTATATATCGCGTCCGCGTTATAGAGCACTGAGTTGAAACCGGAATACTGCGGAAACGGACGGACTCTCTGAATGGCCACGCGGTTGATCACGACTTCAGCGGCCCGGTCGAGCATCGGCTGGTTGGCGGGGATGCTGCTCGAAAGTTTTACGCTCCGGCTGCCGACATAGCTCACGTCAACTACCGTGTGGAATCCAACGTCACGCTGGATGCCGAAGTTCCACTGGAAGCTGTACGGCAGCCTGTCCCCCCGGTTGTAGGTCACGGCGCTGACCGGCAGCGGAGCCTGGAAGTTCGCAGCAGCGGCCAGAGCCAGCGGGTCCGGGACGCCAGTCGCTCCTTCCACCGGAAAACCCTGCGCGAACGAGAAAGGCTGTGCACGGCCCACGCCCTGATCGGGGAATGCGCGCGCCGCCGTCCAGCCTGGATACGCCACGATCCCGCCGTTGTTGACCCAGATATTGGAATGAAAGACGGCAAAGCCAGTGCGCAGCACCGTTCGGTCATTGACGGAGTAGGCGACACCCAGCCGCGGCGAGAAGTTCAGATAATCATTGGAAAGATCGAGATTGCGGGAGGCGTTTCTTCCGGCCACCAGAAGCTTTCCGGTGCCCAGTTCCACTCTCGAATAAACGTTGTTTTTTGCCGTTTGATTCGTCTCGAATTCATAGCGCAGCCCGAGATTGAGCGTGAGCCGTTTGGTAAGCTTCCAATCGTCCTGGACGAACAGGCCGAGGTTGTAGTTCACACGATTCACCGGGATTTGCCGGACTGGATAATCGGCGGTCTTCACCGCTCCCATTAGAAAATCGGCGAGCGCGTTCACCGGGTTGTTTCTTCCAGCCACGCCATTGCCGGTGACTTCGCCGTTGAAGTTATAGGTCCCGCTCAAATGGTCCCCGGCGCCGTACCAGAACTGGTTCTGGTAGAGCTGGCCGCCGAATTTGATCGTATGCCGCCCTTTGAGCCAGGTGCCGATGTTGCTGAGCGTCGCCGGCTGATGCACCCAGTCCTGGTAACGCGCGTCGCCGAATGTTCCGTACCCGCCAGAGAGGATCACGCGCGGCATCGTCGTGCCCACGCGGCGCTGAATGCCCAGCTCGCGCGTAACGTCGAAACTGTCATACCACGGGTTGATGACGCGCGGGTCGCGTTGCGCGCTAACCAGAAGCTCGTTAGAGAGCGACGGCGTGAGGAATCGCGTATAACCGAAAGTCGCGCGGCGGATGTTGCGGAAGCGCGGTCCGATCTCGCTGTTCAGCACGTTCTCGAAATCGCGCACCAGGTCGCGCGGTCCTTCGTTCACGTGCGAATAGGTGAAGAAGAATTTGTTGCGCTCGGTGGGATGATAGTCCACCCGCATGGTGCCGTAGTTTTTATTGTCGCTGCGGCCCTGCGTGCGCACCCAATTATTGGTGGCGATGCCAAAACGGGAGTTGAAGATGCCGGCTGTATTCGAGGCGGGAAACAGCGCCATCACTCTTTGCGCCGCAGGGTCCAGGCGCGAAGCCGGTATTCGATTGCCCGCCAGCGGCTGGCTGGTGCCCGGCTCGAACACGGTGACCGGAGTGCGGCTGAAATCGCCTCCACGCAAGGCGGCATCGGGAATGGTGCGAATTTTATTGAGAGGGATCGCGTCGCGGATTCCTTCGTAGTTGACGAAGAAGAACATTTTCTTCTTCAAACCCGGAACGGGCCCGCCGAGCGCGCCGCCAAATTCGTTGCGGATCAGGCCCGGCTTTTCGCGCCTGCGGGCGTTGTTGTCCCAGGCGTTCGCCGTCAGCACCGTGTTGCGATGAAATTCATAGAGCGCGCCATGGAACTCCTGCGTACCGCCCTTCACCTGAAACGTGATCACGCCGCCCGAGGTGCGCCCATATTCGGCCGAGTACGTGCTGGCAAGAACCTTGAACTCCTGGATCGATTCAATGGAGCCGATGCGCTCGGCAATGCCGCCGATATGCGTGGTGGAGGCGCCGTCGATCACGTAAGCATTCGAGCCTTTCCGGCTGCCGTTGAGACTGAGGCCGGAATCGAAATCCAGGCTGCTTGGATCATCGCCACCCGCGGCGACTCCGGGCGTGAGCGCCAGCAACGCGTAAGGAACACGTCCGTTGAGCGGGATGCTTTGGATGTCCTTGGCGGTGATGGTCTCGCTGATCTCGGCGGTTTCCTGCTGAAGCGGCGTGGTGGCGGCGACCACATCCACCACTTGCCGAACATCGCCAAGCTCGAGCGTCACGTCCAGCCGCGCCCGCTGCGCCGTTTCGAGCACCAGCGACTGCACCAGGTTTTTCTTGAAGCCGGCGGATTCAAACTCGACGCGGTACGGTCCGGCAACGAGAGACGGGAACACGTAGACGCCGTCGGTGTTCGTCCGCGTGCGCGCGACGATCGCCGTGTTCTGATTCGTGGCCGTGATGGTGACGCCGGCTATGACGGCGCCTGAGGTATCGGCAACCATCCCGGTCAGCGCGGCAACGTTGGACTGAGCCAGCAGCGGCAGGGAGCCAAGGGCAAGGCAAGTGAATGCGAGCCGAACCATAAACACCTCACAATAAGCGTTTAGTTGATCTTAGAAAAGTCCTTTGCCGGTGTCAACGCCCAATCTCGAACCGGGCACGCGTTGACCGGCTATGCGGATAATTATTATATGACCACGGCAACCGGATCTATGGGTGAGGACGAGAATCAAATTCTAACCACCAATCAAAAGGCCCTGCAGATCAACCTGGACCTTCTCCGCTATGGCACGTTCGCCGAGATCGGCGCCGGACAGGAAGTCGCCCGCTGGTTCTTCAAAGTGGGTGGCGCGGCGGGCACCATCGCCAAGTCCACGTCCGCCTACGACATGGCGATCAGCGATGCTATCTACGGGCCAAGCAAGCGGTACGTCTCGCGGGAACGGCTACAGAGCATGCTGGACTGCGAGCACGCGATCAACCTGGACAAACTCGGGCCAGCGCGCGGAGACGCCACGGCATTCTTCACGTTTGCCGACACCGTATCGGCACGTAACTACCGGGGAACCAATGAATGCCATGGCTGGATGGGCGTCAAGTACCAGGCGCATCCGCATGACCCGGACAGCCAAATCATCATTCACGTCCGCATGCTCGACACACAGAACAGTCTTCAGCAGGACGCGTTAGGCATTGTGGGTGTCAACCTCCTCTACGCCGCTTTCTACTTTCGAAAGAAGCCCCACCGGATGCTCGAATCGTTACTCGACAACCTGAGTACTCAGCGCATTGAGATCGACATGGTTGAGTTTTCCGGCAACGATTTCAGAAACGTCGACAACCGCGCCGTGAGCCTGAAGCTGGTGCAACTGGGCCTGACAGGGGCCGCCATGTTCGGCCCGTCGGGCGAGGTACTCCAACCCTCTGAAGTGCTTCGCAAAAGGCCGATACTGGTGGAGCGCGGCAGCTTTCGACCAGTTACCAAGGTCAACATCGACATTATCGAATGCGCCCTCAAACAGTTCTCCACGGATCTGGCGGTTGCTTCGGACCACGTCGTCGAGCTGATGGAGATCAATCTGCGGCAGCTCCTGGTCGACGGCGATCTCGATCTGCTCGACTTCCTGGCAAGGGCCGACTTGCTGGCGGCCGCGGGCAAGACGGTGATTGTCTCGGACTATTTCGAATACTACCGGCTTGCCTGCTATCTGGCCCGGTACACATCGGAACCGATTGCGGTCACAATGGGCGTCGCCAGTCTTCTTGATCTGTTCAAAGAGGAGTATTACAACGGACTCGAGGGCGGCATCCTGGAAGCCTTTGGGAAGCTCTTTACCAAGAATATGCGGATCTACGTTTACCCTTACCGTGAACCGGCTACGGGTGTTCTGCAAACCGCCGGAAACGTGGCCATTCCCGACGAACAGCGCAACATTTTCGAACACCTGGTGGAACGCGGAAGGATCAAGGCGATCCAGAACTTCGATGAAAGCATACTGCACATCTTCTCGCGCGATGTCCTGCAGCGGATCAAGGACGGCGATGCTGTCTGGGAGACGATGGTGCCCCAGGAGATTGCAGCCGTTATCAAGGCGCATCGCTTTTTCGGCTACAGGGAAGTGGATGAGGAGAATGCGGCGATGCCGGTCTGAGGATGGTTCCGCCTTCTGCTTCCGAGGACATCACAAGGAATATAAGCCTTGACATAATATCACATTAGACGTAATCTAAATATTTCATGGACGTAGTGGCGATCAAACGGTCCTTGGACGCTAGCGGGTTGCGCTGCACTGCGCAGCGTTACGCCGTGATGGCATTTTTGATGGAACACAACCGGCATCCTACGGCCGTGGAAATCTTCGAAGCCGTGAATCGCATGGATCCGCGCTCTTCAAAGGCGACGATCTATAACAATCTGCGGGACCTGGTGCGGGCCGGTTTGGTGCGTGAAGTGGCCGTCGAGGGCCGCGCCGCGCGATTCGATGCAAAAGGCATGCCGCATCACCACTTCATCTGTGACCGCTGCGGCAATGTGGAGGACATGGAGTGGTACGATGTGCCCAGGCCTGCCTCGAGATCCCTCGGTAAGCGGACTCTTCGCGAATGCGAACTCATTTTCCGGGGGCTCTGCAAGAAGTGTGCTTCGCGGCACGCTTCCCGTAGCGTGTCGCGGCGCCTGGCGCGAGTTACCAAGTAGTTCGCCAAATTTTTTGAAAATAAGAAGGAGCAAAACTTGTCAACTGAAGCGAAGTGCCCGTTTAGACCCACCCAAGCTGGGGCCCCGGCGAATGCAAACTGGTGGCCGAACCAACTGAACCTGAAGATCCTGCACCAGAACTCCCCGCTGTCCGATCCGATGGGCAAGGAGTTCAACTACGCCGAACAATTCAAGAGCCTCGACCTGGATGCCGTGATCAAGGACCTCCATGCCTTGATGACGACGTCGCAGGACTGGTGGCCGGCCGACTATGGCCACTACGGGGGACTCTTCATTCGTATGGCGTGGCACAGCGCCGGTACGTATCGCATCGGCGACGGCCGCGGCGGGGGAGCCTCCGGCACACAACGTTTTGCGCCCCTCAATAGCTGGCCGGACAATGTGAGCCTTGATAAGGCGCGCCGGTTGCTCTGGCCGATCAAGCAGAAGTATGGCAAGAAACTCTCCTGGGCCGACCTCATGATTCTGGCCGGGAATGTCGCCTTGGAGTCGATGGGATTCACGACCTTCGGTTTTGGCGGCGGCCGCGCGGACGTCTGGGAGCCGGAAGAGGACATCTTCTGGGGGCCTGAGGGCACGTGGCTGGGGGACCAGCGCTACACCGGTGATCGCCAGCTCGATAATCCGCTTGGCGCCGTTCAGATGGGTCTGATTTACGTGAATCCGCAAGGGCCCAATGCAAAGCCGGATCCCATCGCCGCGGCGCGCGATATCCGCGAGACGTTCGCCCGCATGGCGATGAACGACGAGGAGACCGTTGCGTTGATTGCCGGCGGGCACACGTTCGGCAAAGCCCACGGCGCTGCCGATGCGGACCAGCATGTCGGCCCCGACCCCGAGGCAGCCGGCATCGAGGAGCAAGGCTTCGGCTGGAAAAACACGTTTGGCAATGGCAAAGGCGCCCATGCGATCACCAGCGGGCTGGAGGGCGCATGGACGACCAACCCAATTCGGTGGGACAACAACTACCTGGAAAACCTGTTCGGCTATGAGTGGGAACTCGTGAAGAGCCCAGCCGGCGCGCACCAGTTCGCTCCCAAGGACGGGGCTGGAGCGGGCACCGTTCCGGACGCCCACGATCCGTCGAAGCGCCACGCCCCGATGATGTTCACCACGGACCTCTCGCTGAGGATGGACCCGATCTACGAGCCGATCGCGAGACGCTTCCTCGCAAATCCGCAGGAGTTCGCGGACGCGTTCGCCAAGGCATGGTACAAGCTGACGCACCGCGATATGGGACCTCTCTCGCGCTACCTTGGCCCGCTGGTTCCGGCGGAGCCCCAACTATGGCAAGACCCTGTTCCCGCGGTGGATCACGAATTAATCGGGGAGCAGGACGCTGCTGCTCTGAAGGCCAAATGCCTCGCATCCGGACTGTCGATCTCCGAACTGGCCGCAACCGCCTGGGCGTCGGCGTCGACGTTCCGCGGCTCCGACAAGCGCGGCGGGGCGAATGGAGCGCGCATTCGCCTCGAGCCGCAAAAGGACTGGGAGGTGAACCAGCCTGCCGGATTGGCGAAAGTCCTCAAAACGCTGGAGGCGGTCCAGAAGGAGTTCAACAGCTCGCAGTCCGGCGGTAAGAAGGTCTCGCTTGCTGATCTGATCGTTCTGGGCGGCTGCGCAGCCGTCGAGGCAGCGGCGAACAAGGCCGGGCACGACGTGAAGGTTCCCTTCTCGCCGGGCCGCACGGATGCTTCACAGCAACAAACCGATGTGCACTCCTTCGCCGTACTGCAGCCGGCCGCAGACGGGTTCCGCAATTACCAACGGAAGGGAGCCCAAACACCCGCGGAGGAACTGCTGGTGGATCGGGCGCAGTTGCTCACGCTGACTGCTCCCGAGATGACGGTCCTCGTCGGCGGCATGCGAGCCCTGAATACGAACTTCGGGCAGTCCAAACACGGCGTGCTGACCAACCGGCCCGAGACGCTGACAAACGACTTCTTCGTCAACCTGCTCGACATGAGTACGAAGTGGGAGCCCTCCTCTACCTCCGAAGGCGTGTTTGAGGGGCGCGATCGAGCCACAGGCAAAGTCAAGTGGACCGGTACCCGTGTCGACCTGGTGTTTGGTTCCAACTCCCAGCTTCGGGCAATCGCGGAAGTCTATGCATGTGACGACTCGAAGGAGGCGTTTGTGAACGACTTCGTGGCTGCGTGGAACAAGGTGATGAACCTGGATCGCTACGACCTTGCCTGAACTTCGTGGCTTTTCTGGCGCGCGGGCCGGGCGATGCCTCTTTCGACGTCATGGGCGACGGTTTTCTCATGGTCCAGCGCGATCCGCTCTCGATGCTCTCCGAGTTTCGCCTCCTCGACAAACTCGTTCACGAAAAAGCAAAACTCCAATCCCGCGCCGGGTTCAGCTCCCGGTTGTTGAGCGGCGAGAGAATCTTGCCATCGGGTCACTCTGAAAGACGCAATCCACCAACTCATGCCGATTCCCGAATTGATCGATCAAGGTAACGTTTGACCGCCACGTGCCGTCAGCCTCAAGGTTGCTCACCGGCGGAATGATGAACGTCACGAACACATCTGCGGTCTCGTGAGGCCGGAGGAACTGCGGTCGTTGGCAGTTGTGATCGTTGCAGATCAGCACCATTTCCGCCTGCTGCGCTGGCGACGGGATCTCCGCTGCAACCATGCGGACCTGCTTTCCCGCAATCTCCGTAATGCTCCCCGCAAAGTACAGGAACATGATCGGCTTATTCCCGGACGATCCATTGCTCCACCGGCTCTCCTTCTTCTGCTGGACCACGCGTATTGTCTCCTGCGGGACGGCGTTTCCGGGACCGACGGCAGGCGCGCTCGTTCTTGGCCTCCCGATATCCTCGTGCGCGGCGTGTTCGGCTCCGAGCTTCCAATGGTAGAGGCGTGCAACGGAGTACCGCCGCTCGTCAGCGTCGATCTCGTGCGCACAGTTCTGGCAGAGCCAAATCCCGTTGATGATGCTCGCGCGCTCCTCTGCCCTCAGCGTTGGATCAAAGCGCGGGCCACCCTGCGCTGCCGCGACGATGTGCGCCGCCACGCCGAGATTGACAGCCCTATGCTCGTCGGCCTGTGGTCCGCTCGTTGCTGCGTGGCAATCAGGATTCGAACAACGGTGTCCTGCTCTTGCGGCGAGTGTGTTCTTGATGGCCTGCGCGAAATCATCTCGCATAGAAAGGTTTAATGTCCCGCATTCACCATTGCCTCGAACGCGGCGAGTCGTCCTTCGAGGTCCACAATCATGGGTTCGACCACGGCCATGACTTCACCGCCACTCGCGAACTGGCGCTCGCCGCCCAAGAGAACCCACGCGCGTAGGCTATCGCTATTAAAAGGGTAATTCCTTCGCAAAGCTTTGGAGAGCAGTTCAGTTGCAAGTTCGATGACATGATCTCCTGATGCGTTCGCTCATCAGGTCTGGCCCACTTCGCTCATCTAATTTGGCCCACCTGGGCGTGTTGATATTCTCCCTCATCCGGCCCGGGATCGTTTTTGGGCACCCTGGCGGGAGCGGAGCCTG
>Ga0187893_10007256_pt1 | contig 18313 bp, 20 predicted proteins | sample MA1701074metaG_FD_139574 | JGI IMG/M metagenome (GOLD analysis project Ga0187893, IMG submission 139574) | White microbial mat communities from a basaltic lava cave in the Kipuka Kanohina Cave System on the Island of Hawaii, USA - MA170107-4 metaG ... | reverse complement strand
TGCCCTCGGCGTCCTCGAGCCTGCCCTCAGCGGTCGCGATGCGATTGCCGCCGTGCACGATCCTGCCGATCGCGCGAATCGTGCCGGTCTTGAGCACGATCGCCCGCACCATGTTGACTTTGATCTCGAGCGTGGTGAAGCCCGCGCCCGGCGCAAGCTGCGCCTGCACCGCGCACGCCATCGCCGAGTCGAGCATCGTGGCGGCGATTCCGCCGTGCACCACGCCGATCGGGTTGTAGTGCTGCTCGGCGGGAGTCAGCTCGAACACCGCGTGCCCGGGCTCGACCTCGGCGAGCCGCATGCCGAGCAGCTCGGCGATCGGCGGCGGCGGCAGCCGGCCGTCGCGGATCGCGCGCAGGAACTCGATTGCGGGCATCGTACGGGCAGCCTGCACGAGGCGCTCCGGATCCTCCCAGGTGATGGCGAAGCTGCGCGGCATGACAGGTGCATTCACTCGTGCTCTCCTCAGTACAGGGGTGCGGGGTTCGGCAGCGTGGGAAGGGCCGGCGCCGCGACTGCGGAGCGGCCGGTGATGAAGTCCACCGCAGAGCGCTGCGCCTCGTCGCTCTCGAGGATCCGGCCGTGGCCAAGCCCCTCGGTCGTGAGCAGCCTCGCCCCGGACCAGGCGCGCGCGATCCCCGCGCCCTGCTTCCACGGCGACACCGGGTCGCGGCGGTCGTGGATGAGCAGCGCGGGAATTCGCAGCTGCGGCGCGAGCCGCTCGATCTCGAGGTCGGCCATGCGCACGCCGAAACGCTCCTCGATGGCCGATTGCATGATCCGGCGCACGCGCTCCGGCATCCAGTGCCAGCGCGCGAAGCGGCGCGTGTAGTCGACGAAATCCGAAGGCGTGCCGACCAGCACCGCGCGCTCGACGTGCAGCCCGTGGGCGACCGCGACCGCCGCCGCCGCGGCGCCGAGCGAGTGCGCGATCACCGCGCGCACGCCGCCGTGGTGACGCGCGACCGCCCCGAGCACGCGGGCGAAGTCCGGCAGGCCGGTGAGCCGCCCCTCCGAGAGCCCGTGCGCCGGCTGGTCGTAGGCGACGACGCGATAGCCCGCGGCGAGCAGGGGCGCGACGAATCCGCGCATCTGCGAGGCGCGCCCGCCCCAACCGTGCACGAGCAGCACTGCGGGCGCATCGACCGGGCCCCAGCGCCAGCTCGCGATGTACCGGCCGCGGTGCACGACAAAGCTCGAGCGCGCGTCGAGGAAGTCGAAGAACGCACTCGGCTCCTGGCGCGGGCGCGGCGGCGTCAGGAACATGCGCTCGGCCCAGGCGCCCGCGAGCACCGGCGTAAACAGAGCCGAGGCGCGCAGGGCGATGCCGTTGGCGAGCGCGTGCAGTGCAAAACGAACGTTCGTGCTTATTTGAGCCGGACGGGGAAGCGTGATTTGCATGGCGAGGTCCTTTCTCTAGCGGGAAGCGGCGCGCAGCGCGGGGCGCGGCGCGTCGGGGATGCGGTGGCGCTCGAGCAGTGCGTCGAGCGCGGCGAGCGCGCGGTCGCGCGCTTTCTGGTAGCCGAGCAGGCGCCGGTGATGGTGCACCACCAGCGCGATGCCGAACATCTCGAACGAGATCTGGTCGGGGTCGGTCTCGGGAGCGAGCTGGTCTTCCTCGATCGCCTGGCGCGTGGCGCGCCTGAGCGTGTCGATCCAGGCGCGCTGGCCGGCCGCGAGCATGTCGCGCACCGGGCCGGGCTTGTCGTCGAACTCGGCCGCGCCGCCGATCATCGGGCAGCCGCCGGGCAGCTCGGCCGACTCGGTCCAGTCGAGCCAGTTGACGAACATGGCCTTGAGCCGTGGCACGCCGCGCGGCTTGGCGAGCGCGGGCTTGAGCACTACCTCGGTGAACTCCTCCTGGCCGTACCGGAGCACGGCGAGCAGCAGGTCCTCGCGCGAGCCGAAGTGCGCGAACAGGCCGCTCTTCGACTTGAGCGTTGCGCGGGCGAGGGTGCCGATCGTGAGCCCGTCGAGGCCCGACTTGCTGACGATCTTGAGCGCCTCCTCGAGGATCGCGGCGCGCGTGCGCTCGCCCTTGGTTTGCTTTTCCGGTTGGGTCACGGGGCGAAAATTAGCACGAACGTTCGTATTTGTCAAGCCACCCGGCGGCGGGGCTCGCCGGCGGGCGCGCCAAGGACTCGCTTCAGGCAGCGCCCGGTGTGGCTCTCCGTGTGAGCCGCCACCTGCTCCGGGGTGCCCTCGGCGACGATGCGGCCGCCGGCATCGCCGCCCTCCGGGCCGAGGTCGATCACCCAGTCGGCGGTCTTGATGACGTCGAGGTTGTGCTCGATCACGAGCACGGTGTTGCCCGCGTCGCGCAGCCGGTGCAGCACGCCGAGCAGCATCTGGTTGTCGTGGAAGTGCAGGCCCGTGGTCGGCTCGTCCAGGATGTACAGGGTGCGGCCGGTCTCGCGCCGCGAGAGCTCGAGCGAGAGCTTGACGCGCTGCGCCTCGCCGCCCGAGAGCGTGGTGGCGCTCTGGCCGATCTGGATGTAGGCGAGGCCGACCTCGGCGAGCGTCTCGAGCTTGCGCGCGATCGCCGGCACCGCGGCGAAGAACTCGCGCGCCTCGCTCGCCGTCATCTGCAGCACCTCGTGGATGCTCTTCCCTTTGTATTTGATCTCCAGCGTCTCGCGGTTGTAGCGCCGGCCCTGGCAGACGTCGCACACGACGTAGATGTCCGGCAGGAAATGCATCTCGACGCGCGTCACGCCATCGCCCTGGCAGGCCTCGCAGCGCCCGCCCTTGACGTTGAAGGAGAAGCGCCCGGGATCGTAGCCGCGCGCGCGCGCCTCGGGCACGCCGGCGAAGAGCTCGCGGATCGGGGTGAACAGCCCCGTGTAGGTCGCCGGGTTCGAGCGCGGCGTGCGCCCGATCGGGCTCTGGTCGACGCTCACCACCTTCTCGAAGTGCTCGAGGCCGGCGATCGACTCGTGCGGCGCCGGCTCGAGCGCCGAGCCGTACAGGTGGCGCGCGACCGCCACATACAACGTGTCGTTGACCAGGGTCGACTTGCCCGAGCCCGAAACCCCGGTGACGCACACGAACAGCCCCACCGGCAGCTCGAGCGTTACCTGCTTGAGGTTGTTGGCGCTCGCGCCCCGCAGCACGAGCCGGCGCGGGCCCGGCCGGTTGCGGCGCCGCGGTACCTCGATGTGCAGCGAGCCGGAGAGATAACGCCCGGTGAGCGAGGACTCACTGGCGATCACCGCCTCGGGCGGCCCCTCGGCCACCACCCCGCCGCCGGCGCGGCCCGCGCCGGGACCCATGTCGACGACGTGGTCGGCGGCGCGGATCGCCTCCTCGTCGTGCTCGACCACGATCACGCTGTTGCCGAGGTCGCGCAGGCGCTTGAGCGTGGCGATCAGGCGCGCGTTGTCGCGCTGGTGCAGGCCGATCGAGGGCTCGTCGAGCACGTACATCACCCCGGTGAGGCCCGAGCCGATCTGCGAGGCGAGGCGGATGCGCTGCGCCTCGCCGCCCGAGAGCGTGCCCGCGGAGCGCTCGAGCGACAGGTAGTCGAGCCCGACGTCGACCAGGAACTCGAGCCGGTTCGCGATCTCGCGCACGATGCGCGCGGCGATCTGGGCGCGCGCGCCGGGGAGCGCGAGCGCGCGGAAGAACTCGAGCGCCGCGCCGAGCGGCCAGTGCGAGACCTCGTAGATCGCCTGCCCGGCGATACGCACGTGGCGCGCCTCGCGCCTCAGGCGCGTGCCGCCGCATTCGGGGCAGGGACGCGTCGCGCGCAGCTTGGCGAGCTCCTCGCGCACCACGATCGAGTCGGTCTCGCGGTAGCGGCGCTCGAGGTTCGGGATCACGCCCTCGAAGGCATGCTCGCGCACCTGGGTGCGGCCGCGCTCGGTGGGGTACTGAAAGGCGATTCTTTCCTTGCCGGAGCCGTGCAGGATCAGCTGCTGCACCATGTCGTCGAGCGCCTCCCACGGCGCCTCGACGTCGAAGCCGAAGTGCGCGCTGAGCGACCGCAGCATCGAGTAGTAGAAGTGGTTGCGGCGGTCCCAGCCCTTGATCGCCCCCGAGGCGAGCGACAGCCCCGGGTGCGCGACCACGCGCTTCGGGTCGAAGAACTCGATCGAGCCCAGCCCGTCGCACTTGGGGCAGGCGCCCATCGGATTGTTGAACGAGAACAGGCGCGGCTCGAGCTCGGCGAGCGCGTAGTCGCAGGCGGGGCAGGCGAAGCGCGCCGAGAACAGATGCTCGCGCCCGCTGTCCGCCTCGAGCGCGAGCGCGCGCCCGCCGGCATGGCGCAGCGCGGTCTCGAAGGATTCGGCGAGGCGCTGCTTCAAGTCGGCACGCACGCGCAGCCGGTCGATCACCACTGCCACGGTGTGCTTCACGTGCTTCGCCAGGCGCGGCGCGGCCTCGAGCTCGTGCAGCGTGCCGTCGACGCGCACGCGGGTGAAGCCCTGGGCGCGCAGCTGCTCGAAGAGTTCCGCCTGCTCGCCCTTGCGCCCGGCGACCACCGGCGCGAGCAGCACGAGGCGCGTGTCCTGGGGAAGGGCGAGCACCTGGTCCACCATCTGCGCCACGGTCTGTGCCTCGAGCGCGATGCCGTGCTCGGGACAGTAAGGGGTGCCGACGCGCGCGTAGAGCAGCCGCAGGTAGTCGTGGATCTCCGTGACCGTGCCGACCGTGGAGCGCGGGTTGTGGCTCGCCGCCTTCTGCTCGATCGCGAGCGCTGGCGACAGGCCCTCGATCAGGTCGACCTCGGGCTTCTCCATCAGCTCGAGGAACTGGCGCGCGTAGGCCGAGAGCGACTCGACGTAGCGTCGCTGTCCCTCGGCGTAGAGCGTGTCGAAGGCGAGCGAGGACTTGCCCGAGCCCGAGATCCCGGTGATCACCACGAGCTTCTGGCGCGGCAGATCGAGGTTGAGGTTCCTCAGGTTGTGGGTGCGCGCGCCGCGGATGCGGATGCCGTCCATCGCTCGGAAAGCCGGGCAAAGTAAACTTGTTACTATAGCGCGTTTGCTTCTCCCGCCCAGCGCCCCCGCTTGAACGCGTCGCCGATGAGCCCGACCGAGTTGCGCGCGGGCGCGAGCCTCGCCGCAGTGTTCGGCCTGCGCATGCTGGGCCTGTTCCTGATCCTGCCGGTGTTCGCGGTGCACGCCGCGCGCTACGCCGGCGGCGACGACCTGACGCTGGTCGGTATCGCGCTCGGCGCCTACGGCCTCACTCAGGCCATCCTGCAGATCCCGTTCGGCATGGCTTCCGACCGCTGGGGCCGCAAGCCCGTGATCCACACGGGCCTGGTGATCTTCGCCGCTGGCAGCTTCCTTGCCGCGGCGGCCGACGACATCTGGACCGCGATCGCGGGCCGCTCGCTGCAGGGCGCGGGCGCGATCTCCTCGGTGGTGGTCGCGCTCGCGGCGGACCTGACGAGCGAGGGGCAGCGCACCAAGGTGATGGCGATGATCGGCTCGATGATCGGCGCGAGCTTCGCGCTTTCGCTGGTCGCCGCGCCGGCGCTGTACCGCTCGATCGGGATGGCGGGCCTGTTCGCCCTGATCGGCGCTCTTTCGCTTGCCGCGATCTGGCTCGTTGCAGCGCTCGTGCCCGACGCGCCGCCCCGCGTGCATGCCGCGCCGCGCCCGGGATCGCTCGCCGACGCGCTGCAGCCCGAGCTGCTGCGGCTCAATTTCGGTATCTTCACGCTGCACCTGGCGCAGATGGCGATGTTCGTGGTGCTGCCCACGCTGATCGTCGAGGCAGGGCTCGCGCTCGCGGCGCACTGGAAGCTCTACCTTCCGGCGCTGCTCGTTTCCTTCGCGATCATGCTGCCCCCCATCCTGTACGCGGACCGGCGCAATCGCCCACGCCCGGTGCTGGTGGGCTCGGTCGCGCTGCTGCTCGTGGTGCAGGCCGGGCTCGCCCTGAGCGGCGCGCACCTGGGAGCGCTCGCGGTCCTGCTGCTCGCATTCTTTGTCGCCTTCAACGTGCTGGAAGCCCTGCTGCCTTCGCTCGTTTCGCGCATCGCGCCGGCGCACGCGCGCGGCGCCGCGATCGGCGTCTACAACACCACGCAGACCCTGGGTCTCTTCTTCGGCGGGCTCGCCGGGGGCTGGGTGGCGAAGCACTGGGGAAACGCGGCGCTGTTCGGCGGCTGCGCCGCGTTCTCGGTCGCATGGCTGGTGCTCGCGGCCGGCATGCGGGCGCCTGCGCGCATTGGCGCGGTCAACCGGGCGCGCGGCTAGGCGTTGTATATCTATACAGTAACGAGCCGGAAAGGGGTCAGTCATGGCATCGGTCAACAAGGCGATCATCGTGGGAAACCTGGGGCGCGACCCCGAGACGCGCTACATGCCCGACGGCGCCGCGATCACCAACGTCTCGGTGGCCACCACCTTCACCTGGACCGACAAGGCGAGCGGCGAGAAAAAGGAGGACACCGAGTGGCACCGCGTGGTCTTCCGCGGCCGCCTGGCGGAGATCGCGGGCGAGTACCTGAAGAAGGGCTCGCAGGTCTATGTCGAAGGCCGCATCCGCACGCGCAAATGGCAGGACAAGGAAGGCAACGACCGCTACACCACGGAGATCATGGCCGACGTCATGCAGATGCTCGGCTCGCGCGCGGGGGCCGGTGAGCCGCGCACGGAGCCGGGCGCGCCGGCGAAGGGCGAGGCGCCGGCAAAGGCGGGCGCGGGAGCGGGCGCGGCGAAGAAGCCTGCCGGCAAGTTCGATGACATGGAGGACGACATCCCGTTCTAGAAGGGGTCTTGAAGCGGCGAAATCCGGCCCAAAATCAGTGACGTAGTCGCTGCATTGCGATATCATTCCGCGACCTGAGGACGCGCACGCCACGCCATGCCGATCTACGAGTACCGCTGCTCGGACTGCGGCTTCGAGAACGAAGTCCTGCAAAAGGTGAGCGAGCCGGCGCTGACGGTCTGCCCCTCCTGCGCCAAGGACACGCTGCGCAAGCTGGTGTCCGCCGCCGGCTTCCAGCTCAAGGGCTCGGGCTGGTACGCGACCGATTTCAAGAACAGCGGCGCCAAGCCCGCCGCGAAGAAGCCCGGGGCCGCGACCGAAGCGAAGGCCGAAGCCGAGGCCGAGGGCAAGACCGAAGCGAACAGCGAGAAAAAGACCGAGGCGGCCCCGGCGTCGGCGCAGTGAGCTTCCCGGCGCTCACGCTGCGCTGAGGCTCGCGCGGGCGGGCCGGGCGGTTCGCGCGAACGGTCCGCAGGCGCGCCCGTGGCGCGCGCGGCGCCAGGGCCTTCCGTTTCCGACCTATGCGAAAGTACCTCATCACCGGGCTGCTGATCTGGATCCCGCTCGTCATCACGATCTGGGTCCTGAAGCTGGTGGTCGACGTGCTCGACCAGACGCTGCTGCTGCTGCCGCCGGAGTTCCGCACCGAGAACTGGCTCGGCTTTCACGTTCCCGGCATGGGCGTGGTGATGACGCTCGTGATCGTGTTCCTCACCGGGGTGTTCGCGACCAACTTCTTCGGCGCCCGTCTGGTGCACCTGTGGCACGAGATCCTGCACCGCATCCCGGTGGTGAACTCGATCTACTCGAGCGTCAAGCAGATCTCGGACACGCTGTTTTCCTCGAGCGGGCATGCGTTCCGCAAGGCGCTGCTGGTGCAGTGGCCGCGCGACGGCATGTGGACGATCGCTTTTCTCACCGGCATGCCGGGCGGCGACGTGGTCAATCATCTGAAAGGCGAATTCCTTGCGGTCTACGTGCCGACCACCCCGAACCCGACCGGCGGCTACTTCGTCCTGGTGCGGCGCGCCGACGTGATCGAGCTCGACATGAGCGTGGACGAGGCCCTGAAGTACATCATCTCGATGGGGGTGGTGCCGCCGGGTCAGACCGGCAGGAACGCGAAGCCCGGCAGGAACGGCCGGCCGGCGCCGACCTGAGGGACGCTTCATGCGCACGCATTACTGCGGCGAGCTGTCCGCAGCCCTGATCGGCCGCACGGTCACGCTCGCCGGCTGGGCGCATCGCAGGCGGGACCATGGCGGCGTGATCTTCATCGACCTGCGCGACCGCGAGGGCCTGGCGCAGGTGGTGTGCAATCCGGACCGGCCGGAGGCATTCGCCGCCGCCGACCGGGTGCGCGCCGAGTTCGTGCTGAAGGTCACCGGCGCGGTGCGCCGCCGCCCCGAGGGCTCGACGAACCCGAACCTGCGCTCGGGCGAGGTCGAGGTGCTCGCGCATGCGGTGGAAGTGCTCAACGCCGCCGCGCCGCCGCCCTTCCAGCTCGACGACGACAACCTCTCGGAGAACACCCGCCTCACGCACCGCGTGATCGACCTGCGGCGCGAGCCGATGCAGCGCAACCTGCGCCTGCGCTACCGCGCGGCCATGGCGGTGCGCAAGTACCTGGACGCGCACGGCTTCATCGACATCGAGACTCCGGTGCTGACGCGCTCCACGCCCGAGGGTGCGCGCGATTACCTGGTGCCGGCGCGGCTGAGTCCGGGCGCGTTCTACGCCCTGCCGCAGTCGCCGCAGCTCTTCAAGCAGCTGCTCATGGTGGCCGGCTTCGACCGCTACTACCAGATCGTCAAGTGCTTCCGCGACGAGGACTCGCGCGCCGACCGCCAGCCCGAGTTCACCCAGATCGACGTCGAGACCTCGTTCCTCGACGAGCGCGCCATCCAGCACCTGATGGAGGGGCTGGTGCGTGCGGTGTTCCGCGACGTGCTGGGCGCGGAGTTGCCCGAGCCCTTTGCGCGCCTCGCCTATGCCGAGGCAGTGGCGCGCTACGGCACCGACAAGCCCGACCTGCGCGTGCCGCTCGAGCTGACCGAGCTGACCGACCTCATGAGGGCGGTCGAGTTCAAGCTGTTCCGGGCCGCGGCCGACCTGCCCGGCGGCCGCGTCGCCGCCCTGCGCGTGCCGAAAGCAGACCTTTCCAGGAAGGAGATCGACGACTACACCCAGTTCGCCGGGATCTACGGCGCCAAGGGGCTCGCCTGGATCAAGGTGAACGACCGCTCGAGGATCCCCGAAGGCCTGCAGTCGCCGATCGTCAAGTTCCTGCCGCGCGAGGTGCTCGCGGCGGTCCTCGAGCGCACGCGTGCGGAGGATGGCGACCTCGTCTTCTTCGGCGCCGACCGGGCGCGGACCGTGAACGACGCGCTCGGCGCCTTGCGCTCCAGGCTCGGCCACGACAAGGACCTCGCGGTCAGCGGCTGGCGCCCGCTCTGGGTGGTGGACTTCCCGCTGTTCGAGTGGAACGAGGAAGAGAAGCGCTGGGCGTCGATGCACCATCCGTTCACTAGCCCCAAGGACGGTCACGAGGACCTGCTCGCGACCGACCCGGGCCGCGCGCTCTCCAAGGGCTACGACATGGTGCTGAATGGCTGGGAGCTGGGGGGCGGCTCGGTGCGGATCCACCGCGCCGAAGTCCAGGAGAAGGTGTTCCGGGCGCTCGGCATCTCGTCCGCGGAGGCGCGCGCGAGATTCGGGTTCCTGCTCGACAACCTGCAGTACGGCGCGCCGCCGCACGGCGGCATCGCCTTCGGCTTCGACCGCATGGTCGCCCTGATGGCGGGAATGGATTCGATTCGCGACGTGATCGCCTTCCCGAAGACGCAGCGCGCGCAGTGCCTGCTGACGCAGGCGCCGGGCCCGGTGGACGAGAAGCAGTTGCGCGAGCTCGGCCTGCGACTGAGGGACAGGTCCGGCGCTTGATGCGCGGCGCCGCGCTCCTCGCAGCGCTCTGCCTCGCGGCGGGCGCCGCGGCGTTCTCCGGCGCGGCCGAGGTCGAGGCGGGCGCGCTGCCGCCGGAGGCGCGCGAGACGATCGCCCTCATCCGCAAGGGCGGGCCTTTTCCGTTCGAGAGGGACGGGGCGACCTTCGGCAACCGCGAGGGCCTGCTGCCCCGGCGCGAGCCCGGGTACTATCGCGAATACACCGTGCGCACGCCCGGCGCGCGCGACCGCGGCGCGCGCCGCATCGTGGCAGGCCGCGCGGGCGAGCTGTTCTACACCGAAGACCATTACCGCGGCTTCCGTCGCGTTCTCGAGTGACCGCGAAACTTCTCCTGCGACTGCGCGACGCCGCGCGCTCGGGCGTCTATCGCGCCGCGCGGGCCGACGACATCGTCGAGGCAGCGCGCGGCAGCGGCCTCAGGGTGACGCGAATCACCCTCGAAGGCGCGCACGCAAAGGCGGCGCTGCTCGAGCGGGTCGCGGGCGCGCTCGAGTTCCCGCAGTGGTTCGGCGGCAACTGGGATGCGCTCGAGGACTGCCTGACCGACCTGTCCTGGACGAAGGCCGAAGGCCACGTCCTCCTCATCGAGAACGCCGCCGTGCTGCCCGCGGACGACCAGGGGGTCTTCGCCGACGTGCTCGCCGCCGCGGCAGCGTACTGGGCCGAGCGCGGACGACCGTTCTTCGCCGTGTTCATCGGCGGCGCGCCGGCGCTGGCGCCGCTCTACAAGGAAGCGAAGCGCTGAACACCAAGGTCCCGGTCTCGGTGCTGGTCGTAGTGCATACGCCGGCGCTCGACGTGCTGCTGCTCGAGCGCGCCGGCCGCCCCGGCTACTGGCAGTCGGTCACCGGCTCGCTCGAGCGCGCCGACGAGCCGCTCGCGCAGGCGGCGCGGCGCGAGGTGGCGGAAGAGACCGGGATCGAGGCGCGCGCCGGCGATCTCGTGCCCTGGCATCTCGCGTATACCTTCGAGATCTACGCCCAGTGGCGGCATCGCTTCGCACCGGGGACGACGCACAACACGGAGCACGTCTTCAGCCTCGACGTCGGCGCCCGCCGGGCGGTGACGCTCGCGCCCGGCGAGCACGGGGCGAGCCTCTGGCTGCCCTGGCGCGAGGCCGCCGCGAAGTGCTTCTCCTGGTCGAACCGCGACGCGATCCTGCAGCTCATGGCGCGCCGCGGCGCCGCGCCGTGATACCGTTCACGCGTGATCGCCCGCGTGATCGCGCCCCTGGGGCTCGCGGTCCTGCTCGCCGCGGCGCCGCAGGCGTGCGCGCAGGCCGATTTCTCCGTCGAGGCAGTGCGCCGCGGCGACGCGGTCGAGGTGCGTGCGCACGCCCTGCTCGACGCCCCGGTGCAGCTCGTCTGGCAGGTGATCAGCGACTATGAGCGCCTGCCGCAGTTCGTTCCGAACCTGAGGCGCAGCGTCGTAATCGCGCGCAACGGCAACCAGCTGCTGGTCGAGCAGTCCGGCGAGGCGCGGTTCGCCTTCTTTTCGGTGCCGATCGAAGTGCGGCTGGAGGTCATCGAGCAGCCGCCCGACTGGATCGCCTCGCGCGCCGTCGCCGGCAACCTGCGCCGCATGAGCGGGCGCTACGAGCTGTACCCCGACCCGGCGCGCGGCAGCGTGCAGCTGCGCTATTTCGGCGCCATCGAGCCTGGCTTCGAGCTGCCCCCGATCGTCGGGGTCGCGGCGCTGCGCTCGAGCGTCGAGCAGCAGTTCGAGGCGATGGTGCAGGAAATCCTGCGGCGCGCCGCCGAGCGGCTTCCGGCGCGCTAGGCCGCGGACGATGCGCTTCGCCGCCAGCGCGCTCGTGGCCGGGATGCTCGCGGGCTGCGCCACGCTCGAGGCCCCGTTCCGCGGGCATCTCGATTCGGCCGCGGCGCCGGTGCGCAGCTGCGCCGAGTGGTACCGCGCGATCGATGCCGAGATCGAGTCTGCAGGGACGCGCGACGCGCAGGAGGCGCGCATCGCCGGGTTCCCGTACCTGCGCGCGAACCGGCTTCTTGCCGCGCTGCGCCCCGCTGCCGAGGCCGACCGCGAGGCGCTGAGGGAGCTGGTCGAGCGGCTCGCCGAGGCCGATCTCGCTGCGCGCCGGATGGAGCTCGCGAACCTTCCCGAAGAGCGGCTGCGCGCGCTGCCCGACCTCGGCGCCGCAGGCGTGCGCGGCGAAGCGAACGCGCGCACGCGCGAGTGCGCCGGGGTGCTGCGCGAGCTCGACCTGGCAAGCGCCGAGGCGCGTGCGCTGCTCCTCGACCGTGCGCGGGTGCCCGACGACTACTCGACCGCGCTGCGGATCCTCGGGCTGTACGCGCTCACGCGCCTGCCTTTCGCCGCCGGAGTACGCCGCTGGGAGCAAGAGCGGCTCGAGGCGTTCCGCCGCGAGCCGCGTGCACCCGAGGGAAGCTCGCTGGTGCGCTACGCGCCGCCGTCGACGCCGCGAGTCGAGCGCGCCGAAGTGGCGCGCATCCTCGAGCACGCGGCGCACAACGCGCTCCGGATTGCGGAGCCGGCCGCCGAAGAGCTCGAGCGCCTTTTTGCGGCGCACGCGCCGAGCTTCGAGATCGAGGTCGCAGGCCGGCACGACCGCTTCGGCCGGCTGCGCTGGCTGCACGGGGCCGCGATGCCCGTGGTGGACGACGCCGAGCCCGTGGTGTACACGCGCTTGGCGCACACGCTCTACCGCGGCCAGGTGCTGCTGCAGCTCGTCTACACGATCTGGTTTCCCGAGCGCCCGCCGCGCGAGCCGGGCGACATCCTCGCCGGGCGACTCGACGGCGTCGTATGGCGCGTGACTCTCGCGCCCGACGGCGAGCCGCTGCTGTTTGACTCGATCCATCCCTGCGGCTGCTTCCACGCGTTCTTTCCGACGCCGCGCGCGAGGCCGCGGCCGGCGCCGGATGCGCTCGAGGAATGGGCTTTCGTGCCGCAGACGCTGCCGCGCCTGCGGCCGGGCGAGCGCCCGCTGCTGCGCGTCGCGAGCGGCACCCACTACATCGAAAGCGTCTCGGTCGTGAGCGGCGCCGACAGCGTCGCGCGCTACGCGTTCCGCGCTGAGGACGAGCTGCGCTCGCTCGAGCGCCTCGAAGGCGGCCGGCGCAGCGCTTTCGGGCCGGACGGCCTGATCGCCGGCAGCGAGCGCCCCGAGCGCTTCCTGTTCTGGCCGATGGGCATCGCCTCGCCCGGGGCGATGCGCCAGTGGGGCCGGCACGCCACTGCGTTCGTCGGGCGACGCCATTTCGACGACGCCGATCTGATCGAGAAGCGCTTCGCGCTCGACTTGGGAGAGGATTCGCGATGAGCGCCAGGCTGCGCGTGGTGACGCTCAACATCCATAAGGGCCTGTCGCGCTTGAACCGCCGAATGGTGATCCACGAGCTGCGCGAGGGGCTGCGCGTACTCGACCCCGACCTCGTTTTCCTGCAGGAGGTGCAGGGGCTCAACGAGCGCCACGCGCTACGCTTCGCGGCCTGGCCGGGCACGCCGCAGCACGAGTTTCTCGCCGGTGCGGACTGGAAGCACGCCTACGGGCGCAACGCCGTGCACGCGCACGGGCACTACGGCAACGCACTGCTGTCGCGCTTCCCCATCCTGTCGTCCGAGAACGAGAACGTTTCCGACCACCGCTTCGAGCGGCGCGGCCTGCTGCACACCGTGGTGACGATCCCGGGATGGCGCCGCAACCTGCATTGCGTGTGCGTGCACCTGTCGTTGCACGAGCGCGGTCGCAGGCGCCAGCTCGACGCGATCGCGGCGCGCCTTGAGGAGCTCGCCGGCAAGGACCTGCCCATCATCGTCGCCGGGGACTTCAACGACTGGCGCCAGCGCGCCACGCGCGTGCTCGAGGGCAGCCTGGGCATGACCGAGGTCTCGGTGGCGGCGGGCGGGCGGCATGCACGCACCTTCCCGAGCGCGCTGCCGCTGCTGCACCTCGACCGCATCTACGTGCGCGGCTTCAAAGTGCTGGGCGCGCGCGTCCACCGCGGCGTGCCCTGGTCGCTGCTTTCCGATCACCTCGCGGTGAGCGCGCAGATCACGCGTGCCTGAATACGTCGGCGGCAACCGGCTCACGCTGCTGCGCAGCGGCGAGCAGTACTTCCCGGCGCTCGCCGCGGCGATCGACGCCGCGCAACGCGAGGTGTTTCTCGAGACCTACATCTTCGCCGACGACCAGACCGGGAGCCTGATCGCCGATGCGCTGGCGCGCGCCGCGGCGCGCGGCGTCGCCACGCACCTGCTCATCGACGGCTTTGGCGCGCGCGACTTTGCGCCGCGCCTGCGCCAGAACCTGATCCACGCTGGGGTCGAGGTGCTGGTGTTTCGCCCCGACATCAGCCCGTGGCGCTGGCGGCTGCGGCGCACCCGGCTGCGGCGCATGCACCGCAAGCTCGCCTGTGCGGACGGCGCGGTGGCTTTCGTCGGCGGCATCAACATCATCGACGACTTCGACACGCCCGGCCACACGCCGCCGCGCTACGACTACGCGGTACGGATCGAGGGTCCGCTGAGCGCGCTCGTGCGGGCGGAAGCCGCCAGGCTCTGGAACCGGGTCTCGTGGGCGACGCTGCGGCGGCGCTGGCCGGGCTTCCGCGCCGGGGCGGGCGCGGCGAGGCGCGAGCCGACCGCGGCGCGGAGCCCCGATCCCGGCGCGCAGCGCGCGGCGCTCGTGGTGCGCGACAACGTGCGCCACCGGCGCGACATCGAGCAGGCGTACCTCGAGCAGATCGAGGCCGCGCGCGAGGAGGTCGTCATCGCGAGCGCGTACTTCTTCCCCGGCAGGCGCTTCCGGCGCGCGCTGGCGGGCGCGGCGGCGCGAGGCGTGCGCGTCACGCTGCTCCTGCAGGGTCGCGTCGAATACGTGCTGCTGCACTACGCCTCGCGCGCGCTCTACGGGTCGCTGCTCGCGGGCGGCGTCGCGATCCAGGAGTATCACCACAGCTTCCTGCACGCCAAGGTGGCGGTGTTCGACCGGCGCGTCGCAAGCGTCGGCTCCTCCAACATCGACCCGTTCAGCCTGCTGCTCGCGCGCGAGGCGAACCTGTTCGTGGACGACGTGCGCTTCGCCGCCGAGTTGCGCGCGAGCCTGCTCGAGGCGATCGAGCGCGGCGCGCGCGCGGTGCCGCTCAGGGGCTGGAAGCGCGCCTCGCTCTGGCTGCGGGTGCGGATCTGGGTCGGCTACGGCATCGCGCGGCTGCTGATGGCGGTCTACGGCTACGACCGGTTTCACTAGCGCTCATCGGCAGGAAGCGCCGTCTCACGTCTCCTCCGGCGCGGAGCGCTCGAAGGAGCGCGCGCTCGCGCAGATCCGCGGGCAGCGGCGCCGGCTTCTTGCCGGGGAGGCCCGCGTTCACGTACACCAGCTCGGCCGCGACGAGCGGCTCGGGCGACGGCGCCGGGGCATCGCGCCAGATCTCGACGAGGTAGGTCATGCTGCTGCGCCCGAGCTTGGCGACACGGCAGTGCACCGAGAGCTCGTCCTCGTAGTGCGCCGAGCCCAGGTAATCCACGCTCGCCTTGCGCAGGAATACGTCGGCGCCATAGCGGTCGACATAGCCCTCGGGATAGGGAAGCCCGATCGCGCGCCAATATTCGGCGATCGCGCTGTCGATGTAGGTGAGGTAGTGCGCGTTGAACACCACCTTCTGCATGTCGACCTCGGCCCAACGCACGCGGAGCCGGTGCACGCAGGCGAATTGCTCTCTCGGCATCGCTCGACGGACGGAGAAAGGAAACGCTGCAGTTTAAAGTAAAGTAGGGGCATGACCGAGCCAGGGGGAGCGAGACCGGTCGGCGGCCGCGCGCAGGACAGGTCCCGTTTCCTCGAGCAGATGGGAAACGAGCTCGCGGGGTGGGAGGATCCCGCTTCGCGGCTGAAGCGCGCGCTCGAGCGCGACGAGCTCGTGCTCTACGCCCAGCCGGTCGTATCGCTGCGCGGCCCGCTGCAGTACCCGTTCGCCGAAGTGCTGGTGCGGCTGCTCGAGGAGGAGACGGCGCTGCTGCCGCCGGGCGAGTTTCTGCCCGCCTTCGAGCACTACGGCATGATGCCGCAGCTCGACCGCTGGGTGGTGCGGCACGCCTCGGAGCGCCTCGCGCGCGGCTCGCGCGTGCCGCGGCTCAGCATCAACGTCTCGGCGCAGTCTCTCGGCGATGCGGAGTTCGTGCCGTTCGTCGCCGGCGCGCTCGAGCAGGCGCGGCTGGCGCCGGACGCGCTGATCTTCGAGCTCGACGAGAGCGACGTGCTGGCCCGGCCCGATGCCGCCGCCCGCTTCGCCGCCGCGCTCAAGGCGAGGGGCGGAGGCGTGCTGCTGGACGGGTTCGGACAGCGCTCGGTCTCGTTCGCACCGCTCACTTCCTTGCGGCCGGATTTCGTCAAGGTGGACGGCATCATCGTGCGCAAGCTCGCGTCGAGCGAGGTCGCGCGCTCCAAGCTCAACGCCATCGTGCGGGTCGGCGACGTGATCGGCGCAGGCATCATCGGCGAATGCGTCGAGCAGCAGGAAGTGCTCGACGCGCTCAAGGCTGCGCGGGCGGGCTACGCTCAGGGCTTCGGGCTGCGGCGGCCGGCGCCGCTCGAAGAGATCGCCGCGGGCTCCTAGCTTCGTCGGGCAATGGACGAGATCGTCCTGCGCAGCATCGCGAAATGGCCCGACGTCCCGGACGTGTTCGGCTGGCTCGCGCTCGACCGGCGCGGCGAGTGGCGCCTGCGCAGCCCGGCGAGCGGCGCGTTCGAGCGGATCGGCAACGCGGCGCTGCGCGGATTCATCGCGCGCAACTACGCGCACGACGACCGCGGCCGCTGGTTCTTCCAGAACGGGCCGCAGCGGGTATTCGTGCGCCTCGCCTACACGCCGCTGGTGGCGCGGCTCGAGGCCGGCGGCGCGCTCGTCGACCAGTGCGGGCGCACGTTCGGCGCGCCCTCGGGGGCCTGGATCGACGACGAGGGGTCGCTGGTGCTGGCCGGACGGCTCGGCGCCGCGTTGCTCGACGATCGCGACCTCGAGCGCTACGCCGACGCCATGGCGCAGCCGGTCGAATCGCTGCCGCGGATCGCCCGCACCGAGGTCGCGGCGCGCTTCGACTTCAATCCCGATCCGGCACCCTGAGGCGCCCGAGCAGCGCCGCGAGCCCCGCCTCCGGCGGCGCGAGACCGTGGCGCTCCAGCCAATCGATCGCCACGCTCCCGGCGTCGACCGTGAACTCCCCGGCGCCCAGGCGCGCGACCAGCTCCGGCACCTCCAGCAGCATGAACTCGCTCACTTCGCCGTCGCGGTTCGCGGGGACGAAGCCTCCCCCGAGCTCGAGGTCGAACACCATCAGCGCCTCGTCGTGCAGTCCCTCGGCCACCGCGTGGCGTATGTGCAGCCGTCCGGCCGGGGTAGCTCGCCCGGCGAGCGCGAGCGAAATGCCGGCTTCCTCCCAGCACTCCTTGACGAGCGTGCCGCGCGCGTCCATGCCTGCAGCGATGCCGCCGCCGACGAGATTGTCGAGCCTGTCGGGGTCGATCGGCTTGGTCGGGCTGCGGCGCGCGACCCACATGCGCAGCGCGCCCTGCGAGCGCACGAACGCGTTCAGCTGCGCCGCGCGCATGTGCAGGCCGAGGCGGCGCATGGCCGAGCGCTCGAGATCGAACAGCGGCCCGCGGCCCGCGGGCGAGCCGACCGCATAGCGCTCGTCGCGCCACCCCGTGACCAGGCCGCGGCGCGCCAGCTCGCGCGCCACCCGCTCGAGCGCGGCGCTGCGCGCCGCGCGGCCGCGCGGCCGCAGCGTGAGCGCCGCGCCGGAAGAGCGAAACACGCCCGGAAAATCGCCCAGCGCGCGCGCCGTTTCCGGCAGAACCCAGCCGACGATCTCGCCGTCGGCGCGCCACGGCACGAAGCCCGCCGGATCGAAATCGAGCGCGCGAGCGAGCTGCGCGGCAAGACTCATATTTTCTTGACGCTATTCGAAAAAACTCTTTATAATCCGACCTCTCTTTAGATGCCTGGGCGGCTGCAAGCGTACCGTGCGGCCGCCCGGTTCGTTTCTGGAATCCGGAAACATGCCTACGGTCAACCAGTTAATGCGTCACGGGCGGGCTGCGAAGCGCGCCAAGTCCAAGGTCCCGGCGCTCGCTGGCTCGCCGCAGAAGCGCGGCGTCTGCACGCGCGTCTATACCACGACGCCGAAAAAGCCCAACTCGGCGCTGCGCAAGGTCGCGAAGGTCCGCCTCACCAACGGCTTCGAGGTGATCGGCTACATCGGCGGCGAGGGCCACAACCTGCAGGAGCACTCGGTGGTGCTGATCCGCGGTGGGCGCGTCAAGGACCTGCCGGGCGTGCGCTACCACATCGTGCGCGGCTCGCTCGACACGCAGGGCGTGAAGGACCGCAAGCAGGGCCGCTCCAAGTACGGCGCGAAGCTCGCCAAGTCGGTGTAGGCCGCCATGCCGCGACGCAGAGAGGTTCCCAAGCGCGAGATCCTCGCCGATCCGAAGTACGCCAACGTCGAGGTGGCGAAGTTCGTCAACGTGCTCATGACGCGCGGCAAGAAGTCCACCGCCGAGCGCATCGTCTACGGCGCGTTCGAGATGATCAAGTCGAAATCGGGCAAGGACCCGGTCGAGGTGTTCTCGCAGGCAGTGCAG